>QWCY01000173.1_pt1 | contig 157401 bp, 154 predicted proteins | sample 1972631 | NCBI WGS metagenome assembly QWCY01 (sample SAMN09866696, study PRJNA288562) | Human gut metagenome isolate pre1_stool, whole genome shotgun sequencing... | isolation source: gut | host: Homo sapiens | place: USA: California
GTTACCTCTTGAATCGAGAATTTCTCGAGCTACAATTTTTTCAATTTTCATCGTTTCTATTGTTTTTGAATAAGATTTCTGCAAAAGTACGGACTTGACGGGGAGTGAGAAATCACTATAAATAGGTATTCTTTTTGTGCCTATTCCCTATATGTCGTTAGTCCGACCTTGTACTATAACAACGGGACGATGCTTTTTGTTTGAGTGCGGCGGGGTGAATTTGCAGGATTTTAATCTTCGATAATAACCCCTAACAGTGGAAGCAAATCCATTGCTTGCAGGGAAGTGATGACAGCCCCTTTCAGATCGCTGATGTTAAGCGTGATTCCGCTGATACGGGAAGTGCGCAAATCTATTCCGCGAAGCGGAGCGTGTGAAAAATCGGCTTCTACGAGATCGCAACTCTCAAATGCGACGGATGAAAAACGGCAGTCGTTCAGACTTCCGTTGCGGAGCTGGCTGTGTGCAAAACGTACCTGGTTCATTTTACTCATAGCCAGATTGATATAACCTGCGTTGCAGTCATGCAGCAAGACGTGATTCATCGTTGTTCCCGATAGATTGGTACCCAATAGTTTGCAGGAAATGAATTCTACCCGGTAGAGCGAACTTTCAGCGAAAGAAATGTTGGATAAGTCGCAGTTCTCGAACCTGACATCGGTCAGTTGGGAGGAACGGAATTTACATTCGCTGAATGTCTGATGCTGAAAGGTGCAGTTTTTGAAACTTTTATAAGATTTGTCGATGCCTTCTTCTTTTCCTTTGCAGAATAAAAGATGAGAGACGGTTTCTTCTCTGTCGAGCCATTCCTGTAGGGTAATAGTACTGACTTCCTGTTCTTCCATCATGGGAGGAACAACGCGGACGGGTTTGGTTGGGCTTCTTTTAATCATGGCGTAAAGGTAGGATTTATATTCGAATTATTAAATCTGTTTTCCCACATATCCGCCGGCTAACGTTGCGGCTAATCCTATTCCTATACTTAATAATGTATATAGAACAAATGCTCCGTAAAATTCTCCTTTCAGCAGACCTACGCCGTCACTGGAGAAAGTAGAGAACGTTGTGAAACCTCCACATAAACCCGTTGTCAGAAACAAACGGAACTCGAACGGAAGGTGGAATCGCTCTGAAAGGGCATAGAACAGGCCGATGAGAAAACTGCCGAGAAGATTGACCGTGAAAGTGGCCCATGGAAAATGATAAGGGACGATTCGTTCGTGCATTAACAACTGGATGAAATAACGCAGTGCACTACCGGTTCCTCCACCGATAAAGATATAGATAACTTCTTTACTCATTTGATTGAAAGATTGATATTATTTGTAGGCGGCTTCAAAATCTTTTTCGAATTGCTGGAAGCCTCCGGGATAAACAAGATTGATTTGTTCTGAAACGGTTGACGGATCATTTTTGTTTTGCAGAACGGATATGAACTTTTTGAATATCTCGCGGGGAACGCTCTCTATCCAGAAGGTGACAAGCGCATGCGAAAGGATATAAGAGTATTGCTCGTCCGTCATTTGCTGTTTCATAAATTTGCCCTGGCTGCTATTTAAAAATGTAGGAAGGTTTACTTCTCCCAGCATATACATCGTCCGAACTCTCCCTTGTTCGTATTCGGTAAATGTGTGGCGGACTGCTTTTTTGTGAATGGTGCAATGTTCGAAGTACTCCGACAGTCCTTCGTTAAGCCAGCTTGGAGGACGCTTGCCGAGAATCTGCGAAACGAAATGATGACTCAGTTCGTGATAGATAATGGCAAGACTTCTCTCCCGTCCATTCTCCCGTCCTAAGATGACTGCCTTTTGTAGCTTAGGTGAGTATGCACCACTTGCCTTGATAGGCAGAGACACATTGATACTTTCTAAGTAATCGATTGCTTCTCTTCTATTTTCAAATACATATAGTTGGAGGCTCAGCGTATCGGGCAGTCCGAATTGTGAATAGAAATCAACCTCATGTTGAAGAAACTGTTCTATCTTCTTCCGGTCTTTGTCGGGAAGCGGGTCACCGCCATATTCCACTTTTACGGTTTGGGCATGAAGCAAACCGCAGAAAAAGAAGACCGGGAAGAAAAGTAAAAATATGCGCATGATACATCTATTATTTCAGGTTGTGTAGCTTCATATATTTCTTTTTATCACGTTTACTCATGTCCTGCATGATAAGGTCATGGTCGGTCACAGCCTGATAGATGGTTTTCTCTTCCGGTTTCACATCTCCTTCAGTTGTGCGGAATACAGGAATAAAGTGGGAGTAAGGGTATCCGGATGATAATCCTCCTTTGAACTTATTTTCATCCAGAAAAAAGAAAGAGATGGCAGCACCTGTGGGGCCTGCCTTTCCTATGGCTTGTCCAACTTGTACTTCTTCGCCCGGTTCGATAAAATTCTCGTTCATCACCAGATAGGCTGCAAAAGTCTGATCGGGATGATAGATGAGCAGCTGTTGCGGGTTGGTGGTTTTACAGGCTATTCCGCTGCGGGTGGCGTAGATTGTATCACCTTGTTTGATGTGAAAATTCAAGGTCTTGAATGGTTCACGCGGATCGGTTTTCCAGGCTGTCTTTTGATTGTTCTTTACGGGTAAGGCATAAGGAGTCTGAATATTGAAATCTTTAGGAAATTTGCCCCGGTAGAACGTATAAGAAGAGGCACTTTTAAACGGATTGTCTACTTGTGCGTTCTTTTCTATTTTAAATATAGTGTTTTTTCCGTTACTTAAATTGTAGGAACGGTCGTTGGCACGATACAGATAATAGTCGCAATAGTCTTCATTGTAGTAATTGAGTTCGGTAGCTCCCTGAGCATCTTTTTCCCATTTTGACTCGATGATACCGTATGGACGTTCCAGCAGTTTACGTAAAGACTGCGCGGAAGTGCAGCTGGCGGACAATGTGAAAATCAATAGAGCGATCAATTTAAGGTGCTGTGCCATATTCTAAATAGTAAAGTGTTTATTGATATAGTTGGGATAATACGTTGCAAATATAGAAAGATTATGTAATATGCGTCTTTAATCCTTTTAATTTCTTCACCATAGACACTATATTTTTTCTAGCTTCTGGATTTGTTATCTGCTTTATATTTAAATGTTTATCCCGTTTCAACTTCTATATCCTTCTATATTTTCTTTATAAAGAAAAACACCTCTATTGTTTCCTGTCTATCTTTGCCATACGATTATTAACTAACTCATTTATATCATGAAGAACATGAAAATAGGAACTGCAATATGGGTCTGCCTGTTGCTCTCTTTTTTCTTCGGCACATCAGCAAAGGCCGAAAGTATCACTTCTCCAGACGGACAATTAAAACTTAATTTCTCTGTCAACATGCAAGGAGAACCGGTGTATGAACTCTCTTATAAAGGAAAAGAGGTGATTAAACCTTCGAAACTGGGACTGGAATTGAAAAATGATCCCGGACTGATGAATGGATTCACTCTGGCCGATATTAAAACTTCTGCTTTTGATGAAACATGGGAACCGGTGTGGGGAGAGGTGAAATCGATCCGCAACCATTATAATGAAATGGCTGTTACCCTGAATCAAAAGGCGCAAGATCGTAATCTGATTATTTGTTTTCGTCTTTATAATGATGGCTTGGGGTTCCGCTATGAGTTCCCGCAGCAAAAGAATCTGAATTACTTCGTTATAAAAGAAGAACATTCGCAGTTTGCTATGGCCGGCGATCATACGGCATTCTGGATTCCAGGCGATTATGATACGCAGGAATATGACTATACCGAATCCAAGCTTTCAGAGATTCGCGGATTGTTGCAAGGGGCAATTACTCCAAATGCTTCTCAAACTCCTTTTTCACCAACAGGTGTGCAGACATCTTTGCAAATGAAGACAGCCGACGGGTTGTATATCAATCTGCATGAAGCGGCTTTGGTTGATTATTCTTGTATGCATCTGAACCTTGACGATCAGAACCTGATTTTTGAATCATGGCTGACTCCTGATGCAAAAGGGGATAAAGGTTATATGCAAACGCCTTGCCGTTCACCCTGGCGCACGGTGATTGTCAGTGATGATGCTCGTGATATTCTGGCTTCCAAATTGACTTTGAACTTGAATGAACCTTGTGCCTACGAAGATGTTTCCTGGATTAAGCCGGTGAAATACATCGGTGTGTGGTGGGAAATGATTACCGGAAAAAGTTCCTGGTCGTACACGGATGATGTTTATTCTGTGAAACTGGGACAGACGGATTATTCCCAAACAAAACCGAGCGGACGTCATGCGGCCAATAATGACAAAGTGAAGCGTTACATTGACTTTGCTTCGGAACATGGATTCGACCAGATCTTAGTGGAAGGCTGGAATGAAGGCTGGGAAGACTGGTTCGGAAATTCGAAGGATTATGTCTTTGATTTCGTAACTCCGTATCCTGATTTTGACGTGAAGATGCTCAATGCGTATGCAAAGGAAAAAGGAGTGAAGCTGATGATGCATCACGAGACTTCCGCTTCTGTACGTAACTACGAGCGTCATCTTGATAAAGCCTATCAGTTTATGATAGATAACGGATACAATGCTGTGAAGAGTGGGTATGTAGGTAATATTATTCCGCGTGGAGAACATCATTACGGACAGTGGATGAACAATCATTATTTATATGCGGTGGAAAAAGCGGCCGAATATAAGATCTGTGTAAATGCTCACGAAGCAACTCGTCCGACAGGATTATGTCGCACATATCCGAATCTGATCGGTAATGAATCGGCTCGTGGCACGGAATATGAAGCCTTTGCAGGGAATAAGCCGTTCCATACCACCTTGCTTCCTTTCACCCGTCAGATTGGTGGACCGATGGATTATACACCGGGTATCTTTGATACAAAACTTTCTTTCCTGTCAGGCGACCACAGTTTTGTACGTACAACTTTGGCAAAACAGTTGGCACTTTATGTAACGATGTACAGTCCTTTGCAAATGGCAGCCGACCTTCCGGAGAGTTACGAACGTCACATGGATGCATTTCAATTTATCAAGGATGTAGCCGTTGATTGGGATGACAGCAAGTATCTGGAAGCGGAACCGGGAGATTATATTACCGTAGCACGTAAGGCAAAAGGTACTGATAACTGGTTTGTAGGTGGTATCACCGATGAGAATCCCCGCACTTCTGCTTTTACACTTGATTTTCTCGAACCGGGAAAACAATATGTAGCTACTCTTTATGCTGACGGAAAGGAGGCGGATTTTGAAAAGAATCCTACTTCTTACCAGATAAAAAAAGGGCTTGTTACAAACAAGAATAAGATGTCTGTGAAGCTGGCACGTAGCGGAGGATTTGCAGTAAGTTTGATTGAAGCAACTCCCGCTGACTTGAAAACGATCAAGAAATGGAAATAAGATTCCGGTAAAAAGATTGTTTCCGGATTCCCCGCTTTTTAATAAATATTAGTTGTGCTTCGCAAAGAAAACTAAAACTTTGCGGAGCGCTTTTTTTATAGGACGAATTCTTTTTTGTACTTTTGCGCCATCTTTTTTAAAACATCATCAATAAAGAGAACAACATGGGAGGTTTTTTCGGAACAGTCTCGAAAACTAGCTGCGTGACTGATTTATTCTACGGCACAGATTATAACTCACATCTGGGTACCAAGCGAGGAGGACTCGCAACATATAGTGAGGAAAAAGGTTTTATACGCTCCATTCACAATTTGGAAAGTACTTATTTCCGAACCAAGTTTGAAGGAGAACTGGACAAATTCAAAGGAAACGCCGGCATCGGCATCATTAGCGACACAGACGCACAACCTATCATCATCAATTCTCACCTCGGGCGCTTCGCCATTGTCACAGTCGCTAAAATAGTCAATATCCAGGAATTGGAAGAAGAACTTCTCAGTCAAAACATGCACTTCGCCGAACTTAGTTCGAGCAACACCAACCAGACGGAACTTATCGCATTACTTATTATACAAGGCAGAACTTTTGTGGAAGGTATCGAAAATGTGTTTAAGCACATTAAGGGTTCTTGTTCGATGTTGCTTCTGACGGAAGATGGTAGTATCATCGCTGCCCGTGACCGATGGGGACGTACTCCGGTGGTGATTGGAAGGAAAGACGGTGCTTATGCTGCAACGAGCGAATCGTCCAGTTTTCCGAATCTGGATTATGAGATTGAGAGATATTTAGGTCCCGGTGAGATTGTCCGTATGTATGACGATCATGTTGACCAGCTTCGCAAGCCCAATGAGGATATGCAGATTTGCTCGTTTTTGTGGGTGTACTACGGTTTCCCGACTTCTTGTTATGAAGGAAAGAATGTAGAGGAAGTGCGTTTCACCAGCGGATTGAAAATGGGACAGACAGATGAATCGGAAGTGGATTGTGCTTGCGGTATTCCTGATTCGGGAGTGGGTATGGCTTTAGGATATGCCGAAGGAAAGGGGGTTCCTTACCATCGTGCTATTTCAAAATATACCCCGACATGGCCTCGTAGCTTCACTCCGAGCAATCAGGAGATGCGTTCGCTTGTTGCTAAGATGAAGTTGATTCCCAACCGTGCCATGCTGCAAAATAAACGTTTGTTGTTCTGTGACGATTCAATCGTGCGGGGAACTCAATTACGTGACAATGTGAAGATTCTGTATGATTACGGAGCAAAGGAGGTGCACATGCGTATCGCTTGTCCGCCATTGATTTATGCTTGTCCGTTTGTTGGTTTTTCGGCTTCTAAAAATGCATTGGAGTTGATTACCCGTCGTATTATCAAGGAACTGGAAGGGGATGAGAATAAGAACCTGGAGAAATATGCTACTACCGGTTCTCCGGAATACGATAAGATGGTTAGTATTATTGCAGAGCGTTTCGGTCTCAGTTCATTGAAGTTTAATACACTGGAAACGCTGATTGAGGCTATCGGATTACCTAAATGCAAGGTTTGTACACATTGCTTTGATGGTAGCAGCCATTTTTAAAGTAGTCAAATAGGATATTTAAGTATCCGGATAAAAGTATACAATAAAAAGAGCCGTGAATTGCTTTGTAATTCACGGCTCTTTTTTTACCTTTACGGCACTATAAACTATCAATTTGTAAATTGTAATTAGTAACTTGTAATTAAAACAATATGACTTTAGTAGACAGATTTTTAAAGTATGTAAGCTTCGATACACAATCTGATGAATCGACAGGGCTTACTCCAAGTACTCCGAAGCAGATGATTTTTGCTGAATACTTGAAAAAAGAGTTGGAATCTTTGGGATTGGAAGATATTACTTTGGATGAGCATGGCTATCTTTTTGCTACACTTCCTGCCAATATAAATAAAGAAGTACCCACTATCGGGTTTATTGCCCACATGGATACAAGTCCTGATATGACGGGTAAAGATGTCACTCCGCGCATTGTGGAAAAGTATGACGGTTCGGATATTGTGCTTTGTGCTGAAGAGAATGTAGTCCTTTCTCCATCACAATTCCCGGAATTGCTGGATCATAAGGGAGAAGACTTGATTGTAACCAACGGAAAAACGTTGCTCGGTGCCGACGACAAAGCCGGTATCGCGGAAATTGTATCAGCGATGGTTTATCTGAAGGAACATCCCGAAATCAAACACGGTAAAATCCGTATCGGCTTCAATCCTGACGAAGAAATCGGTGAAGGTGCTCATAAATTCGATGTAGAGAAATTCGGTTGTGAATGGGGATATACGATGGATGGAGGTGAAGTAGGGGAGTTGGAGTTTGAGAACTTTAATGCTGCTGCCGCAAAAATAACCTTTAAAGGACGTAATGTGCATCCGGGATATGCCAAGGATAAGATGATTAACTCTATCTATCTTGCCAATCAGTTTATTACGATGCTTCCCTCACAGGAAAGACCGGAACATACGACCGGCTATGAAGGATTCTATCATTTGATTGGTATTCAGGGGGATGTGGAGCAAAGCACTGTGTCTTATATCATCCGCGATCATGACCGTGCAAAATTTGAGAACCGTAAAAAAGAGATAGAACGTCTGGTAGCTCAAATGAACGCTGAATATGGAGCTGGTACTGCGACACTCGAACTGCGCGACCAGTATTATAATATGCGTGAGAAAATAGAACCGGTAATGCACATCATCGATACTGCTTTTGCAGCTATGGAAGCCGTGGGTGTGAAACCGAATGTAAAACCGATTCGTGGAGGTACGGATGGTGCGCAGCTTTCTTTTAAGGGATTGCCTTGTCCGAATATCTTTGCCGGTGGTCTGAATTTCCACGGTCGTTACGAATTTGTGCCTATCCAGAATATGGAGAAAGCAATGAAAGTGATCGTAAAAATAGCAGAACTGGTGGCTTCCAAATAAAAAGACGGTAAGCTCCGGTAATACTTAATACCTGATACTTAAAACTTAATACTTTAAAATAATGAAAACCACTCCGTTTACAGAGAAACATATAGCACTTGGTGCTAAAATGCACGAGTTTGCAGGTTATAATATGCCTATTGAATACTCCGGCATCATTGATGAACACATAACTGTTTGTCAAGGTGTCGGTGTATTTGATGTATCGCACATGGGAGAATTTTGGGTGAAAGGACCGCAAGCGTTGGCCTTTCTGCAGAAAATAACATCTAACAATGTGGCGGCACTGGCTCCGGGTAAAATACAATATACTTGTTTTCCGAATGAGGATGGGGGGATTGTAGATGATTTGCTGGTTTATCAGTATGAACCGGAAAAATACATGTTGGTGGTGAATGCTTCCAATATGGAAAAAGACTGGAACTGGTGTGTTTCTCACAATACGGAGGGAGCCGAGTTGGAAAATTCGTCGGATAACATAGCTCAACTTGCTATACAGGGTCCGAAGGCTATTTCGGTTCTGCAAAAGTTGACGGATATTGATCTTGCTACTATTCCTTATTATACATTTAAGGTTGGAACGTTTGCAAGTGAAGAGAATGTGATTATCTCCAATACGGGTTATACCGGTGCGGGAGGTTTTGAGCTTTATTTCTATCCGTCTGCGGCTGATTCTATATGGAAGGCTATTTTTGAAGCTGGTGAAGAGTATGGCATTAAACCTATCGGTTTGGGTGCCCGTGATACGCTCCGGTTGGAAATGGGCTTCTGTCTGTATGGCAATGATCTGGATGATACGACTTCTCCGATAGAAGCCGGATTGGGATGGATCACTAAGTTTGTGGAGGGCAAGGATTTTGTCAACCGTCCGATGCTGGAAAAACAGAAAGCGGAAGGTGTTACCCGTAAACTGGTTGGCTTTGAAATGGTTGATCGCGGAATTCCCCGTCATGGCTATGAACTGGTGAATGATGAAGGCGAGAAAGTGGGAGTGGTGACCTCCGGTACGATGTCGCCTACCCGTAAGATTGGTATCGGTATGGGATATGTGAAACCGGAATATAGTAAGGTGGGTACGGAAATCTGTATCGATATGCGTGGTCGGAAATTGAAAGCTGTGGTAGTGAAACCGCCTTTTAGAAAGTAAAAAATAAGCTTGTTATTGTGTATAGCCCCGGATAAGTTACGACTCTATCCGGGGCTAACTTATTTTATGATGGTTATTGCAAAACATATCCGTAAATATGTTGTTTATCCCATAGAAATAATATAATTTTGTCATCAAATACGATAAAATAATGTCTCAATTACCTACTCTTATAGCTGACCTCGCACTTATATTGATTTGTGCCGGTGTTATGACTTTGTTGTTTAAGAAGTTGAAACAACCTCTGGTCTTGGGATATGTAGTTGCCGGATTTCTGGCAAGTCCGCATATGCCGTATACTCCTTCAGTGATGGATACTGCCAATATTAAGACTTGGGCGGATATTGGTGTTATTTTCTTGCTGTTTGCTCTTGGTTTGGAATTTAGTTTTAAGAAGATTGTCAAGGTGGGTGGTTCTGCCATCATTGCTGCCTGTACCATCATCTTTTGTATGATTTTGTTGGGAATAGGAGTCGGCATGGGTTTCGGCTGGCACAGGATGGACAGTCTGTTCTTGGGCGGTATGATTGCGATGTCGTCTACTACTATTATTTATAAAGCTTTTGATGATTTAGGATTAAGGAAGAAGCAGTTCACCGGACTTGTGTTGAGTATCTTGATTTTGGAAGATATTTTGGCTATTGTATTAATGGTGATGCTTTCCACTATGGCGGTAAGCCAACATTTTGAAGGTACCGAGATGTTGGAGAGTATCGGGAAATTATTGTTTTTCCTTATTCTGTGGTTTGTTGTCGGTATCTATCTGATTCCTGAATTCTTGAAACGCTGCCGGAAATTGATGGGAGAGGAGACTCTGCTTATTGTGTCGTTGGCACTTTGTTTCGGTATGGTAGTGATGGCGGCTCATACAGGATTTTCTGCTGCATTTGGTGCATTTATAATGGGATCTATTCTGGCGGAAACAATCGAGGCGGAATCCATAGACCGGCTGGTGAAACCGGTAAAGGATCTTTTTGGAGCTATCTTTTTCGTATCGGTCGGTATGATGGTGGATCCTGCAATGATTGTAGAATATGCCGTACCTATTATAGTTATTACTTTGGCTGTTATCTTGGGACAGGCCGTTTTTGGTACATTCGGTGTTATTCTCTCCGGAAAGCCTTTAAAGACGGCTATGCAATGCGGCTTTAGTTTAACGCAGATCGGCGAATTTGCGTTTATTATTGCTTCTTTGGGAGTCTCTTTGCATGTAACGAGTGATTTTCTGTATCCGATAGTGGTAGCGGTTTCTGTGATTACTACTTTCCTGACTCCTTATATGATTCGTTTTGCCGAGCCGGCTTCTACTTTTGTGGATGCTCATCTTCCGGAATCATGGAAAAAAATAATGATGCGTTATTCTTCCGGTTCGCAAACAGCTCTGAATCACGAGAATTTGTGGAAGAAGCTAATCTTGTCAATGGTACGTATAACAGTTGTTTATTCAATTGTCAGTATGTCGATTATTGCACTTTCTTTTCGTTTTGTTGTGCCATTCTTTAAAGAGAATCTGCCTCATTTCTGGGCATCGTTGTTGGGAGCGGTATTTATGATTCTGTGTATTGCTCCTTTCTTGCGTGCCATTATGGTGAAGAAAAATCATTCGGTTGAGTTTATGACCTTATGGCATGATAGCCGTGCCAACCGCGCGCCGCTGGTATCGACAATCGTGATTCGTATTATGATAGCGGCACTTTTTGTCATCTTTGTTATTTCCGGATTATTTAAGGCGTCTATCGGATTGATTATTGGAGTGGCTGTACTTATTGTATTGTTGATGGTATGGTCTCGCCGTTTGAAAAAGCAATCGATATTGATTGAACGTCGTTTCTTCCAGAATCTCCGTTCCAGAGATGTACGTGCAGAGTATCTGGGAGAGAAAAAGCCGGAGTATGCCGGTCGTTTGTTGTCGCATGATTTGCATCTTGCCGATATGGAAATTCCGGGTGAATCCAGTTGGGCGGGAAAGACATTGATGGAGCTGAACTTGGGGAAGAAGTTTGGAGTTCATGTTGCTTCTATTCTTCGTGGAAAGAGGAGGATTAATATCCCCGGTGGTTCTGTTCGTCTGTTTCCAATGGATAAGATACAGGTGATAGGGACGGATGAACAATTAAGTGTGTTTAATGAGGCGATGCAAAACGGAGCGAAGATAGACTGGGAGGTTTATGAAAAGAGCGAGATGGCTTTGAAGCAGTTTATCATTGACAGTGATTCTGTTTTTCTGGGTAAAACGATTCGTGAATCGGGTATCCGCGACAAATATCATTGTATGATAGCCGGTGTTGAAAGTGAAGACGGTACACTGATGGTTCCTGATGTAAATGCTCCGCTCGAAGAAGGCGATGTTGTTTGGGTGGTAGGCGAAAAAGAGGATGTGTACCAATTAGTCGATCAAAAAAACGAAAAAGTACAAGCCGGATAAGAATGGAATACTTATTTTTGCAACGATAAAAACTTAAAATAATAATATCATGAAGAGTGATCCGAAAGAATGTCTGTATTGCCAGAACAATGAAACGTTGCATAATCTGATGATTGAGATTGCGCAATTGAGTGTGTCACGTGTGTTTTTGTTTAAGGAACAAACCTACCGTGGACGTTGTCTTGTTTCTTATAAAGACCATGTGAACGATTTGAATGAATTGAGTGATGAAGACCGTAATGCTTTTATGGCAGATGTAGCGCGTGTCACTCGTGCCATGCAGAAAGCTTTCCAGCCGGAAAAGATTAATTATGGTGCTTACTCGGATAAATTGTCTCATTTGCATTTTCATTTAGCACCTAAATATGTGGATGGACCTGATTATGGAGGTATATTCCAAATGAATCCGGGAAAGGTTTATTTGACTGACGCAGAATATCAGGAGCTGATTGATGCTGTTAAAGCGAATCTGTAAAAAGAAAGGGTGAACTGCAACTCTATAAGTGGGAAGCTATACAAATCGTAAATAATGAACGGTGAACAGCCTGCGTTATATCCACAGGCTGTTCACCGTTCATTATTTACGATTCATCGTTTATTTATCTTTTTCTATTTATCCTATTCTTCAAAATCGAAATCAAAGTCAAAATCATCCATAAACTCTGGAGTTGTAAATTCTTCCAGTTCCCGGCGATCTTTCTTGGTCGGGCGTCCGGTTCCACGTGCCCGGTCTACGAATCCGCTGATTTTGCTCATTTCAAGTAATTCATATTGATCGGGCGTCGTTACATTTTCCATCATTTCCGATACCAGTTTAGCTCCTACACGTTTCTCAATCGGTTGTAATACTTTGAATGAGTATGTGATAGGTGGTTTCTTCACTTGAATAACGTCACCCGGTTTTATCATACGGGCAGCTTTGACCAGCGAACCGTTGATGGTAATGCGTCCTTTTTTGCAGGCTTCTGCTGCAATCGTCCGTGTCTTGAAGATGCGGACAGCCCACATCCATTTATCTATTCTTGCTTCAGCCATTTTAGTTAGTTATTTAGTGATAAATAATTAGTCGGTTAGTGGACGTTATCATTGATCGCTAACCGTTCATTGCTATCTTTATTTTTTATAGAACAGGTTCATCATTTCTTGTTGAACTGGTTCATTGTGATGTCGATACCGGCAAGACAGAAACTTTTGATAATTTCCCCTGCCATCTCCAGTCTTTCATCCATTGTCTTCCAGTCTTCATCAGTGAAGTGACCGAGTACGTAATCGATTTGTCCGCCACGTGGAAAATCACTCCCGATTCCAAAACGCAGACGGGCATAGTTTTGAGTGCCCAGAGTGGCGGCAATATGCTTTAATCCGTTATGGCCTGCATCACTTCCTTTTCCTTTTAGACGTAACGTTCCGAAAGGAAGAGCCAGATCGTCTACTACGATCAGCACATTTTCCAATGGAATATTTTCTTTCTGCATCCAATAGCGAACGGCCAATCCACTCAGGTTCATAAAAGTCGATGGCTTGAGCAGGATCAACTGACGTCCTTTGATGGAAAAGCTGGTGGTGAATCCATAGCGTCCATCCATAAAAGGAGGAGCATTGTTAATTCTGGCCAATGCTTCTACTGTCATGAATCCGATATTATGTCGGGTTTCATGATACTCGGGACCAATGTTTCCCAGTCCGACAACTAAATATTTTATCATCGTTTTTCCGTAAAACAGTTCATTAATATAGGAAAAAGAAACGCAGATTAATACAAATTAATGCAGACTGAACATCTGCTTTAATCTGCATTAATCTGCGTTTGAAGTATATCTCTTTACAGGGATAATCTCAATTACTTGCCAGCGGCTGCTGCTGCACCTCTTGCTGCACGAGTCAACTTAACAGCACATACAACGGCTTCTTTAGCACTAATCAGTTCAAGGCCTTCGAAGCTCAATTCGCCAACTTTAACAGTCTTGCCCAATCCCAGGTGAGAAACGTTAACGATCAGTTTCTCGGGAATTACATTGTACAAAGCTTTCACTTTGATCTTACGCATCTGCAGTGCAAGTTTACCACCGGCTTTCACACCTTCTGCAAGACCTTCCAACTGTACAGGTACTTCCATTACGATAGGTTTAGCTTCGTCAATCTGATAGAAGTCAACGTGCAGGATAGTATCTTTTACCGGATGGAACTGAATATCTTTCAGGATAGCGTTTACTTTTTTGCCATCGATAACCAAGTCTACAACGTAGATGTGCGGAGTATAAACTAAGTTACGAAGTCCTTCGTTAGTCACTGTGAAGTGAACTACTTCATTACCTCCGTAAAGTACACAAGGTACACCACCGTTTTTACGAATTTCTTTCAAAGCTCTAGCTTGTTCAGAAGAGCGTTCTGCAATTGTTCTTGCAGTTCCTTTTACTTCAATTGATTTCATTTCTTTAAAAATTTGTGTTACTCTAAATTAAGTTAGCTTGCTTAATTCACCATCACACGATGTGGATTATCACACGATGTTGCAAAAAAGCGGTGCAAAAGTACGTCTTTTTTTTGAAATATCAAAGAGTTACTTTCTTAAAAGTCAATATCGATCTTAATTTCGCTCTCTAACTTGTTTTCCCGGGCTTCTTCGATTGCTTTCTGTTCACTTTCTTCATCCGCTTCGGTGTTCAGGCGGGCGATGTATTCGTTCGCATCACTGCACTCAATGAAGTTGACTGCTTCTTCGAGTCCTGCCATAAACTTCTGAAAGTCCTCCCTATATAGGAAGATTTTGTGTTTTTCGAAACTAACCTGAGAATCGTCACCTTCTCCCGTTATCACTTTCTTACTCTCTGTAATAGCCAGGAACATTTCATCTTTACGATTCTTCTTTACGTCAAGGTAATAGATGCGTTTACCTGCTTTAATGGACTTGGAGAATACAATCTCCTTATCATTCATGTCTGCGCTCATTTTCTTTTTTAAATCTTCCATATCTTTCGGTCCGTTTATAATCGGCCTCAAAATTGGATATTTTTTTTAAACTGTCAAAAGAAAAAGCGCAGAGAATCAAATACTGCATTAAAAAATGTGATTTATTAGTGGAAACTCATTAAAAATATCTACTTTTGCAGTTCGATAACAACAGTATTAATTTGAATTATGATCAACAGAGTTCTTATTCGTCTTAAGATTATACAGATAGTATATGCCTATTATCAAAATGGCAGCAAAAATCTAGACTCAGCGGAGAAAGAGTTATTCTTTAGTCTTTCAAAGGCGTATGACCTTTATAATTATTTGCTAATGCTGATGATAGCATTGACAGAGTATGCACAAAAACGTATTGATGCGGCAAAAGCTAAATTGGCACCTACGAAAGAGGAGTTGTATCCCAACAGGAAGTTCGTAGATAACAAGTTTATTGCTCAATTGGAAGTCAATAAGCAATTGGTAGAGTTTATAGCCAATCAAAAAAGAACCTGGGCAAACGACCAGGACTTCATCAAGGAACTTTATGAGAAAATTGTAGAAACCGATATCTATAAAGATTATATGGCTTCTGACGACCACTCATACGAGGCCGATCGTGAATTATGGAGAAAACTCTATAAAACATACATCTTTAATAATGATTCTCTCGATCAGGTATTGGAAGATCAGAGTCTGTATTGGAATGATGACAAAGAAATTGTAGATACATTCGTCCTGAAAACGATCAAACGTTTTGATGAAAAGAAGGGTGCCAACCAGGAACTGCTTCCGGAATTTAAGGATGACGAAGATCAAGAGTTTGCACGTCGTCTGTTCCGTCGTACTATTTTGAATTCCGACTATTACCGTCATTTGGTTAGTGAGAATACAAAAAATTGGGATCTGGACCGTATTGCATTTATGGACGTTATCATTATGCAGACTGCATTAGCAGAAATTCTTAGTTTCCCGAACATTCCGGTCAGTGTTTCGTTAAATGAATATGTAGAGATAGCGAAGTTGTATAGCACAGCTAAAAGCGGTAGCTTTATCAACGGTACGCTGGATGGAATAGTTAATCAATTAAAAAAAGAAGGTAAGTTGACTAAAAACTGATACCTTTGTCCATATAGTAGAAACTAAAACAGATTATTTATGAACGTATTGACTGTATTATTGCAAGCTCCTGCCGGTGCTGCCGGAGGTGGAAGTATGATGTGGATCATGCTGATAGCTATGTTTGTTATCATGTATTTCTTTATGATCCGTCCTCAGAATAAGAAGCAAAAAGAAATAGCAAATTTCCGTAAATCTCTTCAGGTAAATCAGAATGTGATTACTGCAGGTGGTATCCACGGAACAATCAAGGAAATTACTGACGATTACATAGTACTTGAGATTGCTTCTAATGTAAAGATTAAAATAGACAAGAATTCTATTTTCGCTGATGCGTCAGCTGCTAGCAATCAATCTAAATAATAGTTGATAAATAAGTGCCTATGTTTGATCGTAGGAAAATAGAATATACATATTTAAAACTATCAAAGAAAATTAAGGATTTTCTGCTCAGTGATAAGAGCAGAGAGTTCTTAATTTTTTTATTTTTCTTCTTGATAGCCGGTGGATTTTGGCTGCTTCAGACTTTGAATAGTGACTATGAAGCGGAGTTTTCCATTCCGGTGCGAATGAAAGATGTTCCCAATAATGTAGTGCTGACTTCGGAACCGCCTTCCGAACTTCGCGTCAGAGTGAAAGATAAAGGTACGGTGCTGCTCAATTATATGCTGGGGAAAAGTTTTTTCCCGGTAAATCTAGGTTTTCTTGATTATAAAGGAAAAGATAATCATGTGAAGATTTACGCATCTGATTTTGAGAAAAAGATATTGAGTCAATTGAATGTGTCTTCCAAAATTCTTTCAATCAAGCCGGATACATTAGAGTATATCTATTCTGAAGGAAAGTCTAAGTTAGTACCTGTCCGCTTTCAGGGGAAAGTGACAGCCGGACTTCAATATTATGTATCAGATACGATTTGTAATCCGGATTCTGTATTAGTTTATGCTCCGGAAGGAATTCTGGATACTATCACCACCGCATATACTCAAAAGATAAATCTGGAGAATATTTCAGATACAACCCGGCGACGAATTCCGCTGAATTCTGAAAGAGGAGTGAAGTTTGTTCCGGCTTCGGTAGAAATGATATTTCCGGTAGATATTTATACGGAGAAAACAGTAGAGGTGCCATTACACGGAGTTAATTTCCCAGCCGATAAGGCATTGCGTACCTTCCCTTCCAAAGTTCAGATTACTTTTCAGGTGGGGTTGAAGCGGTTTCGCAGCATAAAAGCAAGCGATTTTATCATCAATATTTCTTATGAAGAGTTGTTGAAGCTGGGTTCTGATAAATATACGGTTAAATTGAAGTCGTTCCCAAGTGGAATCAATCAAATCCGTATTGTTCCTGAGCAAGTAGACTTCTTGATAGAACAAATTACTTCTAATGTCGATTAAGATTGGTATAACCGGTGGTATCGGTAGCGGGAAAAGTGTGGTTTCCAGATTATTTGGAATAATGGGAATTCCTGTTTATATTTCAGATATAGAAGCAAAGCGTATCACGCAGACAGATCCGGTGATTTGTCAGGAACTTTGTGCGCTGGTCGGTCAGGATGTGTTTCAAAATGGTGTGTTGAATCGTTCTTTGCTGGCATCCTATATGTTCGGTCATCCGAATCGTGTGCAGAAAGTGAATGAAATTATTCATCCACAGGTGAAAGAAGATTTTCGTCGGTGGGCTGCCCGGTTTGGTGGTGAACAATTGGTAGGTATGGAGTCTGCCATACTTGTGGAAGCCGGTTTTAGGAGTGAAGTTGATTTTCTGGTTATGGTGTATGCGCCGCTGGAAGTGAGAGTGGAGCGCGCCATAAAACGGGATTGTTCATCGAGAGAACAGGTGATGAAGCGTATTGAGGCACAAATGAGTGATGAAGTTAAGAGAAGTCATGCTGATTTCGTGATAGTCAATGATGATGAAACACCGTTAATTCCGCAGGTTTTGGAGCTTATTTCTTTGCTATCTAAAAATAATCATTACCTTTGCTCCGCAAAAAATAATTAATAAATAAAAGGATATATACTATGTTGAAGACTATCTTGTCTATCTCAGGTAAACCGGGATTATACAAACTTATTTCGCAAGGAAAAAATATGTTGATTGTTGAATCAGTCAATGCTGAGAAGAAACGTTTCCCCGCTTATGGTAATGAAAAAATTATTTCTTTGGCCGATATAGCAATGTATACGGACGATGCAGAAGTGCCTTTGTATGATGTGCTGGAAGCTATAAAAGAGAAAGAGAAATCAGCGCAGGCTTCTATCGACCCGAAAAAGGCTACTCCTGAACAATTGCGTGAATACTTGGCTGAAGTATTACCAAACTTTGATCGTGAACGCGTATATGTAGCAGATATCAAGAAATTGGTAGCTTGGTATAACATCTTGATTTCTAATGGAATCACAGAATTTAAACCGGAAGGTGAAGTTAAGGAAGAAGCAGCTGCAGAATAATCTGTACCGTTTATTTAATCAAAAATAGAGAACATGATAAGCATTTTAAATGCTTATCATGTTTTTTCGTATAAACACTTGTATGTTCAGAAAAAAATTAGTATTATTTGGGTAATCTTTTACTAAAATAAATATCTTCTACTTATATTGTAAATAATGATGCTTTTTTATGTATCTTTGTCGCTGTTCACTATTCTTGGGAATAGCAGTAGTGAACGGTGAATAACAATAGAGAACAAAAGCGTTATAAAGATATTATTCAAGACTTGAGATCTGGACAATATTGAACTACTTAGGAATAATGTTTAAACGCTCGTGTTCTGCCATGTATGTAAATATGTGGTTGAACATTAGTTGTTTTGCATGATTTAGCTAGTAGATGTCTAAAGCGTCAAGGGGGGGATAATTGTAGTAAGTTCCCACGCTTTTTATTTTTAATAGCCTTCTAGGGGAGCAGATGGTTTTTGATGTAGGGTATGGAGACAATAACAAATAAAGAAGTAAACGTCCGTTTGGACAATGAAAAAGGGACATTATGCCTGACAGGTTTGTTGGCAGGTACAATGGTATTCCTTTACGATTCACAGGGAGAATTAAAAGGCAAACATAAATTTGCTTTGCCTTCATTGACTATGGAAATCCCTCAACAGGGTACCTATGTTTTGGTAATGAGCCATCCGAATTGCCAACCGGAAGTCCGGAGATTTACATATTCAGGGATATAAATAATACCGGTATGCTTCTTATCAAGCATACCGGCATTCTATTTAAATGGAAACTCTTAATTTCTGAATACCAATCCGTCTCCACCAGCGTCAACGGTAATTGCTTTACTGCGGTCGACTTCCTGGGAAAGTAACTTTTTGGATAGATCGTTCAATAGATAACGTTGAATAGCCCTCTTTACCGGACGAGCTCCAAATTCAGGATCATATCCCACTTGAGATAAGAAGTCCAATGCTCCTTCCGTCAGTTTCAGTTCCACTCCGTTTTCGGCAAGCATTTTCTGAACTCCCTTGATTTGTAAGAGTACGATCTGCTTGATTTCCTTTTCATTCAATGGTAAGAACATGATCGTTTCATCAATACGGTTCAGGAATTCCGGGCGAATCGTCTTTTTCAACATATTCATGACTTCCTTCTTCGTTTCTTCAATCACTTCTTCTTTATTGGAACCGTGCAACTTCTCCATCTGACTTTGTATATAAGAACTACCCATATTCGAAGTCATGATGATGATTGTATTTTTGAAGTTGACCACCCTTCCTTTATTGTCAGTCAGTCGTCCGTCATCCAATACCTGTAACAGGATATTGAAAACATCCGGATGAGCTTTTTCTATCTCGTCAAACAGGACAACAGAGTAAGGTTTCCGACGTATAGCTTCTGTCAGCTGACCGCCTTCATCATATCCTACGTATCCCGGAGGCGCTCCGACTAAACGGGAAACACTGTGCTTTTCCTGATACTCGCTCATGTCGATACGAGTCATCATCGTTTCGTCATCGAACAGGAATTCTGCCAATGCCTTCGCCAGTTCGGTCTTACCTACACCGGTGGTTCCGAGGAAAATGAACGAGCCAATCGGACGTTTCGGATCCTGTAATCCGGCACGACTACGGCGCACGGCATCTGCCACGGCTTCAATCGCTTCATCCTGACCGATTACACGTTGATGAAGTTCCTCTTCCAAGTGCAATAGTTTATCCTTTTCACTTTGCAGCATCTTGCTGACAGGAATACCTGTCCAACGGGAAACAACATCGGCAATGTCCTCAGCATCTACCTCTTCCTTAATCATGGCTTTATCGCCTTGCATATCACGTAGCTGCTTTTGAGTATCTTCTATCTCTTTGTCCAAAGCCTGAAGTTTACCGTAACGGATTTCGGCTACTTTACCATAGTCACCTTCACGTTCAGCTTTTTCTGCTTCAAATTTAAGATTCTCTATCTCAACCTTATTCTGCTGGATTTTATCCATCAGCGTTTTTTCACTCTGCCATTTGGCTTTAAAGGACTTTTCCTGTTCTTTAAGTTCGGCAAGCTCCTTACCGATGATTTCCAGTTTCGGTTTATCGTTTTCACGTTTAATAGCTTCCCGTTCGATTTCCAACTGCTTGATTTTGCGGGAGATTTCATCCAGTTCTTCAGGAACAGAATCTACCTCCATACGCAGTTTGGCTGCAGCTTCATCCATCAGGTCAATGGCTTTATCCGGCAGGAAACGGTCGGTGATGTAACGGCTACTCAATTCGACGGCTGCAATGATGGCATCATCTTTGATACGCACATGGTGATGGTTCTCGTAACGCTCTTTCAGTCCACGAAGGATAGAAATGGTACTCAAGTTGTCCGGTTCATCCACTTGTACGATTTGGAAACGACGCTCCAAAGCTTTGTCCTTTTCGAAGTACTTTTGATATTCGTCGAGGGTTGTTGCTCCGATAGAACGTAATTCTCCACGAGCTAAGGCAGGTTTTAGAATGTTTGCAGCATCCATGGCGCCTTCACCCTTTCCGGCTCCTACCAGTGTATGAATCTCATCAATGAACAGAATTATATCACCTTCTGATTTCTTCACTTCATTGACAACTGATTTCAGTCGTTCTTCAAACTCACCTTTATACTTTGCACCGGCAACCAGTGCTCCCATATCCAATGAATAGACCTGTTTGTTTTTCAGGTTTTCAGGTACATCTCCTCGAAGGATACGATGTGCCAAGCCTTCTACGATTGCTGTCTTACCAGTTCCCGGTTCACCGATTAGAATCGGATTATTCTTTGTACGGCGGCTCAATATCTGGAGTACCCGGCGGATTTCTTCATCACGTCCAATTACAGGATCCAGTTTTCCGCTACGGGCAGCTTCGTTCAGGTTGATAGCGTACTTTTCCAATGATTGATAAGTATCTTCACTAGATTGTGACGTTACTTTTTCTCCTTTCCTCAACTCGCTGATGGCATTGCGTAATTCTTTTTCCGTCATACCGGCATCTTTCAAGATAGTGGAGACGGTACTTTTCACAGTCAGCAATGCTAGTATGATATGCTCTAATGAAACAAACTCATCGCCCATTTCTTTAGAATACTGTGTTGCTTTCTGCAATACTTCGTTAGATTCACGACTCAGATACGGTTCTCCGCCGGATACTTTTGGCAGGGAGTCGATCTGTTTGTCGACAACAAGAGCTACCTGCTGTCCGTTCATGCCAAGTTTCTGGAAGATGAAGTTAGTGACATTTTCACCCACCTTCATTACTCCCTGCATGATGTGGACAGGTTCAATGGCTTGTTGTCCCCGGCTTTGTACCAGGTTCACGGCCTCCTGTACCGCTTCTTGAGATTTGATGGTAAAATTGTTAAAGTTCATATCTTTGTTCTCCTTTCTTATTTCACGTTTTTAATAACACCTAAGAGGGCGCAAAAGATTTGCCAAGTATAAAAATATGACAAAATAGCATGAGTATTAAGGAGTTAAAGGACAAAATGACCTTTTTATCTGGGAGTAACTGACGAATTTGCTATAAAATATCATTTGTTACCTGATACGCTTGTTTGTGTAATCTTAGCCTGTGATGAAAGAAAATAAATATTGAAAAGTGGATAAATAAAAGTATTGTAGTATCTTTATCCGCTGTAATAATATAGATGGTATATGAGTGATAAGCCCCAAATAAAACTTGCTGAAACAGTGGTGTTGATTGACGCTGCTTTTTTGAATTTTGTAATAACGGATATAAAAGGATATTTTGAAGAAACTTTGCATCGTTCTTTACAAGAGATAGACCTTTCGATGTTGACCACCTATATAACCTTGGATGCAGGGATTACAGAAGGGAAGAACGAGGTGCAATTTCTTTTTGTGTATGATAAAGAATCCAGTCGATTGCAATATTGCCAACCTTCCGGTTTGCAGGAAGAATTGAATGGAGTTGCGTTTCAGAGCCCTTATGGTGAATATTCTTTTGCCAGCGTTCCATCGGAAGGAATGGTGTCAAGAGAAGATTTGTTTTTGGATTTACTCTCTATCGTTTCCGATTCGGCAGACGTGAAAAGGATGATCGTTATTTCTTTCAATGAGGAGTATGGAAAGAAAGTGACTGATGCTTTGCATGAAGTGAAAGGCAAAGAGGTCATTCAATTCCGTATGAATGAGCCCGAACTTCCGGTGGATTATAAATGGGATATGCTGGCTTTCCCTGTCATGCAGGCGTTGGGGATAAAAGCGGAAGAATTGCAATAACTATTGTGCTTTTATTCTTTCTGTAATTCATTATTCGTCATTGATTTCTTAACTGTTAATCATAATTGCCGTGTCCGATTTTCGTTTAAAAGTATTTCAGAGCGTAGCGAAGAATCTAAGCTTTACGAAGGCTTCGCAAGAATTGTTTGTCAGTCAACCTGCTATCACCAAACATATTCAGGAGCTGGAGACTTACTATCAAGCTCGTTTGTTCGACCGTCAAGGGAGCAAAATCTCACTGACTAAGGCCGGAGAATTGCTGTTGAAACATAGCGAGAAAATCTTGGACGATTATAAACAATTAGAATATGAGATGCATCTGTTGCATAATGAATATATCGGCGAGCTGAAATTGGGGGCCAGTACTACGATTGCGCAATATGTACTTCCTCCTCTGTTAGCGAACTTTATAGCCAAGTTTCCGCAAATCAATCTTTCTTTGATTAATGGAAATTCCCGGGGAGTGGAAGCTGCCTTGCAAGAGCATCGGATTGATTTGGGACTGGTCGAAGGGATCTTCCGCTTACCTAATCTGAAATATACTCCATTTTTGCAAGACGAACTGGTTGCCGTGGTGCATACACAGAGTAAATTAGCTGTCACGGATGAGATTACTCCGGAAGATTTGCTGAATATTCCTTTGGTTTTGCGGGAGAGGGGCTCCGGTACATTAGATGTGTTTGAACGTGCCTTATTGCAACATAATCTCAAACTTTCTTTTTTAAATGTATTGATGTATCTCGGTAGTACAGAGAGTATCAAGCTTTTTTTGGAACATACGGACTGTATGGGAATTGTTTCTATCCGTTCGGTGCATAAAGAGCTTGTAGCTGGCAATCTCCGTGTAGTCGAAATAAAAGGAATGCCGATGCTGCGCGAATTTAACTTTGTACAGCTGCAAGGGCAGGAGGGAGGATTGTCACAGGTGTTTATGCGTTTCGCCGGACATCATAGTAAAAGCCTGTAAGTTTGTCTTTTTCTCTCGTGCAATCGCTTCTCCAGAATAAGAAAAATGATTTTCATTTCTCATATTCTCATAATTATTTTATAATAATCTTATAACCAGATAATTACTGAATGAGAAACGTTTTGAGAAAGCCTATTTCTCATAGTTTCTTTAGTGAAATAGGCCTCAAAACAGTTATTTCTCATCTATTTTCGGGGTATTTCTCATACTGTTATCCTCTTCGTTCGACTATTTTTTCTTTATATATACCCTGTGTGCTCCTCTTCCTGTGATTTCTATTCCAGAATCCGGTTGATGTCCCCACTGTCTTAGTTCGTTGGTTGCTGCTGTTTGCAACAATCCTGTTAGTTTGCGATATTCCCAAACGGTCAGGAAGGGATGTTCATCCAGATACTTTAGAGCTAATGCCAGTCGTTGTTCCGATGTGAATTTATTAGAGGATCGTTGCTTTTTCCAGGGTGCTCTTTCCAGTTGGCATCTTTCGCTGATATTTCTCACCATTTCTCGGTCTACCCGGAAATTTACACCTCCTATAAAAATACTTTGTGCGTTGCGATGACTCCCCCCTTCTTCTGGATCTTCCCGCTCCTTGTCTCTGCCTAAAGTAAGAGAGGGAGTAAACGTTCCTATTCCGTCTATCTTTACCGAGCGCCCTTCTGCCATCAAATGCGCCATTTCAATGGCGGTCTGAAGTAGTACGCCTTCTATGTCTCCTGCACTGAATCCACTGACGTCGCCAACTCGTTGCGCCAACTCTTTTATGCTTGTATTATCTATCCGCGCAAATTTAGGATAAGTAATTCTTTTGCCTGTTTTCTGAAGATCGGGCATCTCCTCTATGATATATCTTGCCATATCATCTATTGTTTAAAGTATTAATAGATAAGTTCTTTTGTATTAGAGGCAAACTTCCTTTCTTCTAATAGTAAAGTTCCTTTTGATTAATTATAAACTATAAATGCAACTTTTGTTTTTATAATTGAAGCTTGCGTTTATAAAAACAAAGCTTTCATTTTTATAATCAAAGCTTGCATTTATAGTTTACTCTTATACAAAGATAAGTTTTCTATTTGACAAAAAGAAGTTTATCCTTAATAAAGAAGAAGTTTTCTATTAATAGTTTGGGAGGGAATGAAGATGATTAAAGAGAAAGGATATAACGGGATTTTATGCTTAATATATTATTTTCTAAAAAGTGGATGCAATGCTTCTGTTAGTTTTTAGAAAAGTGTATATTTGTAATATTATGAGTCATACTAATATCATGCAAGCTGAAGAAAATGATTTGGTAAACATTTTATCTTTGCAAAAGAAATCTTTTATGGTGGTGGCCGAACGAATGAATAAATTCGATCTTCCCCCTTTGTTGCAAAATCAGGATGAGATTTGTGATGAGTATCAGACAGGCATTATTCTAAAATACGTATCAGATGATGGACAGATTGTAGGTTCTGTCAGGGGATGTATGGATGAAAATAGAGTATGTCATATTGGTAAATTGATAGTGCATCCCGATTTTCAGAATAAAGGTATAGGTAGAGAACTTATGACTGAAATAGAACGGTTATTTCCTCACTGTCATAAGTTTTCTCTTTTTACAGGCGAAGAGACACCCAATACTTTGCATCTATATAGCAAAGTCGGTTATAATATTGTATGTAGAAAAGAAATGGAGGGTATCAGCATGATTATTATGGAAAAAGAAAAACTTACTTATAGAGATTTTACGTTTGACGATTTAGAAACTGTTTGTAAATTACCTCGAAACAAGCAGGAACTGTTTTTTATGTTTCCTAAAGCTGATTTTCCTTTAACAATCAATCAATTAAAGAATACAATAAAAGATAGATTTGATTCGACTGTTGTTTTATTTAATAATGAAGTAGTAGGGTTTGCAAATTTCTATGAGGTAAGAGAATCTCAATATTGTGCTATTGGAAATGTAATAGTAAGTCCTTGTTTTCGTAATCGTGGCGTTGGCACATTTCTGATAAATGCTATGGAAGATATTGGGAAAAAGAAATATAATGTATCGGAGCTTCATTTGTCTTGTTTTGATGCTAATACGAGTGGGCTTCTGTTATATACTAAATTAGGATATAAACCCTATGAAATAGAGAAGTACATTAATAAGGAAAACGAAGTCTCGGCTTTAATAGAATTGAAAAAAGTGCTGTGATTCGAAATAAATCACTTATTTGATTCTGTTATCTCCTGAAAGTATGATAACTTAAAAAAATGCGAGAAGTATCTATGACCAACTATAACTTACAACGATTTTTAGATGCCCAGCGAGGTGATTATGAACAAGCCCTTGCAGAAGTTAGAAACGGGCGGAAATATTCCCATTGGATTTGGTATATATTTCCTCAACTGAAAGGATTGGGCATGAGTTATAATTCACAGTATTATGGTCTTAGCGGCAAAGAAGAGGCTGAAGCATATCTTGCCCATCCAATTTTGGGAGAAAGACTTCGTGAAATAACGTCTGTTTTTCTTCAATTGAAAAATAAAACGGCGCAGGAAGTTTTCGGTTCGTTAGATGCGATGAAAGTATTGTCATGCATGACGCTTTTTAATGAAGTTGCTTCGGATGATTTGTTTCAGCAAGTGATCGACCATTATTTTCAGGGTAAAGTGGATGAGACAACAAAAAGAAAATTGGAATAATAACTAATACTATTTTATATGGGCTGTTTAATGAATCTATTGTGGCTGCTGCTTGGTGGTATCTTTACTGCTGTCGAATATCTCATTTCGAGTTTATTGATGATGCTGACCATTATCGGCATTCCTTTTGGAATGCAAACATTGAAGTTGGCCGGACTTGCTTTATGGCCTTTCGGTAAAGAAGTCAGAAGTGGGAACCGTTCCGGTGGCTGCCTCTATATATTGATGAATATCCTGTGGATATTTCTGGGTGGCATTTGGATCTGTCTGTCACATTTGGTTTTCGGGGCTATATTGTGCATTACCATTATCGGAATCCCTTTTGGATTACAACATTTCAAGTTGGCATCTTTGGCATTATCGCCTTTTGGGAAAGACATTGTAACAGTGTAAGAGTAGTTGGGAGAGAGTATGCTTATAATTAAAAGTTATAATGCATAATTAGAAACTATTGGTGGGTCTTGATTGTTTACCGTACCTTTGCACCCGGAAAACGATTAAAGACAAAAAGATATGATTTCAACAGCTACAAAAACTTTGCAGGCAAATAATAAGATGATTTATGTTGCGCTGCTTTCCACTCTGACTTTCTTCCTGTTTTTAGACTATATTCCGGGATTGGAAGCATGGTCGGCTTGGGTAACTCCTCCCGTTGCTTTGTTCCTCGGACTTATTTTTGCATTAACTTGCGGACAAGCACATCCAAAGTTTAATAAGAAAACATCGAAATATCTGTTGCAATATTCAGTAGTAGGACTGGGATTCGGTATGAACCTTCATTCTGCTTTAGCTTCCGGTAAGGAAGGTATGGAATTTACGGTCATTTCAGTAATCGGAACATTGGTAATTGGCTGGTTCATCGGACGTAAATTGTTTAAAATAGATCGGAATACAGCTTATCTTATCAGTTCGGGAACCGCTATCTGTGGTGGTAGTGCTATCGCAGCAGTGGGACCGGTGTTGAAAGCGAAGGACAGTGAAATGTCTGTGGCATTAGGTACAATCTTTATCTTGAACGCTATTGCACTTTTCATTTTCCCTGCCATTGGTCATGCATTGAATATGGATCAACAACAGTTTGGAACATGGGCAGCTATTGCCATTCATGATACCAGTTCTGTAGTAGGCGCGGGAGCTGCCTATGGTGAAGAAGCATTGAAAGTGGCTACTACTATCAAATTGACCCGTGCTCTTTGGATTATCCCGATGGCTTTTGCTACTTCCTTTATTTTCAAGAGTAAAGGACAAAAGATAAGTATTCCATGGTTCATCCTCTTCTTCGTATTGGCATTGGTGGTAAATACTTATTTACTGGATGGAGTGCCACAATTAGGAGCAACTATCAACGGTATTGCCCGTAAGACTTTGACGATAACTATGTTCTTCATCGGTGCTTCTCTTTCTATTGATGTTTTGAAAGCCGTTGGAATTAAACCTCTGATTCAAGGAATATTGCTTTGGATAATTATCAGCTTGAGTACATTGGCATACATTTATTTTGTATAAGGGATAAAAGAGAGAATGATATAAAAAAGAAAAAGGTGGGAGAATGATCGTAAACGACTTTCTCCCACCTTTGTTTACTTAGCTTTCAGCCTACGGATAAACAGATCTAAAGCTATTTATTTCTTCTTCAATTCTTCAAAAATCAGTCCTTCCAGTTCTTCTGCCAATTCAGGATTATCCATAATGCATTGTTTAGCAGCATCACGCCCTTGTCCTAACTTAGTATCGTTGTAGCTATACCATGAACCGCTCTTTTTGATGATTCCCAAGTCAGCACCCAAGTCGATGATTTCTCCGGAGTGGGAGATACCTTCACCGAACATGATGTCAAATTCAGCTCTGCGGAAAGGAGGCGCTACTTTGTTCTTCACTACTTTCACTTTGGTCAGTTTACCAAGAATCTCTTCACCATCTTTGATAGGTTGACTACCACGGATATCCAGACGTACAGAAGCATAGAATTTCAATGCGTTACCACCAGTCGTTGTTTCCGGGTTACCGAACATAACGCCGATCTTCTCACGCAGCTGGTTGATGAAAATACAAGTCGTACGTGTCTTGCTCACAGCAGCTGTCAACTTACGGAGTGCCTGAGACATCAAACGTGCCTGAAGACCTACCTTGTTGTCACCCATGTCACCTTCGATTTCCGCTTTAGGGGTCAGTGCGGCTACAGAGTCGATAACGATGATGTCGATAGCAGAAGAACGGATCAGTTGTTCTGCAATTTCCAAAGCCTGTTCTCCGTTGTCCGGTTGAGAGATATAAAGATCATCAATGTTCACTCCCAGTTTAGATGCATAGAAACGGTCGAAAGCGTGTTCGGCATCAATAAAAGCAGCGATACCGCCAGCTTTTTGCGCTTCAGCAATGGCATGAATAGCCAATGTTGTTTTACCGGATGATTCCGGGCCATAGATTTCGATGATTCTACCTCTAGGGTAACCTCCAACACCAAGTGCCACGTTCAAGGCAATAGAGCCTGTCGGGATCACTTCTACTTGTTCAACACTATCATCTCCCATTTTCATGATAGAACCTTTACCGAAGCTCTTTTCTATCTTTTCCATGGCAGCCTGTAAGGCTTTTAGTTTTTCGCTTGATGCCATTTTATTATCTCGGAAAGTACCCATGTAAGCACGTCCGTACAGTTTCTTTTCTCCCCATACTCCAAACTCTTCCACTAACTTTTTGTCAGTGTCGGCAATCAGGGTAAAAGGAAGATTGTTCTTTTCGATAAATTTCTGGTGCGACTTTTCATTGTCTACGCTGACACCGATTACTTCATAGCCGGCTTTACGTAGTTCGGAATAGTTGTCGCGCAGATTACACGCTTGTGCCGTGCACCCCGATGTACTGTCCTTCGGGTAGAAGTACAACACAATCTTTTTTCCTTTATAAGCACTTAAACGGATTTCTTCACCTTTTTCATTGATGCCTAAGATTTCCGGTGCTTTATCTCCTACGTTTATCATAACTATCTTTTTAATGAACAGGTCTACTCTTATAATTCCAGATTTTTGTCGAACTCTTCATGCCAGGGAAGACCTTGCTTGTTGAGTTGTTCCATAAACGGATCCGGATTGAACTCTTCTACGTTGTTTACACCCGGGCGTTTCCACTCACCTTTGAAGAACATCATGGCTCCGATCATTGCCGGAACTCCGGTGGTGTAGCTCACTCCTTGCATACCTGTTTCCCGGTAAGCTTCCTGATGGCTGCAATTGTTGTATACATAATAAGTACGTTCCTTGCCATCTTTCAAACCACGGATACGACAACCGATAGAGGTTTCTCCTTCGTAGTTTTCTCCTAAATCCTGCGGGTTAGGCAATACAGCTTTCAAGAATTGCAGCGGCACAATCTTCACTCCGTTGTAATCAACTTCGTCGATTCGTGCCATACCGATGTTTTGGATAACGCGTAAGTGAGTTAAATACTCTTGTCCGAAAGTCATCCAGAAACGTGCACGTTTGATTGTCGGGTAATGTTTCACCAATGACTCCAGTTCTTCGTGATAAAGAAGATAAGAATCACGAGGACCGATGTTCGGATATGTCAGGTCTTTATGAATTTCCAGCGGACCGGTAGTTACCCATTTGCCATTTTCATAATAGCGTCCGTTCTGCGTAATTTCGCGGATGTTGATTTCCGGATTGAAGTTCGTAGCAAATGCTTTATGATGGTTACCCGCATTACAGTCTACAATGTCCAGATATTGAATCTCATCAAAATAATGTTTAGCTGCATAAGCGGTATAGATGCCACTTACTCCCGGGTCGAATCCGCAACCGAGAATAGCTGTCAGACCTGCTTCTTTGAAGCGATCGTGGTAAGCCCACTGCCAACTGTATTCAAAGTGAGCTTCATCCTTCGGCTCGTAGTTAGCGGTGTCCAGATAGTTCACTCCAGCTTTCAGACAAGCTTCCATAATAGTCAGATCCTGATAAGGGAGAGCCACATTAATCACCATTTCCGGTTTGAAATCGTTGAATAAGGCTACCAGCTCATCTACATTGTCTGCATCAACTTTAGCTGTTTTTATATTGGGGTTACCTATTGCCTCGACGATTTTATCGCATTTCTCTTTCGTACGACTGGCAATCATGATATCTGTAAATACATCGGCATTTTGTGCCACTTTGTGCGCAACGACAGTGCCAACACCGCCCGCACCAATAATAAGAACTCTACCCATTTCGTTAATTGCGAATTAAAATATTAAGAATATTGGAATTGTTAGCTTTGCAAATATACGTGATTATTTTCAGATAATCATTCGCAGCTACCCCTTTTTATTTGTAACGCTGCAAGGTTCCATTTTCAAATTCCAGTGTTTTGCCATTGTAGAACCAAGTTTCGAAACGATTGTCTTTTTTCAGCTCGATTTCTATCGGATCGCCAATGGATAAACGACATTCCACTGTACTCATGCCCGTCTCCAGATCTCCCCGGGAGATAATCTGCCAACGATTTTCTGTGATACCCGGATATTTTTTATGTATATCTTCGAATCCGAAAAAGTCTTCGATATAATTTTCATTTCTGACGATAACATCATATTTCAGATCGGTTTCCAATTCATAGATCGCTCCGTCATTGTCTTCTAATGAAAGAATAGCCAGACTGCCGGGAGGAGATAATCTAATATCTTTGATTTGCAGAACTGTATATCGGGGCAGGTGAACGCGTGATTCGGTCTGCTTGTCTTCAAATGATACGATTCTTTTGGCTGGCAGCACCTTTTTAGGATAAACTGTCATTCCCATATATTTATTTTTCAGGCTTTCGATAGTGCCTAGACTCTTATTGGTGAAACTGAATGCATTTGAGAAATATTTCATTCTCTTTTCTCCTTGAAAATCATTCAGGTCCATGCCGGAGTTTGTTCGTGAGAGGGCAACTTCCAGATAATAAGAATGTCCCTGTGTATCTTTGAATACGATTTTTGCCGGATATGCCTGACTGCCGACTCCGATAGCGGTAATCGTTGCTTCCGTATTGACGGGAATGGCTATATCCCGGTAACCGGAATAATTGTTGGCATCGTCTATCCGGACACTTTCTGCTTGTATATAGACTGTTTTTCCTACCAACAGCTCTTTAGCAGTATCCACATCTTTCAGATAAACCAATCCGTTGATGCCGGCACGGGGAGCCTTTTCGGAGATCTCCTCCAGCCGCATATTCTTTATCTCATAATAATATTTTCCTCCCTCACATTCGAAGATGAAGCGAGTGGAGTAGTTAGTCCCGTTGGGGATATTCTGAGCTTTCTCTTCAGTTCCCGTGAAAGTGAGTATTTTATGTTTCAGCAGGCTGTTGTCTACCCCTTTCTCGGTCTCGTAGCTGGAAAGGGTGGGAAGGAACATGCTCCGTGGAGATGGAACGAACATAAATTTCATCCCGGGTGTCCATTTGCCCAGCGGTAGCAACGGAAAGTTACTTTTGATAAACTGTTCTTCTTGGCCTACAGGGATTTCCTGTGCAGAAGGAGTAGTGACGATGTAATCACTTTGGGCTATGATAGGAGACGTACCACAGCAGAATAGAATCAAAGACAGGACAATTATTCTCATATTTGTTTACTTTAAGTGAACTATGTAAATTGTTCGTTTGTTGTACATTTACTGGCAAATGTATATATTTTATGTTGCATTGGATGTTATTTCCCAATCTTTTTGATATCTTTGCCCTCGATTTTAACTTAAACGTTATAACAATATGAAGAAAGTATTTGTTTCAATTTGCATTGCTGGTGCAGCACTTGCAATGTCTTCGTGCCGTTCGGTTGAGAAGGCAATTCCCCTGTCATCTATCAATGGTGAATGGAATATCATAGAAGTCAATGGCTCGAAAATCACTCCGGGCGAAAGTACCCCCCTTCCTTTTATCGCTTTTGATACAGCAACTGGTCGTGTGTCCGGCAATAGCGGCTGTAATCGGATGATGGGTAGCTTCGATGTAAATGCGAAGCCGGGAAGTCTCGAACTTACAGGAATGGCTAGTACTCGGATGATGTGTCCGGATATGACTACTGAAAATAATGTATTGAATGCTTTTGCGCAAGTAAAAGGATATAAGAAGGCAGGTAAGGACAAAGTGTTTCTTTGCAATTCGTCCAACCGTCCGGTTGTCGTTCTACAAAAGAAGGAGGCTGATGTGAAACTTTCGGTTTTGAATGGAGAATGGAAAATAAAAGAAGTGAATGGTGAAGCAATTCCTTCCGGAATGGAAAAACAACCTTTCATTGCTTTTGATGTGAAGAAAAAGACAATTCATGGCAATGCCGGATGTAATTTGATTAATGGCGGTTTTGAAACCAGTACCAGCAATGCCAAATCAATTTCTTTTCCGGGAGTAGCGAGCACAATGATGGCTTGTCCGGACATGGAAACAGAAGGTAAGGTGCTGAAAGCTATCAATGAGGTGAAGTCATTCGATGTGTTGTCCGGTGGCGGCATTGGCTTGTATGATGCAAATGGCGCATTGGTCATCGTGCTGGAAAAGTAATAAATAGATCAATCTATATAATAGGATATGCCTGTGTCGCACATGACGACACAGGCATATTTTTTTTCTTTCATCGAACCAGAGTCGTCTGTATTTGTTTAAAGAAACAGTTGCTGACTGGCTTTGAATATGACTATGTCAGCAGTGTTTATTTATTAAAACTGTCTTTTTGGCAGATATTATGTCATGCATTCGTATAATTTCTTTTTGGCACACGGTTTGCTTTTTAGTAAGCGTCCGTTCGCGACGAGGCTCCTTGATAAGAGCCGGAGAAACAACCGGACAAAAAGAAATCAATGAATAAATAATAAATAAAAAAATAACGATCATGGGAAAAATTATTGGTATTGACTTAGGAACTACAAACTCTTGTGTTGCCGTATTCGAAGGTAACGAACCTGTAGTAATTGCAAACAGTGAAGGTAAACGTACGACTCCTTCTGTTGTCGCTTTCGTAGATGGCGGTGAACGTAAGGTGGGTGATCCTGCAAAACGTCAGGCTATTACGAACCCTACACGTACAATCTTCTCTATCAAACGTTTCATGGGTGAAACTTGGGATCAGGTACAGAAGGAGGTGACTCGTGTTCCTTATAAAGTAGTGAAAGGTGACAATAACACTCCGCGTGTTGACATCGACGGACGTCTGTACACTCCGCAGGAAATCTCTGCTATGATTCTTCAGAAAATGAAGAAAACTGCCGAAGACTATCTCGGTCAGGAAGTAACAGAAGCAGTAATCACCGTTCCTGCATATTTTTCCGACTCTCAACGTCAGGCTACTAAGGAAGCCGGACAGATTGCCGGTCTGGAAGTAAAACGTATTGTAAACGAACCGACAGCCGCAGCTCTTGCTTACGGTCTGGATAAGGCTCACAAAGATATGAAGATTGCTGTATTCGACCTTGGTGGTGGTACATTCGATATCTCTATCCTCGAATTTGGTGGTGGTGTGTTTGAAGTACTTTCTACAAATGGTGACACTCACCTGGGTGGTGATGACTTCGACCAGGTAATCATCAATTGGTTGGTACAGGAATTCAAGAACGACGAAGGTGCTGACTTGACTCAGGATCCGATGGCTTTGCAACGTCTGAAAGAAGCTGCTGAAAAAGCTAAGATTGAGCTTTCCTCTTCTACAAGTACAGAAATCAACTTGCCGTATATCATGCCGGTGGGTGGTGTGCCTAAGCACTTGGTGAAGACTTTGACTCGTGCAAAATTCGAATCTTTGGCTCACGAATTGATTCAGGCTTGTCTTGAACCATGTAAGAAGGCAATGAGTGATGCAGGTTTGAACAATGCTGATATTGATGAAGTAATCCTTGTTGGTGGTTCTTCACGTATTCCGGCTGTTCAGAAATTGGTAGAGGATTTCTTCGGCAAGGCTCCTTCTAAAGGTGTGAATCCGGATGAAGTGGTAGCAATTGGTGCTGCTGTACAAGGTGCTGTTTTGACAGACGAAATCAAAGGTGTGGTATTGTTGGATGTTACTCCGTTGTCAATGGGTATCGAAACACTGGGTGGTGTAATGACTAAGTTGATCGATGCTAACACTACCATCCCGGCTCGTAAGAGTGAAACATTCTCTACTGCTGCCGATAACCAGACGGAAGTTACTATCCACGTATTACAGGGAGAACGTCCGATGGCTGCACAGAACAAATCAATCGGTCAGTTCAACTTGACAGGTATTGCTCCGGCTCGTCGTGGTGTTCCTCAAATTGAGGTTACATTTGATATCGATGCCAACGGTATCTTGAAAGTATCTGCAAAAGATAAGGCTACCGGTAAAGAACAGGCTATCCGTATTGAAGCATCCAGCGGTTTGAGCAAGGAAGAAATCGAAAAGATGAAGGCTGAAGCTGAAGCTAATGCTGAAGCAGATAAGAAAGAACGTGAAAAGATCGACAAGCTGAACCAGGCTGACAGCGTAATCTTCTCTACTGAAAATCAGTTGAAAGAATTAGGTGATAAGTTGCCTGCTGATAAGAAAGCTCCGATTGAAGCTGCTTTGCAGAAATTGAAAGATGCTCACAAGGCACAGGATTTGGCTGCTATTGATACTGCTATGGCAGAAATCAATACTGCTTTCCAGGCTGCAAGTGCTGAAATGTATGCACAGAGCGGTGCGCAAGGTGGAGCACAGGCTGGTCCTGATATGAATGGTGGTGCTGGCCAGCAAGATAACAGCAAGCACGGAGATAACGTTCAGGATGCTGACTTCGAGGAAGTCAAGTAAGACCGCTAAAAATCGATAGACATCGATAATTAAAAACATTGAAAGAGCGTGATACTCAATGATTTCACGCTCTTTTTTTATTTTCAAGTTTTTCGGGAGAAATGCGTTATTTTCGGATTTTCTTCGTATATTTGGCACATATTTGACACAGTACAAAAATGGGCAGTAGGTTGTACAACTTGATACAACGTCTCATTTATACTGTGGCGTAACTAAAAATTAGTAGATATGCCAAGAGCAAAATTTGAAATAGAAAGAAAGTGTTTGTGCTGTGGGAAACCCTTTATGGCACTGACGATTACGTCACGTTATTGTTCGAATGCTTGTATCAAAAAAGCATCGAGAATGCGTAAGATGGAAGAGAAAAAAGAAGCCGTTCTTAGAGAAGTCGCAGGACAAGTGGACGATAGCCGTGATTACATCTCGGTAAAAGAGGCTATTTCGCTTTACGCTGTTAGTAGAACATCACTTTATCACTATATACGTAGTGGTCAAATTCCCAGTGTGAACTTGGGAGCACATTTGACTCGTGTGAGCAGAAAAGAACTCGATATGCTTTTTCACCCGAGGCAGGATTTGCTTGATGGGAAGGTTAAGCCTATGCGCAAACTCTATGATATGGAGCCTGAGAATTGCTATACTATTACTGAAATCTGCAAGAAGTATAAAGTGAACGATAGTACGGTTTATACCCAGATTCGTAAGTATGGTATTCCGACTCGTCAAATAGGTAATTATGTGTATGTACCAAAGTCTGAAATCGATAATCTCTATAAACACGGTAAAGTATGAAAAAGTCATTCAGCAACACCAGAGTCTCGGTGAAAATAAGAAAGTCCCCATACTCGGAGTCGTGGTTCCTATTTATAGAAGCGTATCCTGTTTTCGATTATGATGGAGCTAAACCTCGACGTATTCGTGAGTGTATCAACCGAACTATTACAACTCCTATTTGGGATAAGAGCCAGCCAACAAGAGGAACTGTGAAGGGGGAAGTTAGTTATATGCCCAAGCGTGACATCAATGGAATAATTCAATGTCGTTCTCAAGTTGATCAGCAAGCTTGTATCTATGCCGATAAGATAAGAGATACTCGCCAGCACGAGTTTGATAATAGCGACCTCTATACAGAGAAAGACGCTGAAGCTGCCGCTCAGCAGGAACGCTCTCGTTCAAACTTCTTCGACTATGTGAATTTTCTCACTTATGAACGCCATAAGGGAGATTCAGATTCGATTATAGGTAACTGGGAGCGTTTTATGGGAATGCTCAAGGAGTTCTCAGGAAAGGATGAGATTCTGTTTTCTGAGATAGACATGCCCTTCATTGAGAATTTCCGAAACTATGTGTTATCCGCTCCCAAACAGAGCGGTGGCAAGGGCATCATTTCAAAGAATACAGCATCTACCTATTTCTCTATACTGAAAGCGGCCTTGAAACAAGCTTTTATTGATGGCTACCTCACCATTGATATTTCAGCCAAGGTGAAAGGAATCAAGGGTGAAGAATCGCGCCGTGAGTTTTTGACCGAAGAAGAACTAAATCGTTTGGCGAATACGCCATGCGACAAGCCCATTCTCAAAAAGGCTGCATTGTTCTCTGCTCTTACAGGTCTTCGACATAGCGATATTCAAAAGCTTCGTTGGAGTGAAATTCAGGAGATGGATGGTAAGTATCGATTAAACTTCACACAAAAGAAGACCAAAGGTGTGGAATACATGCCTATTCCAGAATTTGCCTACAAGTTATGCGGAGAACGGCAAGACCCTGAGTTGCTTGTATTCCCCGGATTACCTGACCCGTCCTGGATTTCTCGTCCGCTAAGGAGATGGATAGAGTCGGCTGGTATCACCCGAAACATCACTTTCCACTGCTTCCGGCATACCTATGCAACTTTACAATTGGCAAATGGTACGGACATTTACACGGTGAGTAAGATGCTTGGCCACACTAACGTCAGGACAACGCAAGTTTACGCCAAGGTCATCGATTCGAAAAAGGATAAGACAACAGAAGCCATCAATATTGATGCAGACATAAACGACATATAGACCGACTGCACACCACTACAGCGCCCTTAAGCCATTTACATAAAAACATGTAGATGGCTTTTTTTTCGCCTTTACCGACAGTTACGGATTCTTACTGGCTTTGCCTTATGATGGGCTTATGATTTGAATCATAGTTACCCCAATAATGCTTATGATAATTGCTTATGATAATGCTGATAATAAGGCCATTTTTCTATGATTGGCTTATGATGGACGCATGATGTGAATCAGCCCCCAATCAGTATCGCTTTTTTCTATTGTTTTGCAGCCGAATTGAGATAAACATCAGTAAAAATCAATAGTAAAATCGAAAAGAAAATGGAAGAAAACATTCTCAAGTTTGAAGACCTTCCAGAAGCTGTTCAGTGGATTAAGAACAAGTTGACGGAAATGGAACTCAAGATTGACCGCATCCATGGTCGCGTAAATGAGAAGGAGGAGCCACCGCAATGGTTCTCGATACAAGAGTTGTGTGATTACCTCCCCGAACACCCAGCAGTTCAGACGGTGTACTCGTGGACGAGCACTAATCGCATACCTTATTATAAAGACAGCAAACGTTTACGTTTCCTGAAATCGGAAATCGATGACTGGCTGCTTGAAGGCAAATTAAAAACAAGAAAAGAGCTGGAAGAAGAAGCTCGTCAGTTTGTAGAATCAAAACGCAAAAACGCATTTTATGGCACAAAGAAAAGATAAGATAACCACGGCACAGGAGGAGCCTTCTGACTTCCCCATTCAGGCATTTCCTAAGAAGATACAGGAAATGGCGCATGACCTTTCCGAGTCTGAAAGCTTTCACATCGAATTTTTGATGGTGTCGATGCTTTCGGCTGCTGCGTCGGCCACTGGTAATGCGATTCATATAAGAATCAAAGGTGGATGGACGAGTAGTCCTATCTTCTATATCATCTTGGTAGGCCGTCCAGGACTGGGTAAGACCCCACCTTTGTCCTTTGCTTACAGACCCATCCGTGCTTACGACCTTCAGAACATGTCCAAGTTCAGGGCCATGCTGGAAAAGGCCCAAAACGAGAAAGGAAACGCTGCTTACAGTCAAGGCGCATCCACCATGAAGCTGAGTAAGATAATGGTATCAGACTTTACGCCGGAAGCCTTGATGCAGGCCCACAATGCAAATCAACGTGGCATCGTTGTGTTTGTTGATGAGATAATGGGCATGTTCAACTCTGTAAACCAATATAGCAAGGGGCAGCTGATAGAGCAATTTCTAACCGCTTATAGTGGTAAGGCGATTGACATCACTCGTTGTAGCATGGAAATACCCATTCACATTGAAATGCCCTGTATCAATATGATTGGCACAGCCCAGCCTAAGCGCCTGCTCTCCCTCTTTAGTAAGGGTTACAAGGAGAACGGGTTAATTGACCGCATCCTATTTGCTTATCCCTTCGGGTATAAGATTCCCTATTGGGATTATTCAATAAAAGGCAATCCTGAAACCTACAAAGCACTCTCCGACCAGTGGCAAAATATAATCAATGAGATTTTGGCCCTTCCATGTGATTTTGACGAAACTGGATTAGTCATTCCCACGATAATTGACTTCTCCAATGAAGCCAGAGACCTCTTCTATGAGTGGCGCAACCAGACCATCCAGCATATGAATGTGGATGACGAGGGAAACGAAATCGACGAACGTATTATGAAGACGCACCTCAGTGTGGCCCGCTTTTCACTGGTATTTCAAATACTAAAGTGGACGTGCAATGAGGCAGAGTTGGATTATGTGGACGAAGAATCGGTGAAATCAGCCATTCAACTCAACGAATACTTTGAGAACGGCTATAAACGCATTGAGAAGCTGATAAAGGACGATGGCATCCCTGAACAGAAGAAACTCTTTTTGGGAAACATCAAGTCGTCATTTACCACCGCTGATGCGATACAAGCCGGTAATGAAGTGGGCATGTCTGAACGTGCTACCATGTACACGCTGGCCCAGTTCCTCTCAGATGGATATATCAAGAAAACAAGTCGTGGCAAATATGAGAAACTGCAATAAATACACCCCGTTTGCAGGTTGCAGTTTGTGCAGTTTGCAGTATGCGCCCGGCATGATTAGTAATAACTTTATAAACAACATTCCTATGGAAATGAGACGCAAATTGAGAGGCTCGTTCTCTCTTTTTACCCCAATGTCCATGTTATGCTTGCCAATGTATGGATGCACTATCTGATCAAGCAAGCCTTTGGACGCTGTATCAAACCGCTTATCGCCTCTATCAGAAAGAGGTGATTGAAGAGAAGAAGCTCTATAAGCGCTTCAAAGATGACTTCATCAACGGTAATACCTATCCTAAACGCTGTGATGTGGATGGGCTGAACGAGCACAACAAGAACCTTGGCATTCTCAAGGAACTGTTGGACAACCGTTGTGACCTCGTCGAGAAGTACTTTGTGCGCTCCAGTTTCGAACATAAGGACTATCTGGCGATGCAGCATGAGCTAGACACAACGGAAGTCGGCTTTACTTGTACAAGCGAGGTCACGCATCTAAAACCCTTGACGTTGGACAGCAACGTCTCTTCTGAGATGTTTGCAGGGCTGGCCAAGGTACTCAACGATACGCATGTCTTTACGACGAGAGTAACCTCAGAGCAAGTGGAGGCCATGTTGGCGCTCAAGCTTTCCTCCCCCTTGAAGGCAGACGTCAACCGAAAAGTCGTCACCTTCTTTGATGCGCTACGCAGCCATAACCTCATTGCGAACAATTGGCAGAAAATGATAGCAGACAGTGGATCCTTCATTTCGTCTGCATCAAATAATCCCATTACTTATACGAGCATTTCTACTCTCTTGGGCGCAACGAAGCAGATTGAAGACCGTAAGAAGAAAAAGGGCGCTGAAGAGGTGCCCAGTGTGTACAAACTAATAAGAGTTCGTGTAGCGCAGGTTGTCGAAGAATCGTCAACAAATAGCACTAACGACAGCATTTAGCAACAAAAAAGGTTGATACTATGTTTGATACTAATTTAGTATCAACCCCTAATATGCTGAAACTGAAAAGCTACCCTATAACTTTGCTCCTGTAATCAGAAATGGTTGCAGGAGTATTTTTATTTGTAGAACATTCAACATTCACGCACAATGGACATCAAAGAACCCGAATTAGCATCGTTGCTAAACATCGCTGACCGATTGAAGAAACTCGAGACAGCGCTGGCCGACTTTCTTCCGGCAGATCAATTCACCAAGAGAATTGAGAAAATAGAAGCCTACATCTATACGACGAAAGAAGTATTGACTTTGGAAGAAGTGTGTTTATTGCTGAATGCTTCGAAGAGCCAGATTTATCGTTTAACCCGTATGATGGCCATCCCCCACTATAAGCCGACTGGAAAGTCTTTGTATTTCAATCGGAAGGAGGTGCTGGAATGGATTCAGAAACATCCTATTGGTGTAAATATGGACAACGTGAAAGCTTTGGAAGAAGGTGAAATGCCAAACAAGAAGGAAGAATAGATATGGCGGATTCTAATAGTCCCTTTCAACACCAACCTACAACAATCGGTGATGCGATGGCTTATGAGGAAATACTTAGAGCCTCCATTATCCACGTTGGCGAGGAGTATCAAAGTCCTCCAGAGATTATATGGGTGGACGACTCTGTTATTGCTACTTTAGGCAATTTCAGTGCGTCAACTGGTAAGGCAAAGAGTCGTAAAACCTTCAACGTATCAGCCTTAGTGGCAACATCGCTTTCTGGCAATCGGATTCTTAACTATAAGGCGAAGTTGCCCGAAGGCAAACGCAAGATTCTCTATTTCGACACCGAACAGAGCCGTTTTCACTGTCACAACGTGATGCAACGTATCTTACGCTTGGCCGGATTACCTGATACAGAAGATTGTGATAACTTCATCTTTGTAGGCCTAAGAGAGTATGCCCCACACGTTCGTTTGGGAGCCATACAACATGCATTGAATACTTGGAAGGACTATGGGCTTGTCATCATTGATGGACTTAGAGATTTGATGCTCGATATAAACGATGCAAGCGAATCTGTAGGGCTGATCAACATGATGATGAATTGGTCGAGCGTCTTCAATATCCACATCCATTGTGTGTTGCATCTCAACAAGATAGATGATAATATCCGTGGACATATCGGCACCGAGTTGGCCAATAAAGCAGAGACGGTGTTGGTTGTCAATCGGAGTACTGTTTACGCCGACGTAAGCGAGGTTCATCCATTGAACATGCGTGATAAGGAGTTTAAACCATTTGCTTTTATTGTGAATGAGCTGGGACTTCCGGATGTGGCAAACGGATATAGCTTGAAATCTGGGACCAAGATTCAAAAACGAATCACGGCTGCCGACCTTACAGAGAAGCAGCATGAGCAGGCGCTTCGCGTGGCGTTTAATGGCAAATCGTTAATCAGCGGGTATGAACAAGCTGTAGCAGCGTTGATTACCGGCTATGCGTCCATCGGTTTCAACAGAAAGCGCACGCTCATGTCTAAGATCCTTGCTTCACTCATAGATAAGGGACTTATCAAAATGAACGGCAATGACTACGTGCTGGCATCTGCAGAAGCTACGCCGTCACTCTTTGATAAGGAGGAAAACGAATAAGGTCTGAATGCATTCATTCGTCCTGTTTATATATAGCAGGTGAATGAATGAACAAAACGGAGTATTATGAATATCGAAAATGCGAAGAAGATAAGTTTGGTCGATTTGATGCGACAGTGGGGCTGCACGCCAGTCAAGACAAATGGTGTCTATGTCCTATATCATGCACCTTACCGTGGCGACAATCATGCATCCTTTAAGGTAAACTGTTTGCAGAATGAATGGTACGACTTTTCCACGGGTCAACATGGCGACATTGTAGACCTATGCAAACTTGTTCTCAATACCTATAGCGTTAGCGAGGTGTTATCTTCTCTTGACCGAATGAATTTGGTCATCGATTGTCAAACTGTAAGCGAAGCAAAGCCCACAACACCAGTAGAGCATACGCCTTATTCCATCAAGAACTTGCGCCATCCAGCCTTGTTCTCGTATTTGCGAAGTCGTGGAATAGACGTTGGTGTAGGTGAAGCATACTGCAAGGAAATATGGTATCATATTGATAAGAAGCCATACTTTGGAATAGCATTCCAGAATGCATTGGGCCACTATGAGGTACGCAACCCTTATTTCAAAGGTTGCATGTGGCGAAAGGATATTTCCTTCATACCCTCAAAGCGGATTGGGGTGCAATCCACTTGCTGTCTGTTCGAGGGCTTTATGGACTTCCTTGCTTACAAAACAATGGTGTTGAGAGGTGTGGAAAGTATTGGCCTTTGGGGTGACTGCGATTATATCGTACTGAACTCCGTCAATCAGCTTCGACGCAGCTTGGAACGGTTGGCTCACTACAGCCATATCCATTGCTACTTGGACAATGACAAAGCTGGCCAAACTACATTTGAGACTATCCGTAGCCTTTATCCAGAGGCCGCCATCAATGAGAGTAATAGATATAACGGATATAAAGACGTAAATGACTATCTCATCAATCATAAGCAATAACGACTATGGCAATACTACAAATAACGACACTTGACGAGTTCCACGAGTGCGTGGTACAAGCCATGGTTCATTTTCCGGCCTTAGCCGCCTTGACGATAATATTGGCATCAATTGTGTGCGTCATAGTTGTTGCCTATAAATACAAAACGAAGCAAATAGCCAAAGATGAAGCTGTCAGATATACCGGCATTATCTTCGGCCATTGCATCTTCTACCTATGCATTATTTACCTGCTTATCCGAATCTATAGCACTCTGGAATAATGAGTGGCATCCACTGAGTGAAACATCATTTGCTTTGCCCTGAGAGGTTGGACTTTCTAAAGGAGTTCAGCCTCTTTTTTTATGCTCAAAAATCTGCTTAGAATATGAAAACAAAGTATGATATTGATTTTTCTAAGAAGAGTTGTTAAGATTAAGGCTGGATAGCGGACAAAATTCTTTGTTCTGCGGTTTTCGTTATTCCTTTGCATACGTCAACAGCGGCAAAACTGCTGGCAAAACAAGAATTGTGTAACAAAAATCAGAGTATAATATGAGTCCATTCGTAATATTCGTAATCGTACTTACTGTCATCTACATCATCTACTATGCAGTGATGATAACCAGAGACTTGTATGGCAAGAAGGAAGAACATAAGTCGCAAGAAGAGGTCTTCAATGTGAGTGATATGGTCGAAGAAGAAACGGCAGTTTCCGTCCATGAAAGCGACAATGGTTTTAGCGTAGCAGACAAGGAATATGAGACGATGAATCTCCATGATGAAGACGAGGCAAAGCCTTCATCAGAAGACACCAGTGGAGATGCAAAGTCTGAAAAGCCAGCTTCTAAGAATGTTGCCAAAGACTTGTCCCATAAGGTCGAAGAGAAGTGCGATGTAGCTCAGCCTTTCATGAGTGACGGTATGTATGCCGACGACTTCTACAAAAACTTAATCAATGGCAATAGAACGAATCGCCCTCAAATCAAAATCGAACATATAAGAAATGAACTGTAGAAATAAGATAACCAGCTTGGCCCTGACCGCTGTAGGTTCCATCTATGGGCTTACTGCTTCGGCCAAATGCGGTAGCGTGAATTATAGCCAAGGAGCAGATGCCCTTGCCATGATGCACGACTACGTGGTCACCATGATGCTCTATGTGCTCTACCTTGCGTATGCCTTTGCAGCTATCATGGCAATTATTTCTGCGCTACAGATATACATCAAGATGAACACAGGCGAGGATGGCATCACCAAGTCCATCATGACCCTGATTGGAGCCATACTCTTTATGATTAGTGCCTCCATCGTGTTCCCAGCCTTCTTTGGCTACCAAATTTATACGTGAACTCAACTGCAGGCGAGGATATAAAAAACAATGAATCAATTAAAAACAGAAAAGAATGTTCAAGAAAGCAACTAATTTTTTGAAGCGTACCGCTAAGAAAGCGATTACGTCAGAGCGTTTGAAGACTATGGCCCTCATGCTCGTAGTAGGAACAGGTGTCGCAATGGCACAGAACTCAGCTGGTGACTACTCCGCCGGTACCACGGCACTCACGACTGTGACGGAAGAAATCGCTAAATACGTACCTATCGTCGTCAAGTTGTGTTACGCCATCGCAGGTGTTGTTGCCGTTGTCGGTGCGATCTCAGTTTACATCGCCATGAACAACGAGGAGCAGGATGTGAAGAAGAAGATCATGATGATCGTCGGTGCTTGTATCTTCCTCGTTGCCGCTGCTCAGGCTTTGCCTTTGTTCTTCGGTGTAACAAACTAAGCAGAAGAATGAATGGCAAGTCAAGAGCAGGAAATCCGCTACCCAGATTACCCACTATTCAAGGGACTGCAAAAGCCCCTTGAGTTCATGGGGATTCAAGGGCGCTACATTTATTGGGCAGCCGGGGCTATTGGTGGAGCCATCGTCGGCTTCATTTTAGCCTACTGTCTGATAGGATTTATCGCTGGATTAATTGCCTTGGTCGCTTCCATTTCCATTGGTGCTGCGCTCATCATCATCAAACAGCGAAAAGGATTGCACACCAAGAAAGACGACCAAGGTGTTTTTATTTATGCCTATTCTAAGCGTATGTAACAAAAGACCATCATGACCAACGTGTGGATTAAATAGTAATGTAGAACGTAGGTAGGCTCACCCAACCATGGGAACGAGCCTACCTTTATTTGTAGAAATCAAAATGAATAGAACTTTAGTCATTGGAGCTGTAGCGCTCACCTCGATACTCTGTTTGGGCTGTAAGGAGAAGCCCTATGAACTGGCCAAGTTGAAAGCAGTTAGAGCTGCTGAAGAGGCTCGCAGGAACTGGTTGCTTATGGGCAATGAGTATGTTGGTAATCAGAATGCCGACCAAGAGAAAGTAAATACGGCAACAACAGACAGCCTTATCAACGATAAGCCTATCCTCACGGATTCAATGACCAAAGATTCACTCTAAAACAACAATACAATGGTAATATACATTCTACTTTTCTTTGTTGCAGCCTGTATTGGTATGGCCATATCAGTCTATGCCTTCGGAACAGGCGGTAAGCGAAAGAAAATCTTTCAAGACATCTATTTCTCTGTAGAAGAAACAGATGGAATCGGTGTACTCTACACAAAGTCCGGTGAGTACTCCGCTATTCTAAGAATGGAAAATCCTGTACAGAAATACTCTGCAAACATTGATAGCTATTACGAGTTTACCAACTTGTTTACAGCGATTGGCCAGACTTTAGGTGAAGGCTACGCTATTCACAAACAAGATGTTATCAGCCGTAAGGAGTTCAAAAATGAAGAAGGAAACAAACACGAGTTTCTTTCTGAGTCTTATTTCCGCTATTTCAAAGGTCGAGTCTATACCGATAGTGCCACTTACATCACTATAACCCAAGAATCTAAGAAGAGCAGGCTGCTCTCATTTGACAATAAGAAGTGGCGTGACTTCTTGGTGAAGATACGCAAGGTGCAAGACCAACTCAAAGATGCCGGCATTTCAGCCAAGTTCCTGAACAAGCAGGAAGCCAGCGAATATGTCGATCGCTTCTTTGCCATGAACTTCAAAGACAAAATTGTGTCGATGAGCAACTTCAAGGTGGATGAAGAGTCCATCGATATGGGCGATAAGCGCTGCAAGGTCTATAGCCTTGTAGATGTGGACTGCGCCAACCTACCTGCTGCCATCCGTCCGTTCACCAATATCGAGGTGAACAACACCAGTATGCCTGTTGACCTCGTTTCGTTGGTTGATAATATCCCTGGGGCAGAAGTCGTGGTGTACAACCAAATCGTCTATATGCCCAATCAAAAACGTGAGTTGGCTCTGCTCGACAAAAAGAAAAATAGACATGCCAGTATGCCGAACCCCAGCAATCAAATGGCTGTGGAAGACATTAAACGTGTGCAGGAAGTCGTAGCCAGAGAGAACAAGCAGCTGGTCTATACCCACTACAACCTTGTGGTGGCCGTTTCTCCCGATACAGACCTGCAGAAATGTACCAACCATCTGGAAAACAGCTTTGGTCGTATGGGTATCCATATCTCAAAACGAGCCTATAATCAGTTGGAGTTGTTCGTCAGCTCATTCCCCGGCAACTGCTATGGGATGAGTGATGAATACGACCGTTTCCTGACGTTGGGCGATGCAGCCTCCTGCCTGATGTATAAGGAGAAGATTCAGCACAGTGAAGACACGCCGCTGAAGATATACTATACCGACCGACAAGGCGTTCCTGTGGCCATTGATATTACAGGCAAGGAAGGGCGTAACAAGCTGACAGACAATAGTAATTTCTTTTGTTTGGGTCCAAGCGGTAGCGGCAAAAGCTTCCACATGAATAGCGTCGTTAGACAACTTTGGGAGCAGAATACGGACGTGGTGATGGTCGATACCGGTAACTCTTACGAAGGACTTTGTGAGTATGTCGGCGGCAAGTATATCAGCTATACCGAAGAGAAGCCTATCACCATGAATCCCTTCCGCATCAACCGTGAGGAACTCAATGTGGAGAAGACAGGCTTCTTGAAAAACTTGGTGTTGCTCATTTGGAAAGGTTCTCAAGGAACGGTCAGTAAAACTGAAGACCGCCTGATAGACCAAGTTATTACGGAATACTACGACACCTATTTCAATGGGTTCACAGGTTTCACACCTCCCCAGCGAGAGGATTTGCGTAAGAGTCTGATTATCGACGACCGTAACCACGCCCATCACAATCCTGACGAAACAGAGAAAGAGCGTGAAGAACGCTTGGAACGCACTATCAATCAGATAGAGCAACGTCGTAAGGAGCTGAAAGTTGAAAGCCTTTCGTTCAACACCTTCTATGAGTTCTCTGTGCAGCGTATTCCCGACATCTGTAGTGAAAACAGTATTAGTGGTATTGATATATCCACCTATCGCTACATGATGAAAGACTTCTATCGAGGCGGCAATCACGATAAGACCCTGAACGAGAACATGGACAGCTCGCTGTTTGATGAAACCTTCATCGTTTTCGAGATTGATGCCATCAAGGATGATCCTTTGCTCTTCCCCATTGTGACGCTCATCATCATGGATGTGTTCCTGCAGAAGATGCGTATCAAGAAGAACCGCAAGGTGTTGGTCATCGAGGAGGCATGGAAAGCTATTGCCAGTCCGCTGATGGCAGAGTACATCAAGTACCTCTATAAAACAGCTCGTAAGTTCTGGGCCAGTGTGGGCGTGGTTACTCAGGAAATCCAAGACATCATAGGTAGTGAGATTGTGAAGGAAGCCATCATCAACAACTCAGACGTGGTGATGCTACTTGACCAAAGTAAGTTCAAGGAACGCTTCGATACCATCAAATCTATCCTTGGTTTGACCGATGTGGATTGCAAGAAAATCTTCACCATCAACCGACTGGAGAATAAAGAAGGCCGTAGCTTCTTCCGAGAAGTGTTTATCCGTCGAGGAAGTACCAGCAATGTGTATGGTGTGGAGGAACCGCATGAATGCTACATGACCTACACCACTGAACGCGCCGAGAAGGAGGCTTTGAAGCTCTACAAATCTGAGTTGCAATGCTCTCACCAAGAAGCCATCGAGGCTTACTGCCGTGACTGGGATGCTTCCGGAATATCTAAGTCTCTGCCTTTTGCCCAAAAGGTGAATCAAGCAGGACACGTATTGAATTTATCAACCCGTAAAACAAAAGTATAATGAAAGCAGAAAACTTATCGCAATCAACTGAAGCTTCTTCATCAAAGAAAGCCCCCAACCTTTTCGATGAAGAACTATTCAAAGAATGTTTGAAGCGTGACCTTCACGCAAAGCCTGTTGGCGGCCAAAAGCTGAATGACTTTGGCTGGCAAATGTACACCAGTGCCAGAGAAGCTTACTTGTCTCAACCTTGGTACATCCGGTTGTTTTATTCCAAAGCAGGTCGTATGAAGAAGGCCATGTTTGATGCGATGGCCATTCATGAAGTGTTCGTTTTTACTGCTGCTGAAAGTTGTGTGGCAGCAGAGAAATACATGTTTGAACATCGTAATACCATCCAAATTTCCCAATAACTAAGAACTCAATGAACAAGATACACCTACTTATCGTCCTATTCCTTTTCTGCCTTGGGCAAACCGCTCAAGCGCAGTATTACAGCGTGAACTACGACAAAAAGACTGTCGCAGCGATGGCTGCTGCCTACAATACAGAGGCTGCTACCGAGGCATACTATAATGAGCAGGTGCAAAACATCTTGAAGCACTACAATGCGGCCGAGGTAGCTACGGCAGGCATCTTTGCCTCCAAGTTCCTCGACCGCAAAGCGCTTACTGAATTGGGTGTTTGGAGCAGCAGTACCGAAAACTATTACTACCGCCGTATCTACAACATGGTCAGCAGAAAAATTATGCCAAAGATTTGGACGGTAGCCGGCATGATGCTCAAAAGCCCACAAACCGCCTTGTACTGGGGAAGCTATCTCGTGAAGATATGCGACGACACCAAGAGCCTGTGTATGCAGTTCGAGAGCGTTGTGACTAATTCTTCCCTTACTTTCTCAGACATTGCATTCTTGCAAATCAAGGATGAGATAGCTTCTATCCTCAAACTATCAGAGATAGGTAATGTAGATTGGCAAAGAATGCTCGATGACCTGTCAAAGGTGCCGGGCAACTTTACGGTGGATAACCTAAAATCGGATATTGACAACCTCTATAAAACGGGCGTGAACTTGGCTTCTGCAGGTGTGAGTAACATTGGAGACGCTTTTCTGCAGAGTAGTCAGTTTCACGACTTGATCAATGATAAGTTGGGTGCAGCCGTGAATATTGTAGATAACTACTCCTCGCTCTTTGAACAACTTGACAAGAGCGTGGGCAATACGTTGTTGGGAATGATTGGTGGTAAAGACAATGTCGCTGGCCTATTCAACTTTGCTAACTACAATCTGACCTCATGGATGACGGACTATCTGAGTGAAACCGCAGGTAACTACTATACCCAACGGTGGTACATTGCTCGCAGAGACCAAGGTACAGAAACGCTTTGCGATTACTATCCTCCGACCGATGATAACAGTGTGATCAACGGTGGCGAGTGGACCCGCTTTGCCACCAGCGACCCGAATTTCTCTCCAAGTTCTGCGCAACGCGAACAAATCCTGAGCAACTCTGAACGCTATGCCGGTTGGTCACGTAGCAGAGTGGCCATGCTGAATAAGCAGAATGATGGCTTCACCTATTATATAAACTACTACCTCAAGGCTTACATCATCAGTCGTAAGGGAAAGCAAACTCAGAAGTCATATGCATACGAAATCCATGTGACCAAATCTTGGAACCATGTGGAAGAAGTGTACGAAGAAGTGTTCGATTCCTATAGCATGGACTTGAATACCTTCAAAGCCCAGTTGAATGCTCGACTCTCTGAATTTAATGACAACGAAGAAGGCTATACCTATTATATAGGTTCCGATAGCAGAAACTATTATCAGGCTACCGATGCCGGCAAACTGAAAGGTTGCGAAAGCGTAACCATCAGTGTCACCCGCAGTGATGGCGTTTCTTTGGGAAGCGGCAGTACTCAGTACAAGTGTCGTGAATGCGGTGGTTCACTTAATGGGCACAGTAAAGAATGTGCGATGCGCACGACCGTTACCGAAAGTTCAAGCAGTCAGGAAGAATTGGCGAAGCTAGAAGCCGAATACAAGGCGCAGGTTGAGCAAATCAATTCAGAAATTGCCACATTGGAAGCTGACAACCAAAGACTGATTGAGCAAATGCACCATAACCCGACCTTAGGCCCTTACAACGTAAAATTGATTGAGGCCAATAATGCCAAAATAGCTCAGCTCAAAAAAGACTTAGCTGAGGTTCAACAGAAGCAAGCCGAGTTGGAACAAGCCAAAACCGATGCAGCAGAAGACAATGCTGTGGCCACTGATGACTACTACCGCATTCCGGCCATCATGCAAGATTGTAAGACCGCTTACAATCTCACATGGCAAGGTCCAGGAGCTTGGGAAGGCTATACCTATGTGCGCAAGGCTACCATGCCCAACATCAATGGCGTGATTACCTTCAAAGCCACCCTGAGCATTGTACGCAAACCGAAGTACTTCTTGGGTATTAAGATACATCGAGCCATTCTACAAATCAGTTGGGAACTCACGTCGGAATACACCAGCACCTCTGTGGTAGAAGTGATGACGCTTGACCCGAATAAGAGTGATAAGGAAAAGACTGACGAAGTAAACAAACGAATCTCTGAAATCGCTCAGGAATATCCTTCCTGTAAGATAACGACTGAATACGCAAAAACGGCTCCGACAGAAAATGACGGAACACCGGACACCTATCACTTGCTTTGGCAAAGCGACCGATTGGAGATTGCCAGACAAGTGGATAGTCGTATTACAAAAATCTATGCCGACTTGGTGTCGCTGGAGAAGATGATGCACTACAAACGTAGCATTATTGACGTGCTCAAATCTGTAGCACCACATATCAATGACGACCAAGGCCGACGGCTCACCTTGGTAGAATAATGCAGAAAACGCTGGCTAAGAAAGGCCGCAAACAGTATGCATTCTGACAGCTATAACGGTAAATACGACGAGGAGGAATAAGCAATGGAATACGTAAATGCTAAGATTAGGAAAGTAGTGCGTACTATCATACTAATGGTAGTATTCATTGGCTATCAGCAAGAAGCACACGCGCAATGGAGCTTTGATGTGCCCAGTATTGAGGCTTATATCAACGACCATAAGAAGCAGCGCAGTCTGCTCTTGGCTAGAAGTACGCTTGAGTATAGCAATAAGCTGCTACACGAATACAGCAGCAAGGAAACCGTGAAATACAAGGAACTGAACGTGGACCTTGACAAGTACACACGTGCCTTTGATGTGATTGACGTACTCTATCAATCGCTTCGTACAAGTCTGAATGTATACTCCACTTATGAAGGAGTGAGTGACCGCATCAAGGACTATAAGAAGCTCTTGAATGATTACAACGAGAAAGTGATCAAGCGCCACCATGTGGAATTGGCCGATACCATCATCATAGGCATCAACAAGCGAGCCATTGAAAACATAGCAGAGGAAGGTGAACACCTGTATAAGTCGGTAAGCGATTTGGTGCTCTATGCTACCGGAGCTGCTGCCTGCTCTACTCCTGATTTGTTGATGGTACTAGAATCCATCAATAATGGATTGGACAATATTGAAAGGCATTTGAATCGCTCCTACTTCGAGACATGGCGTTACGTTCAGCTTCGCATTGGTTACTGGAAAGAGAAGGTTTATCGCACCAAGACCAAACAGCAAATGGTTGAAGATGCTTTTAGCAGATGGCGTGTGGCTGGCAAGTTAGGATATTAGTATGGACTAAAATACTACAACAATGAAAGCAATAAAGAAAATACTATGCGTGGCATTGATAATGACTGCAATATGCCATGCAGCCTTTGCTCAAAGAGTAACATATAACCATGATTCCTCCAAGAAGAATCAAGTGACAGTGATGGAATTGGGAAGCGGAGCATTGACTCCGGAACTCTATTACACCCTGCTTCATCGAAGTTATAAGAAGTCTGCCGCCACAAAGAACAAACAGTCGTTCCGAACCGCAGCGAGTATTGCACTCTATAACCAAGTGGACGAAGCGGAGGCCATCGATTCTGCTCTTACTGCAAGAGCTAAGATTGAAGCTTTGAATGTGACCGACCGCACGGTGGATGTGGCATGGCTGGCCGAAGGTTCTAAAATCAATGGCAAGATGGAAGATTTCCAGAAGAACATTGATCGAATTATTCCTGCTGGTGGTGACTATTATGAGAAGCAACGATGGACGGAATACTATAATGTCTTTCAATGCGCTATCAAGTCCACTAAGGAAGCCTATATGCCCAATGCACAGCGAAAGAAAATGTATTTGAGCATCTATAAAGATGTGTATGCTCAGAATGAAATACTCATCAAACGGTTGGTGCAAATGAACAATGCAGCAAAGACCAAAGAACTGCTTGCCACGAATGGTTCTTACCGTACCGCCGATAAGCAAAGCATTGCTGATGGAGCTCGTGGGCGATGGAAAGAAATTGGTCAAAGAGCGAGTGGCGGGACAAAAACGGGACAAAATCAATGAGAAAAATGAATATTAAACGTAAACATCAAAAGTAAACGATTATGGCAGATACGAGTAATATCTTATCCGACTTCGGTATCAATCTCCTTGAAGAAGAGATAGATGACGTGATTTTTCAGACCAATGAGTTCCTAACCGATGCAACATTCACTGGTTCACAAGGACCATTTTGGTGGATACTTCAAATGAGCATGGCGCTGGCCGCATTGTTCTCCATCATCGTTGCCGCAGGTATGGCTTACAAGATGATGGTGAAGCATGAGCCACTGGACATCATGAAGCTTTTCAAGCCATTGGTCATCTCCATTATTCTCTGCTGGTGGTACCCACCTGCAGATACAGGAATGGGAAACAGCGGTAGCCACTGGAGTGTGCTCGACTTTTTGAGTTACATTCCCAACGCTATCGGCTCCTATACACATGACCTTTATCAGGCAGAAGCCACTCAGATTGAAGACAAGTTTGCCGAAGTGCAGGAGTTGGTGTATGTGCGTGATACCATGTACACAAACTTACAAGCCCAAGCGGATGTGGCTCACTCAGGAACCTCTGACCCCAATCTGATTGAGAGTACGATGGAACAGACTGGCGTGGATGAAGTCACCAATATGGAGAAAGAATCCTCACGTCTATGGTTCACTTCACTGACCGCAGGAGCAGTTGTCGGGATAGACAAACTCGTAATGCTAATCGCCCTAATCGTCTTCCGAATCGGTTGGTGGGCGACGATTTACTGTCAGCAAATCTTGCTGGGTATGCTTACCATCTTCGGTCCCATCCAATGGGCGTTCTCACTCTTACCAAAGTGGGAAAGTTCTTGGGCGAAATGGCTCACGCGCTATCTGACAGTGCATTTCTATGGTGCGATGCTCTACTTCGTCGGCTTTTATGTTTTGCTCCTCTTTGATATAGTTCTCTGCATTCAAGTAGAGAATTTGACAGCGATAACAGTGTCTGAACAAACTATGGCTGCTTACCTGCAGAACTCGTTCTTCTCAGCAGGCTATTTAATGGCTGCAAGTATCGTTGCCTTGAAGTGTTTGAACTTGGTTCCAGACTTGGCCGCATGGATGATTCCCGAAGGAGATACTGCCTTCTCAACCCGAAACTTTGGTGAAGGCGTAGCCCAACAAGCAAAAATGTCGGCTACAGGAGCCATGACATCTTTGATGAAGTAATAATCAAATAATAACGCAATATGGTAATTAAGAATCTCGAAAACAAGATTAAGCTCGTCACCATCATCTGTTCGATGTTCCTTGTGGGGTGCATACTCATCAGTATCTCCAGCATTTGGACAGCAAGAAGCATGGTGGTTGATGCCCAAAACAAAATCTATGTATTGGATGGCAATGTGCCCATCTTAGTGCAGCGTACCACCATGGAAGAAACCTTGGATATTGAAGCAAAGAGTCACATCGAACGCTTCCACCACCTCTTCTTCACACTGGCTCCTGACGACAAATACATCAAGTACACCATGGAGAAAGCCATGTATCTCGTGGATGAAACAGGTTTAGCTCAGTACAATACTTTGAAGGAAAAAGGTTTCTACTCGAACATTATGGGAACTAGTGCTGTGTTCTCCATCTTCTGTGACAGCATCAAATTCAATGAAGAAAAGATGGAGTTCACCTACTATGGCCGTCAGCGCATCGAGCGACGTACCAGTATTCTCACTCGTGAGTTGGTTACCGCCGGCCAGTTGAAACGTGTGCCTCGCACAGACAACAATCCTCATGGATTACTTATCGTAAACTGGCGCACGCTACTCAACAAGGATGTCAATCAGAAAACGAAAGCTAACTATTAAAAGGTACGTATATGAAAGGATTCAAGAAAATGCTCTTCGGAGAAAAGATGCCTGATAAGGATGATCCGAAGTATAAAGAACGCTACGAACGTGATGTGGCTGCTGGACGTAAGTTTGCCAAAACACTCCGCATCGACAAGGCCGCAGCCAAGGTGCAGAAGTTTGCAGACATCCACCGCACGTTGTTCCTGGTTATCGTTTTCAGTTTTGTGGCATTCAGCTTTGGCTTTAACATCTTCCGCATTGTGAAGGTGTATAATCGAAGTGAAAGGCATCGCACAGCCACCGAACTTCAAGACTCAGTTTTGAAAGCTCGCCACAATCGACTGGTAACGCCCATCAACAAGAGTGATAACCCTAAAACGAAACAACAATGAAGCTGACAGATAAAATCAATTTTCGACAGCCTAAATACATGCTGCCGCTCATCGTATATCTTCCAGTGATTGGTACAGCCTATTTTGTTTTTGATATGTTCGATACAAAGATTGAAGACAAGCCAGCTGCCAATCTCCAAACCACCGAGTATCTGAACTCAGACCTTCCTGAAGCTCAGATTAAGGGAGGTGACGGCATTGGAGGCCGCTACGAAAGTATGGTCAAATCATATGGTAAGATTGAAGACCATAGTGCCATCAGTAACATCGATAGAAACAACCAAGATGAAAAGGAAGCATACGAATCAAAATACTCCGATGCCGAATTGGAAATGCTGGATAAAGAAGCTGCCCAAAGTGCATCCCTACAAGATAAGGAATTGCAAGAAGCCGACGCCAGAGAAAGAGACCGTCAAACTCTTGCCGAACTCCAGAAAGCGCTGGCTGAAGCACGCCTGAATGGGCAGAAAGGGCTTGAGCCAGAAAGTGAAAAACCAGAAGATGCCTCACAAGCTGATGGCAAAGTGGAAATGAAGGGCAAGATTGAGATTAACGATAAAGCTGTGAAAGGCTTGTCGGATGCCGAAAAGCCCAGCGAAGTTGTGAAGAAGGTGAAGACCTCTTCGGACTACTTCAATACATTGACCGAAAATGAGAAGGAACCCAACTTGATCAAGGCCATCATCGATGAAAATGTGAAAGCCGTAGATGGTTCACGTGTCCGCTTGCGTCTGCTCGATGATATTGAGATTGGTGAAACCGTAGTGCGCAAGGGGTCTTACCTCTATGCCACCATGAGCGGTTTTGGTTCTCAGCGTGTCAAGGGCAATGTAAAAAGCCTGTTGATAGATGATGAATTGGTGAAAATCAACCTCTCCATCTATGATACCGACGGCTTAGAAGGCTTATATGTCCCCAGTAGTAGCTTCCGCGAAACCACCAAGGATGTTGCCAGTGGAGCCATGTCCAGCACCATGGATATGAATACCACTGGAACAGGAAGTAGTTTCTCACAATGGGGAATGCAGGCTGTAAGCAATGCCTATCAAAAGACCAGCAATGCCATCGGCAAAGCCATAAAGAAGAACAAGGTGAAGTTGAAGTACGGCACCTTTGTGTATCTCATCAATGGCCAGCAAAAGAACAATCAGTAATCTCATTTAGTCATTCAAAAGAACAAGAATATGTACATCCAAAAAACTCTCTGCGCCTTTATGGTTGGCGCACTTTCCATCTTCCCCTCGATGGCCCAGCAGACCTACGAGGAAATGGAACAGCTCACAGTCAATGAGCAAGTGACTACCGTCATCACCGCTACAGAGCCAATTCGGTTTGTAGATATTTCCACAGATAAAGTTGTGGGTGACCAGCCTATGAACAATACCATTCGCTTAAAACCCAAAGACAGCCTTTATGTGGATGGTCAAGTGTTGGCGATTGTGACCATCGTTACCGAACGCTACCGCACCCAATATGCTTTGCTCTATACCACTCGCCTACAAGAGGCGGTTACGGACAAAGAAGTGCAGCGTCAGGAGATGGTTCCTTACAACAATCCTGCGGTCAGCATGTCCACAGAAGAAATGACCAGGTTTGCTCGTCAAATATGGAACTCTCCAGCTAAAATCAGGAATGTGAGTACCAAACAGCACCGCATGGTGATGCGACTCAACAATATTTATTCAGCAGGTGATTACTTCTTCATCGACTACTCGATAGAAAATCGCACCAATATTCGCTTCGATATAGACCAAATACGTGTGAAGCTTTCAGACAAGAAACTATCTAAGGCTACCAATGCACAAGTGATTGAGCTGAACCCAGTGATGAGTTTGGAAGAAACCAAGTCGTTTAAGCATGGCTACCGCAATGTCATAGTTTTGAAGAAAATGACCTTCCCCAATGATAAGGTGCTCACCATAGAAATGTCTGAGAAACAAATATCCGGAAGAAACATCTTGTTAAGCATTGATTATGAGGATGTATTGTCTGCCGATTCGTTTAACGCTGTATTGTTAGAGGAGGAATAATGCTATGAGAAAGTATTTACTAACCGTAGTATGTACTATCGTACTAAGTGTATCTGCTTTTGCTCAAAGTGGAAGTGGAAGAGTATCTCTTGGCACCGGCCTTCTCTATGAAAATGGATGGGATGTCACCCTTGCCTATGAGCATGAAACCAAGTACCACAATGCTTGGGAGTTCTTTGGAAATGTCTATCTGAAATGGGACGAATGTGCTTCTTGCAAACACATTTGTCCGGATAGCTTTTGGAAGAACTATCGCTCGTATGGGTTTGGCGTTGCCTATAAACCTTGTGTGGTCAGGGGACGCAACCACCATGGCAATCTACGGCTGGGCGCATCAGCTGGAAGTGATACGCATGACTTCCTTGGCGGTTTGCATGTGGGCTATGAACACAACTATGCACTTCGTTCAGGCGTACAACTCTTTTGGCAAGTGAAGTCAGACGTGATGATTAAAGGCGAGGACTTGTTCCGTACAGGAATTGTCCTCGGAGTGAAACTACCTCTAAAGTAAAACGACAATGAAGCATATCACATTCTTATTGCTGGCATTTGCATCCTTGTTGATGACAGCTTGCGATGCCCATCAGGATTTTCCTGATACAACCATCAAGCCCTGCCATATCCTTTGTACCGATGGCAAGGTAGTTCCCTTTTCTCAGTATGAAGCTGAAAAGAAGCAGGCTATTGCTGTAGTGTTCAACACCCAGCAAAGTGAAGACGTGGAAGGTACCGGTTATGCTGTATATCTATGGGACATCGAGCCTGTCGCGTTTGCTGATAGCTTGGGTTGTGCTCAAGGAACATCAGCCGACCTCACAGCTCATGATGGCAACCTCAATACCTACAAGATGTATGAAGGAAAGGAAGTCGGATCACCATTGGCCAATAGCGTATTTGCTATTTGGGCCTATGGTCAGAGTGCCTACATACCTTCGGTCGCACAGATGCGCCTGCTCTATGCGGCCAAAGATATTGTCAATCCCTATATCGTGAAATGCGGTGGTGACCCTATCCCCGATAATCCCGATGATTGTTGGTACTGGACCTCCACCGAAGTACAAGACCAAGATTTAGTGAAGGCATGGCTCTATTCACTCAGCAGTGGAGCTATGCAGGAAACTCCCAAAAATGCCTCGCATAAAGCACGGGCTATAATCTCTCTGAATAACTAAAAGCAAACGACATGGAAGAAAGCAAAGAACTGCAAGGCGCATATAAGATATTTCGAGCGGTCATCTACATTTCTCTTTTGGTGGAGTTCTTCGAGTACGCCATCAATCCAGAGATGTTAGACCACTGGGGCGGTGTGTTGAGTGACATACATGGTCGCATCAAGCAATGGATGATATACCAGGATGGAAACCTTATCTTTAGTAAGGTCGCCACCTTCTTGCTTATCTGTATCACCTGCGTCGGCACCAGAAATAAAAAGCATCTGGAGTTCGATGCCCGAAAGCAGGTGCTTTATCCATTGGTGAGCGGTGTGTTCCTCATCGCCCTTTCAGTGTGGCTCTTCGGCTATACGATGGACATGCGTCTTTATTCCCTTAGATTGAACATCATTCTCTATATGATTGCCACAATCATAGGAACCGTATTGGTGCATGTTGCTCTCGACAATATTTCCAAGTTTCTAAAAGAGGGATTGCTGAAAGACCGCTTCAACTTCGAGAACGAAAGCTTTGAGCAATGCAAGGACAAGCAGGAGAACAAATACTCCGTCAACATCCCTATGCGCTACTACTATAAAGGCAAGTTTCGTAAGGGATGGGTGAACATCGTCAATCCTTTCCGCGGAACGTGGGTGGTCGGTACACCAGGCTCTGGTAAGACCTTCTCCATCATCGAACCTTTCATTCGTCAGCATAGCGAAAAAGGCTTTGCGATGGTAGTGTACGACTACAAGTTTCCCACCTTGGCTACAAAACTCTACTATCATTACAAGAAGAATCAGAAGTTGGGCAAGCTGCCAGAGAATTGCAAGTTCAACATCATCAACTTCGTAGAAGTGGAATACTCCCGAAGAGTGAATCCTATTCAGCAGAAATACATCAACAACTTGGCCGCTGCCAGTGAAACGGCTGAGACCTTGTTGGAGTCCCTGCAGAAAGGTAAAAAAGAAGGTGGTGGCGGTAGCGACCAATTCTTCCAGACCTCAGCTGTCAACTTCTTGGCTGCCTGCATCTACTTCTTCATCAACTATGAGAAGGAACCTTACGATGCCAATGGCAAGATGTTGATAGCAGAAAAGAATCAGGATACTAAAACGGGACGTATGATACCTACTGGAAGAGTGTTTGATGCAAGTGGCAATGAAGTGTTGCCTGCCTACTGGCTGGGCAAGTATTCAGACATGCCACATATCCTTTCGTTCCTCAATGAGAGCTACCAAACCATCTTTGAGGTGCTTGAAACCGACAATGAAGTAGCCCCATTATTAGGGCCTTTTCAGACGGCGTTGAAGAACCGCGCGATGGAGCAGCTTGAAGGTATGATTGGTACGCTGCGTGTCTATACCTCTCGATTGGCTACCAAGGAGAGTTACTGGATATTCCACAAAGATGGTGATGACTTCGACCTCAAAGTGTCGGATCCTAAGAATCCAAGTTACCTGCTCATTGCCAATGACCCTGAAATGGAAAGTATCATCGGTGCGCTGAATGCCCTTATCTTGAACCGCTTGGTCACTCGTGTGAACACTGGCCAAGGCAAGAACATTCCGGTGAGCATCATTGTCGATGAGCTGCCAACGCTCTATTTCCACAAGATAGACCGACTGATTGGCACCGCCCGAAGTAACAAGGTATCTGTAGCCTTGGGCTTTCAGGAACTGCCTCAGTTAGAGGCCGACTACGGCAAGGTGGGTATGCAGAAGATTATCACCACGGTAGGTAACGTGGTTTCAGGTTCAGCCCGAGCCAAAGAGACCCTTGAATGGCTCTCCAGCGACATCTTCGGTAAGGTGGTTCAGCTCAAAAAGGGTGTAACCATAGACCGAGACAAAACGTCCATCAATCTCAACGAGAATATGGATAGTTTGGTGCCTGCTTCGAAAATCTCAGATATGCCAACAGGTTGGATTTGTGGTCAAACTGCACGTGATTTCGTAGCAACCAAAACCGGACGTGGTGGCTCGATGAACATCCAAGAGAGCGCTGAGTTTCAAACTTCCAAGTTCTACTGCAAGACCGACTTCAATATGGCCGACATCAAGAAGGAAGAAGAAAGCTACGTGGCTTTACCCAAGTTCTACACCTTCAAGTCCACCGACGAGCGTGAGCGCATTCTCTACAAGAATTTTGTTCAGGTTGGTGAAGACGTGAAGGCGATGATCAAGGATATTTTCCAAAAGAAGAAGGCCATCTAAGAAACTTGCCTACCAAAAGAAACAGAAATGACAACCAAACTTAAACTGCTGATAGGATGCCTATTCCTATGCAGCTCCCTTATGGCACAAGAGCGAAGCCCCACCCGTGAGGCTTCGTCCTTGTTTAGCCTCCCTCCCTTTGAACGAGCCGTGCGATGTATCAAATTCTATGAAGGCTTTCATCAAAAGCAGCACTATCCTTACATTGGCTATGGCCATCGATTGCTGCCTGGTGAAAGATTCACATGGCGGCTCACAGAGAAGCAAGCAGACTCTCTGTTGAGAAGTGATTTGCGCAAACTATGTGCTTTGTTTCGCTCATATGACAAAGACTCCCTACTTCTCGCAACGCTCAGCTATAATGTTGGTCCTTACAGAGTCTTGGGTAACAAATCCATTCCCGAAAGTCGGCTTATCAAGAAGATAAAAGCTGGAAGCCGGAACTTCCACAAGGAGTATCTTGATTTTAGCCGTTACAAGGGTAAAGTTGTTGCTTCGATTAGTCGAAGGAGATGGACGGAACTCAAGCTGTTATACCAGGAATAAATTATTCATAAAGGCTCTTCCAATTTATGAGTTAAGCCATTCTCCAAGCGGAATGATTTTTTCTGTACCATAATGATAAACAACATGAAATCCTTTTGAAGGATAACCATGTATTATGTACGAATAAATTACTCCATCCCAGTACTCTATCGTAGGGTATAACTTCATATACTCATATCCAGTCCATTTTAGACCTGTTTGAGCAATTGGGAATAAAACTATTTTATTGGCATTATATTTCTGAGCATCACCATATCCTAATTCCCAATTACACCATTTTGAGGCTATAGCACCATCTGTAGCTACAAGAATAAACTTATCATATTTTTTTATTGCTTCCTTTATTTTGGAGGCAGTTACTTCATTTGGGGATTGAGGTAGGCTTTTATCTAACCAATCAACATAGACATATGCATCTAGAGATTTCAAAATTGTTGTAACATGCTGAAGTTGCTGTATATCATCATGTTTGTGACTTAGGAATACGCTACAATTTTTGCCTGCATAGAACGTTCTATACTGGCTTATTACACTTCGCTGATTATATTCCGCAGAAATAGCGAAACTACTTAACTGGTTTTTATCGAGAATCATATATGTGAAGAGATTACGTTAAACAATAGAATAATTAATACCATTAATAGTGGGATTGCATAAAAAACAGCAAGAGTAATAGAAAACAGCGTTCTGAAATAGCTTCCTGCATCAATGGAAAATCGTTATGGATTTAAGTCAAATTGAAAATCTAGATTACCTTCTTTTCTGGCTTTTAAAACCCACTCATACATTTTTCTATACTTTTTCTCTGTATGTAAGAAAAAAGCATCCAGAATCCAAAAGCAACATAATGGGACAAAGATACAGCAGGTTAAGACCACCAAGTCATTTAATAAAGATGCCTTTGCTACAGCTATAACTCCAGCAAAAATTGTTAGAACTCAACCTTTTAGCATAAACGAGTTCTTAGACATTCGTCCAATGCATCCTTGTATAAGGTCAATTTCTTTAAACAGCATTTCTGAATTATTATCCATATCAAACCTCCTTTGTTATTTCGTAAGACGATATATTATCTTTCCTTTTGACTGCTTCATTGATATAATATTGTGGAGATGAGATAAAATCACCCCATTTTACAGCTTCTATATATGAAGTAGTCCCATAACAATGCACTCCTCCACATTTGGGACAAGTTCGTCTATCAATGTATTTATAATTAAATTTATTCTTTGCGATTATACCAAATAGTCTATCTGTATGATGAGTTGTTGATCCACAATTTGATACAGAAAGATAATAATCATACTTTCCATTCCTATCTGGTAGAACTATCGCCAACAAAGCATTAGAACGACTTGTTCGATCATTTCTTGTCATTTCTTTAAGAGAATATGATACTTCCCAAGGGATCCACTGGTCTCGATCTCTTTTATAAGACTCTCTCATATTGGGTGAAATGAAGATAATTGTAACAGTACTATCATAAATCTTATCCTTTAATCGTTCCCAAATTTGATCTTCTGAGAGATAACTCAGGTCCTCTCCATCGCGCTCACCCTTGTACACATTATCAGATGCATCTAAATAAGAAGCAAGTTGATCCACATAATCTCTCACAGTCGTTGGATTCCAAATAGAGTGCCCTGATAATTGGAGGACATCTTCATCTGCGTATTTATAAGATACAAATATTTTCTTGCCCATAATTTACCTTTAATAATTATCGTTTATTTTATACTCAAAACACCAAAATATCTTCAATCGAAACAAAAACCTCTCTGCCATAGCGGCTTTCCTGATGGTTATAACTGTTGAATTTTGCGCCACTGTCAGTTTCGACATCTAGTACATTATTCCAGTATTGTCCTTCTTGAAGAGGATACCCAGGATCAAGGCAGAAGAGGCGCAAATATCTCTTCTGCTCTTCGTAACCAATTACCGTTACGGCATGGCCACCTTTGCGTTTCCAAGAAAAGCCGAGTTCTATTGGTGAATGTTCGTCTAACGAGGATTTGATAATAGCATATAGTTCTTGCCTCTTTACTTTTTCAGTAGAATACCATGCAGTGGACACGCACTTCTTGAAAGCGTGCAGCAATTCCGTATTTAAGACCTCTAGCTCATAACCTTCTCTTACCAATCCTTTGGTGTTGTTCAAGAATGTGTCCACTAAACGTCCTTTAGAACTACGTCCATCATGCTTTTTATCTAAATCTGTTACATCCAACCGTTTTATGGCACGATTGATTATGAGGCACATCATCAGACTATAAACAGCACAAGCTCCATCCATATCACCTTGATGAAGGTGAATGACATCTTTAGTTCCTGTGGCCACAAGACCATTGGGAGTAAGAGAAACCTTATTGATTATATGTATCATAAGCTAATCATATTAGTTCGACTGCAGTCAACTCGCTACTGGTTTTATAATTGCCAATCAAGTCACCTCGAAAAACCTTCTCTGCCTCCAGCCTCTTACCCTTTTCAATCTTGTGAATATAAAGGATGTCATTGGGCTGAAGGCTGCTATTTGCAGCTTCGATAACCATCAAAGCTTTTTTCTCTTCATGGTCAATCACCTTGAATCGTACCGTCCGGTCCATGTACTTTACAATCACCTCAGAATTCAGTTCTAATTCTTGTACGTACACTGCGGAGTCTTGAAAACCCCAGATACTATCCACGGAACGTGCCAAAAGGTAATCATCCCATGTCGGGAAGCCCAAGTATAAGGCTATGGTATTAAGCGTATAAGAGTTGGTGCGATGGTCATCATCGATATAACCCATTAATCGTTTGAGAGTAGTTACACCAATGGAACGTTGCGTTACATCCAATATTAACTTGGCCAGCATATCAAAATCCTTTGCCTGATCAAAGAGCAAGCCAGACTTTTCTTTGAGGTCGTCAATTACTATATTGCTTAATATCATTATATCGTTACTTTTATGAATGAATAATTATCATCCATGTCGGGAGCCATATCATCCAAACACTTCTGATTAATGTTGTCACATGAGGCGGCGTATTCTTCAACAGGAAGTTGTTTATGAAATCCATCAGAACATAAAAGGAATGTATCTCCTTCTGCAATAGATAGAACCTCAATAGGAATCTCTTCCTTGATTTCATCCCCCATGATGGCACGAGTTACAATCGCAGCATACTTTTCATAAATAGAAGAAGTGATAGCCATCTTGTTTGAGAGTTGTTGAACAATAGAATGGTCTGTTGTACAGAATTCTATTTTGCCACTACTAAATTTGTACACCCTACTATCGCCAAGCCATGAAATATATGCATGGAATCCTTTTATCAATAGCACCGCAATGACAGTTCCCATTCTTTTACCGCCAATCTCCATCCGTTTAATCATAAGGGCATCATTCGCAAAAACGATTGATTCCCTCAAAAGATTCTCTGGAGTATAATTGGAGATATTCTTCTCTACATACTCCACAATACTATTAGCCACAGTTTGAGAGGCTATCTCACCATGTGAGTAGCCTCCCATACCGTCAGCTAAAACAAATATTGCAGAGTCTACAGACAGTGAACGATGGATTACATAATCCTGGTTCACTGTTCTGCTTCCTCTATTTGAATATTCTATTACGTTCATTCTTATTTTACAGCTTGTATAGTATCTCCACCGTGCTTAGTTACGCGTGGACGAATGCTAATCTTTATCGGACGCTGAGTTATCGCTTTATCAGTGGCCTTGTTAGCCCATAGGTAGGCTTCTCCTGAACCCAAGGCTGCCATTTCAGTAGCAGTCAGCGTTTGAAGAGGTGTGATAGCCTTTTGAACATGCTTCACCCACGCAGGTGAACTGAAGCGATGCATCACTACCATCGAACTAAGCTCAATGATTTCAGTTGGCAAACTCATCGGATCCTGACTGGCTATCATTATTGAAACGCCCTTATGACGCATCTCACGAATTGCCGTAGTGATAGAATCCACCAGTTCCTTGTTGTTCATATACTTATGAGCTTCATCAAATACGATAAATTTGTTGAATGCCTTACCATCAACTGTCATTACACTTGAGAAGATATTAAGCATGACAACAAATAGGCCTAATGCTTCTTCTTTCTCGATAAACTCATCACGCAAGTCAACGATGATAAGTCTGCCCGGGCGAAGGTATTGCTGCAATTTGTAACCATCAGTAATATACTCCTCGGCAAAGTCTAATTTGGTATTGGCCAATGCTCTTTGAGAAGTAGAAAGGTGGTCACTATTAGTAACACCAGAACGAATGTTGGCCAGCGACATATTGTGGCGACAAGCCTTCATTATCTGTTTCAGTTCTTTGATGTAAGCAGAATCGTTACCCATTGCAGCCAAAAGGAATAACCAGTCACGAACTGACAACTCGCCAGAATCAAAGCCTATTGAATGAACTTCCAAATCAGGATATTGAGCTTTGCGCAATTCTACTTGAGCTTCAGGAGCAAGAAGGACTACATCTTTTACCGAATTTGGCTCAGCGCCGTATTCTGCTTTCAACTTAGCCAACTGCCCAGCTTCATCATTAGGATATACCATTGATGTGAACTCAGGCGCATAATCCATACTTTCACTGAAATGGAATATCACGCCAGCCATAGGTGCAGGCAACTTGTTCACGTTAGAGAACTGTTTGAGCACCATTTCCGTTACAGAACCAATCGTATAACTCTTTCCTGCGCCTTGTACACCAAAGAGGCTAATGGTATTGCACTCGTTGAGGTCCATACCAATAACACGACCATTAGATACCATTTTGCCAAGTACACCGAATTGAGGTGATTCACCATTCTTACCAATGATAACGTCCACTATAGGCTCTTTGTAGTTTGGATCAACCTCCGGAACAACGACTTCATTGTTATGAGATGGTTGCGATGGTCTATCTTCAACAGGAGTATCTGTACCAGGCACATCTTCTGATGGTTTTTCAACCTTAGTCGGATCATTTTCTGATGGCTGTTCTTCTGCTTCTGGAGTAACTACAGGAGGCGTTTCTGGTTGCACTATTTCCTCTTTGGGTTTATCAAATACCACAGAATCATTGTGATTATTTCCCTCCGATTCGGCAGATTCTGGCTGAGTATTATCTACCTTCTTAGGCACAATAATTTCATAGTCGGAATTATCTGTCGGAGTAACCACTGTTATAGGCTTAATTGGCGGTTCTTGAACAGGGTTTGTTTGTTCAACAGGAACGAAAGTAGGTTCGAAGAAGTTCACAAACTCATTGTCCTGAGCCTCCAATACCTGTGTCTTCAAGTTGCTATTCTCATCAAGAATTTGCTCGATAACAGGATTGCCCATCGTATAAATCACCGTATCACCATAGAAATCCTTCTTTTGGCGTTCTGCCTGCATGAAGTTGAAGATTACGCCCAGACGCTTAAATCGAATTGTATAACCTTCGGAGAGTTTACTCAAGAACACCTTGTACTCATGGGCTTTGTCCGGATTGAGTTGGCCATATCTCAGCGAACGGTTAATATAGAACTCCAAGAGCGACTTCAGTTCAAGCACTTTCAGTTCTCGATCAAGTCTATCATTGCCATCCACTGCAATCTCAAAGTGAGAGCGCAATGCAAATATGGTATTCTCAATCTGATTCACTATCTTTTGGTGAAGTTCGTCTGCTTGGTAATAAGCATTTCTGCATTTAATCTCAACCACATTGAAAAGGATTTCCTTGCGGTTGGTGTCGATTTTAACCACCAAGTTGTCAGCGCGTTCTTGTTTGTCACTATCCAAATCGACAAAGAGTTCCTTATGAAGGTCAATAGGAATCATGAAGGATTCTGTTGTGATACCCTTCTTTTCCAAGAAGCGTTTCGTCAACGTGGTACCGATAACCTCAAAGCCTTTTCTCGATGTCGTGTTCACTTGCATAATGAGTGAGCTACTTACCGAACGAACGTCTTCCAGAATCTGCTTGAAGTTCTTCTTATCTTCAATATTGATGCCATACTGTTTGAAAAGAGGAACCATTAGCGCCGCGATTTCACTGGTAGGCTTCGTCGTCAAATAAGATGAGATGCCTGTTGCCTCGTCGTTAGGCACATAATCCAGTAGATATGGAACATCTGAATCACCAAGACATGGAAGGTCGTAGAACTCAGGTCCCATATTCTTGTCAAACGTAACCACCCAGTCACTGCTATCATGAATGAATGACAAGAGCATCATATCATTCTCCTTCAATCGCAACGTTGTGGCTGGCACAGACTCTTCAATGGTTGAAGACAACATCTTACCAATCACTTCCTGCAAGCGAGCAAACAAACTAACTTCAAGGTTGGCAGACTCTGAAACAGGATTAGGCAAGCTCTTATTAGAATAGTATCTATTCCACACAAAGGTTTTACCCACAGGTTTCGCTTCTACAATATCTCTGCAGATAGTGCCATTCAAGAAGAAAGAACGGCTTAGTTCGCTTGGACGAGCAGGCTCCGTGTTCACCACAAACGGATTCACTAAGAAAGAAAGATGAGCCTGATAGTTATCATGCTTGTTGATAAAATCGCTCGTCTTATTTAAGGAGAAGCGAAGTTTAGGGAACAAGCGATTAGCAGAAGCTTGTGAGAAAACTTCTGCATCGTTTGCAACTGCTGATTCAGGGTCGAGCAAATCCTTGAATGCTTCACCGGATTGCAACATATTCTCATCGGTAAACAGTCTGATTTCATAAGTCAATTCATGACCGATACCAATCTTCTCCAGTCTAACCAACGCCTCTGCAAACGTAGCCGCATCACCTGCATTAAACAGGTTGATAACCAACTTATCAGTATAAGGGTGAGAAACGCTGTAATTAAAAAGATGGCGTACCACCAAATCCAAGTTCACATCGCTATCAATACGCTTTTCTCTTGCTACATTCAGCAACATCGAAACGTATGATTTCAACTGACGACTGCCTGAAGAGAATGCCTCCTCTGACTGCGTAGGTTGTGCATAAGCGCCCCAACCAAAGGTAAGTTCACCAATGTACTGATATGCTTCCTTTAGAGGGTCATCACTAAGCACTATCGGTGCCACGTTCATTGGTATTTGCCCTTGGAAAAGCTTATCCAGTTTACGATACCAGGCTTTTCTATACTTAGGTACTTCAATTGTACGATCTTCCCAATCTTGATAAAGTTCGTACAGATTCACCATCCAAGCTAAACGCAACGGATGTAAAGGACTTACCAACTTAATTTGGTTCTTGCTGCCGTCAGGCATTTCTACGGATAAGAGAACCGTATCGATGTTCTGCAGCTTAACCACATCGTCTGTATTTAAGTCCTTCTCCAGCTCCTCATTGAGCCAAGTATTGTACTCAGCAAGATAGGCTTTAATCAGGCCCAAATTGGTTGTGAAGTCCAAAGTGCTTGTTAAGCCACTTTCGTCCTCGGCCGATTCTCTAATGATAGCAAAGAGGTCTTCTCTTAAAGCAATTAATTCATTGGGAATATTGACATCTGAGGCAGGCACAAACAGCGGTTCCCGAATAGCCGTATCGTTCGGGTTCATCAAGTAAGCATCTGTTGGATTTCCGCCTAACAGTGCCTCGACATGACCAAACTCATTGGCATTCTTCAAGAAAGTAGATTCCAACTGAATTAACTTCTTTGACAGCTGTATCTGATAGGCATAAGCTGCACCAAAGTCAAAATGATAGGTATTATTCAAGTTTCCATCCACCCACAGATTACGGTCAACACCATCTGTAGGAATATCCAAGTCTTCATTCTTTGCCAAATGGGCCGAACGATAAAGAATAATAGCTTGTGTAAAGCTATTTACCTTAGCTCGTTTATCAATTTGACCTTCGGGCACATCACCATCGTTTACAATGGTGAATACAGCAGATTCGTTGCAATATGCCACGTGGTGTTCCAAACGATATTGTTCCATTTGGAGGTTCGGGTTCTTTTCCTTTGCCTCCTCCCAAGCAGCTTGTACGAGGTCTTCTTTGAACTCTTTCTTCTGTTCGAGTACAATACCATTCTCATCAAGCGCACGAACACGCAGCAAGTAATCACCTTCATCAAACATGCCATCTGCAATGTTCACAGACATCTTACGTGACGCACGTTTGTTCGTGCCAACTTTGGCTTTCTTTATAACACCAACTTCTGAAAAATCGCTGATGTCAACCAGTGCTATTTCAAAAGAAACAATCGCAGGATTGTCCTTTGGAGCAGGGTCAGTAGTAATGGTAAAAGATACCTTCGACTTCTTCTCAGTAATGATGTTTAACACAAAATTGCCTTCGTCGTCTCTAACCAATTCTTTCTTCGAATCCTTACCCGTGTTCAAGTCAACCATCACCTTTACTGGGCCTGAAGACCCAGTTTCAAGCCATGGAATATTGGCATAGTTAAACTCTGGATGATTGCGCAGAATAGATTCAAACAAAGAATTAGCATCTTCTACAGAATCATCAGAGGTAAGAAAGCTCATAAGGGCACGTTGAATTGTTCCTCTCTCGATAGGAAGAGAAGAAATGCGATCAGCAGCAGTCAAAGAAAAATCAGAGATAATAACTGAAGCCTTTTCTTTGTTCAGCATGAAACGTCTGCGTACAACATTCTCATCCCTGAGAAGCGCCATGTCAGGCCACATGCCAAACACAAATAATCCATTACCCCATGCTTCATCTGAGAACTGGTTTAGTTCCAAATAAAGTATGTACGAGATGACATCATTCTTGTAGGCATGAACCTCGTCTCTAAGCAGTTCAAATATCTGTGCCCAGCTATATTTCTTTTCCTCCGGAATCTCGTCAATCAACTTTCGAATGAAGGAATCCTGTAGGTCTGATGCTGACAAATTTTGGAACGTAGCATCACCATAAGAGTCTTCTGCTGACGTTCTGCTATTGGTCGGTACCAAGATGAGCACTGCCTTTGTGGGGTCATTTCTCAATTCAATAAGCTTGGTTGCATGGATAAATTCCTCTCCCTTTTCTTCTTCAGAGAGAATGAACACCGACAAATCCTTATTGATGGGGCGCAACAAAGGAAGCAGAACACGAAGTTCTTTCAGCGCGAGGCCTGTAATCTTCATACAATGCCCCGGACGAACTTGCTTCAACTTTGGTGCATACGTTTCAACAACATGTTGTATGAAACGCTCGTAATATAGAGTTCTTATTTCTTCCATTGTTTACATTTTATAGCGTGGGCGAATCTTCTGTAGGATGCAAGCGTCACTCATATCGGTATAGAAACCAATCTGACGTAGTTTATCCTTAAAAGCTTCAACATTTTTACGGAATGCTTCATTCATTTCCACATCCGCATTGGCAAAACGCTTCTCGTTTACACCATTGATGATTAAGCCATACCGGTCACGAATTTCACTGATTAATTCGTCAATCGATAAAGAACGAGTTTCGTAACCATCAGTAGGCTTTTCCTTTAACACAAGGAGCTGCACCAATGTCTCTAAGAGCTTCGAGCCGAGTGCACCACGTCGTGGATGGCGGCGTGAGCGACTATCAGCCAAAAGCATAGATGAAGAGTTCTTCATTGCCACAGCATCAAGAAACTCGTGTAAGTAGCGATACTGATAGTTACCCAAGTTTGATTTTTCTAATACATGAACCAACATATCGAAGTAGTCATCTTCAGGAAACAGCTCAAGCATTTCTCTGAAGTCTTCTTTATCAAACTCTTTCTCATCCGAGTTGGGAAGATCCTTCCGGATTCCATTCAAAACGGATTCATAGAAACCATCTGACTTATTGTTCTCTTCTTTCAGTATTCTCAGCGCTTCGTCAATAGAGCATGGTTTTCTGTCTTGAATGATGTCAGCCATGTAGGTAGAACGAATGTATTTGCCAATGCCATTCTGCATCCTTTCTACATCTTTACAGGCGTATGCAGAAACAATGCTGTCCAAATCGTCAGTCACATCAACGAGCATCGACCAGTCGTCTTCTACTTGACGTGAACCTGCATCCACCATCTTAGGAAGCAGGTAAATCAGCTTCATGGCATACAAAGCTAAATGAAAACCGCAAAGGATTCTCAGATAGTCAATAAATACGGCTCTAGGTAGCTTATCTTTATAGAGAAGCAACCGACGAATATCGTCATTAAACAATGTCGCCTGTTCGCGGAGGAATGGTTGCGGAATGGCTTCTGCCACCTTGTTTAACGTCTTTCGCTCACGCAAAGGTTTGGTAATATAAAGAATACCAGTAGTATCCACATCCAAGTCTTCACTTGATACGATTTCCCCCGTTTGTTTATCCCAACCTTTACTAAGGTAGCGCACCAAACCATGCATTACCTCAGGATTGCTACGTAACATCAAATAGAGTTGGTCTGATGCACGATAGTCTCGACAGAATTTACTATTCTGAACACGAAAACTTAGCAAATGAAGCGGCTTTAATGTTGAGACATGCTCTTTCACCACGTTGCCGCGATTCACCAACTCCAATAGCGAACTGCGGAGCCAGTCTTCCACGCCATCAGGGTTGTCGCTTACGCCATGCATCACACCTTGATTTTCCAAGGTCGCCAAGTTCTCTTTTAGTATGTCAATGGTATATTCTTTACGGAAAGCCATTGATACCGGAGCACCGTCAGCATACATCTTAATAAAAAGATTGGTCAGCACACGGTCCAGCTTTACCGACTTAACATCGACATAGAATATTTCTTTATTCAGGAAGGATTGTACACCTGTTCCTTTCTTTAGTTTTAATATCATATCATTGCACGTTAAGAGGTTCAATTACTATATGCTTTTGACCATCCAATCGTATAGCAGTGAACTTGCGATTATTCTTTGTCACAAGTATCTCCGAATACGTTTTTGCCTCCAGCAAATTCTTAAATATCTGAAGTTCTATGAAGCGACCACGCAAGTCGTTCACAGAAGGGCTAAAGCCTGCGTGAATGTATTCCAGCATTTCATACAAGTCGAGACTTACCGTCAGTTGGATAAACTTATCCTTTTTATGGCGGAATATCAAGCTGTCGCTTTCATACTCGATGTATTTTGTCAAGTGTTCAGTCTTATTCACATAGAGCTCGAACTCATCCAATGAGAAACGACGGTAGCTCTTTGAAATGGGGTCTGCCACATTTGAACTTGCCAAAAGAAGATAACCCTTAGTTAGCATTTCATTAGAACAGCCCTCACTGGCAGAAATTGCACTCGCAAGGTCTTGCATAGTCTTGGCCAATTCCTTAGGATCTTCAAGGCGCAACTGCTTTTCAAAAGCACTGGCATATCGATAAGGTAATCTTCTTCTGAAATCAATGGCTCCTTCAAAATACTGATGACGCACGAACGACTTATGTCGGCTTGTTACAGCCATACGAACATCGTCGGACTTCACTTCGTATGCAGGAATAATTTGATTGCAATCATTGAAGTCATTCAGCAAAGAGCGCGTACGGTCGCTGAAGATGATGTAGTCGTTCGGACGTTTCGTGCGATAGTACAAATCACGGTCGAATGCAGGCAAAGCCACACCCGCAACGTCTGTTTCACGAAGTAACTTTACCAAACGGTCGTTTGATTCCAGTGTCGGCAGTTCGAAGTATTCTACCTTGTTGGGGTCCGGGTATGTAACAGGCGCTGTCAGGTTGAAATAGTAATATTGCCAATAGTACTCAGGTACATTGTCAGCATTTACCAATTCAATCAGTGCCTTTACTTCCTCACACGAATAGTCGCGGGTCAACATCCACGCAATCATCGAGCGCAAGTCGCGCATGGTGATATGGAGTTCACGCTTATAAACGATGGTGCGCACCAACCATTCCAAACGGTTAATGACCTCATCACCAGCGCTGGTATCTTGGAAGGTGTCCACATTGTATTTGATAAAGCAACGGTCGGCCACAGGACAGTTTTGACACTTACCCCACAATTCAGGGCGTGTCAACTTCTTCATCTGTTGAGCCAACAAGCTCGGAGTCTTTGTTTCAGCATCGCGAGCTGTTACAGAGCGAAGGTTCAAGTTTATCACCATTAAGCCTGGCAATAACTCAGCATGACCTTCCTTATAGAAGTACTCCTCGATGTTGTCCTGCAGCACACGCAATTCAGGACGCATTGACAAGAAGTCCACCAAGCGACCTTCGTTGATAGCAATCACACGTCCTTCTTGAGCTTGCGTATAATCATTCAGACCATAGAAAGGAGAAAGGAACTCAGCCAATACATCATCATTAGCTTTGTCGTCTTCATCCTGTGAACCATCATAATTCGACTCGAATCGAACGCCAGAGATATAGAATTGGGAACCATTGTTCGTGTCAAATTGCTGCTTATCCACGCCCTTATCTTCTATGCGATGAATAAAGGCAGTCTTACCATCACCTGCATTACCAGTAATGATAATCAATTTGTACTTCAAAGCTTCAATATCGGCAATTAACTCTCTGTCCAAGCGAGTTTCAGAGTAAGTTAACGTATCAAATTCATGTTGAGCTACGCCAGCACGTGTACCTCCATTGCCATGGCGACTTTGGCTATATAGTGAGTTGATGTAGTCCACAGGATTCCCAACATCTTCTCCATTGTGGGTGATAGAAATTACAGATGAATCCTTTTGCATACCATCCAAACCGATAGCGTTCAGTGCATCCAGCATCTCTTGTGCTGTCTTGAAACGCTTATTCTTATCGGTAATGATAGACTTCATCACAAAGTCAGCCATCTCATTGGATAGTTTATCATTATAGTTGCGAATATCAGTAGGCAACTTGTGAATGTTTGGACGCAAGTTACCACCAGGCCATGGATAAGCATGGGCGAGCAGTTCGTAAAGCGTGATGCCGAGCGCGAAGGTATCGGCAGAGCAATCCCAGTCAATCTTATTGCCTGAAACTATAAGGTCTGGAGCCATATAAGGGAAGGTTCCTCCAAACGACTTATCATCCGTCGTAGCCGAAATATTGAAATCAATCAACTTGTACAGCTGGCGCTTGTGCCACATAATGTTGCTGGGCTTGATGTCGCGGTGGTACACAGGAGGCTCTTTGCTTTGCATATAGACCAAAGCACTAAGAATCTGTGTCGCCATCTTGAAAATTTCATCAGCTGGAAGGCGCAAATCACCCTTTGTGTATTCTTGAAGGTTTTCGCCATCAAGCAATTCCATCAAAGTAAAGAACAAACCACCGGGAACGGTTCTGTCGTTATGCTTGAACTCTACAATATTGGGATGATGTAATTCTTTGAGTGCATTAAACTCATTGATGGCATTATCAATAGAGGCATCCTTCTCGAATATCTTGATGGCTAAGAACTGCTTCTGCATATCGTGCCACACTTTGAAAACACGTCCAAAACCACCTCGGCCCAATATTTCATGAAGCGTCATGCTTGGAGAAACCTTCATACCAGGCTTCATATCCTTCAAGTATAGTGTCTTCTCTGCGTGCTGAGGCGAAGTAGTATGAGAATTAGCAATCGTTTTATGCACCTCTTCATCAATCGCAGCATTGAGGAAGTCAAGCACTTCTTCTGCTGTTTGCCAACGCTTGTCCGCATCAGCCACAATTGTCTTCTGCACAAATTCATCCATCCATGCAGGTAGCTCTTTCAGCACATGGCTGGGTAGATGGTCTTCAGGAAGTTCACCGCCCAAAGCCGTTACGAAAGTCAACACGCTGTCAAAAGGCAATCGGCCTACCATCAGTTGATAGAATACCACGCCTAATGAGTAGATGTCACTAGCAGACGTTACATCGCCATCCAAAAGCTCAGGAGCTGTGTAAGGCGAGGACTGATCGCCAGCTGAATTTACAGAAAAACTCAAGTCGATGTGCTCTACAAACCATGACATTCTAAAGTTTGCCAAGGCTGCTCTTCCGCCTTCATACACATAGATATTCTCAGGACAGACATTGCGATGATACACCTGCACCTTATGGGCTGCCTTCAAAGCGTTAGCCACATCTATGATAATGCTAAGCTTATCGGTTTGTTTGAAAGTCTTTTGATTGAGTTTAGCACGCAGAGAACTCTCATCTTGATAGCGACTTATCTCATAGTAGTAAGTCTGCTCTTCGTTCATCTGGCACTTTGTATTGACGATATAAGGAGAGTCGCCAATTTTTTCTTGTGCCATATAAGCGTTTTGCACTGACAAGTTTAGTTGTTGCAGTTCTTTCGGGCTCTTGTCCGCGACATCCAAAGGATATTCGCGCACACGATAACGAGCCGTAGCGATAAACTGTGGCACACAGAGGTACTCGGTAAACTCTTCGGTTTCTTGAAGCTTCTCTTCGATGGTGTAGTTGAAGATGGTGGTGCGTTCAGCGCGTCTTCTTTCCACCGATTCTCCAGTAAGAAAATCGGTAAGTTGCGCCATCAACGGTTGAATGCCGTTTTCGGAACGTGCCACCAGCTCATGGTTGGTGATAAATTCTACGAGCGCATCCCCGAGCGTGAACGTCTGCCTGTATGTGTCACAAGTCGGATCCAAACCAAACTTCGATTGCTGAGGATGGCTCAACGTCACCAAAGTAATGATTTGGCCAAAGTTCCAGTCAGGATGTTGGTTCTTGATTTTTGAAGCGAGGATACGACTCTTTAGTCCAGCAGTCTTGTGCGGGTTTGCCACTTCTTGCCCGTTACGGAACCAAGCATAGTCGTCACCTTCAAGATTTCCTGCCCAATCCTTGTTTTCGATATGGTAGAGGGCATGAGGAGTCACCACAATACAGTCATATTCCCAATACTTCATGATACGGTTAGGTCCCGTAATGGCTATGTTGCAGTTGGGAATGATGAAATAGTTGTTGGGCAACTTTACAGACAGATAATCGAGTAAACGCTGTTCGCCGGCGTTTACAGGTCCATCATCATGAGGAGGTCTTTTGATTATTGCCATAATTATGTTGCTTTTATTTGTTATTTTCAAGTATGTTCTTCAGTCTATCAATGAGGCGGTCGGCTCTCTGCGGTATTTCTTTTTCGCAGAAGTCTAAGTACTCATCAACAGCCTTCAAATAGGTTTCTCTGCTTAGGTCTTTATCCATGCTGCCTACACCAGCGAAGAGCTTCAATGGTTGACCTGTTTTGTCCAGATAATCTTCAAGAAGGAGTTTCCTCATCAGACGATTGAATCCTTCTTCTGATTTACAATGAACGTATATCTTTCGGTTTTTATAAAACTCAGATTGGAGATACTTGTTGCGATGCGTCTCATCCACAAACTCTTCTCTGAGTTCTTTTATAAACGAGTCTGGATAGTTACGCCACAAACGCTTTGCCCTTGAAAGGCTTAACTCTACTGAGTTTTGAGTGAGCATAGCAGGGAGGAGAATGATGTTACCAATGCTTCTTTGGAGTTTCCAAAAGCGGAGAACACGGTCAATCAACTCCTCAGAAGGATTGAACTTATCAAGTCCCTTGAATTTCTTCATGCCCCATTCTAATCCCAACGGAAAGCCGAAAAGATACATAAATGGACATACAAAATCCACTTTAAACTTGTACTTCTCCATGCTTTGGAGCGTGTATTCTTCCCACGCATTTCCGAATACCAGTGAGGCTATGGCACACACAATAGCCGCATTGGGTACAGAAAAGGTTCCTGTTACGCTTCTTGCATATTTTTCCAAAGCCTTTTGCTTGGCGTTATCCTCTTGTTTGAGTGTGCTGAAGTCGTAATCCTTCAATCGGTTGATGTCACCACCCAATTGCTCAGCAATAAAGTCTCTAACCAATGATAGTGCGTAAGCATCACATTCTTTGGCTGCTTGAAGACTCTCTTTCTTGATATTCTCTTCCTCACGGCGTTCGTGATCAGATACATCATTGTATGCCTCTTTTCGATGTTCACATCGACCTTTCAAGTAATTCTCTCTGAATTGGTCTTGAGCCAAACAACCGCATCCGTCGCCCTTTTCGTTGATGTCTTTCGCAAACACGCAGCCATCGCAAATAGTATTTTTGATGCCATTGAAGTAGAAGTTATCATCCACCTCAAAGAAGTTATCAATATCTTCATCATTGGCCAATCGATGAACCATATTGCTTAGACCGAGCATCTTCTCATCGATAGGGTCACCATCTGGTGCCAACTCTACAGGATAGAACTCATCGTCTAAACCAACAGGATGCGCCATACGCTCCACAAATTCCTTATCAAGTGAACGAGGATGTACATCCATACGCATCTTGTCTTCCAAGCTACGATGTGCCATCTCAATCAAGTTTAGTTCGGAACCAGCACCATTGATAATGAAGTCAAGTGATTGATCGCCCAAGAAGTGGGCAGCTGCTTCGGGAATGTGCAGCAAAAATACTTGCTTCACGCCGTTCAGCTCATAAATGTCGAGCACCTTGAAATAGCTGTCAAAGTGAAGCGTACAAAGGTTCCAATCCTTCACATGTGGGTTGTTCCGAACAATATCTTCAATCTCACACAGCATAGCTGCATGTGCAGAAGCAATCAAAAAGCGTGTCTTGTGTGCCGGTTTGAGAAGTTTGGTCGTTACGTCAATAAAACGACCAGCGCGCAACACATCGCCCACATGATAAGTAGTATCTACTATAACCGGAGCATCAGTGTCACGATAGAAGAACTGAAGGCCAGGTAGCACCCAATTTGCCAGCTTTTCAAAGAACTTCTCAGGAATAATCTTTAGCTTTTTGGGCAAGTGCTGGCGCTCTGGGTCATAGATGCTACCATCTGTTGTCAGAATATAGGGCTTGCCATCCAATTCCGCGTAATAGGCTTCCTTCTTCTCTTCGTCAAGCCAATGAAGTCGCTCAAACATTGGAGGAAATAGCAACACACCGCTCACATGACCAATGCCGTGCAAGTAGTGTGTGGGTGTAGTTTTTGTTTTACGCTTGGTGCGCCAAAACACGAAGTAGCCATTATGCACTTCGGTAATGCCGGAGAAACTCTGATTGAGAATTTCTGAGCCGTTCGGTCGAAGTAGATTATATTCTGATCCACCTGTTACTTGTGCACGGAAGAAGCCTTCTTTGGCATCTTCTACAAACCAATACTTATATGGAGACAATGCCTGTCCCTGTTTATCCACTAAAGCCCATTTGCCGTCTTTGTATTGACCTTCAAAGCCGGTTTTCCCTTTGGGGTAAGTGTCTTCTTGCACACAAAGCAGTTGTTTTGCCATCCAACCTTGATCAATACACATACCTCCTTCTACTTGCATACGAGGGTCGAGCTTTACGGCCAAACAATGTTCGAAGTAGTTGTCCAATGCATAGCGAACAATCATGTCGTTGTCTTCTTTGTCATCATGATAGACAAAGAAGATAGCGCCATATTCAGAAACGTCATCCGTTCTGTCGAGGTGATGAAAATAGCGGTCGTAGCCACTTTCTGCTATTTCAGGCACAACAACATGACTAATCATGAACTTCATGCGTTCAATAGCCACATCATTCAGTCCTTGCTCCAGAATGAGGATTTTCTCTTTTAAGTTGTTGAGCCCATATACCACACGATGGGTATAGTCATCCAGATGCATTCCTTTGGGCATCTTCATAGGGGCATATTTATCCCCATCATCCTCATCGTGTTCATATGAATAGAAGAGCATGAAGCGGTGCTTCATATCATGGTACAAAGTGCCATAGGGTATGAATACTTGACTCTCACATTCCGGACAAGTCCAAATGAAGAGGCGGTCACTCAATATTTGTCCCCGAAGTTCGGGGTCGAGATCCACATTCACTGACTCCCAAAGGTCAAACTCGCCTTTATGATGGCAGTGCGGACACTCTATTTGTTCTTTATGATACTTTGACATGGGCTACATGTTTTATATTAGGTGGAGGCAACAATTGCCGTTCTATCTCTGTGATTTATAGCCGAATTATAGCCGAATTATAACCGAATTATAGCCGAATTATAACCGAATTGCATTGCAAAGCACTTGTAAATGCGATGTTTAGCGAACTTATCTATGGCTTATAACCGAATTATAACCGCAATTTAGACAATCCTATATCGGTTATCTTCCACGTCCTACCTTCTATCTGTAGTAAGTCAGACGAACCCATCTTAGAGAGCAGACGACCTAAATACCTCTTCTTTGAAGTAGCATTCATAGAGGCTGGAAGGTTCTTGCGCAGGGCTTCGTAAACATCAGTTAACTTAAAGCCTTCATTACCTGCATCCCTTGCTAATTGCAGAATGGTTTGCTCAAGCAACTTTTCCTCAAGTCCCTTCTCTTTGGTATAATGTCCAATTTGATGCGTCAACTTAGCGACAGTTAGCGAAATAATATAGTTGGGCGAACGTCCTTCTATGAGTCCTTTCTCCTTCAAATGCTTGATGGCATCTTTGGTTATGGGACGATGCTTTTGAATGGCATCTAACCAAACACATTCTTTCAATGTCAAGTCAGTGTTTGTCTTCAGCAGTGAACTATACTTTTCGTCAAGCATCTTTCCGTAGATGGTCACGCCAACGCTACGCTTATTATTATCGATGTCATAGTCGGGCATCGGGAAATAGCGGTTACGCTGTTCAGCAAAAATCTTTTTGATGCCACGTCCTACGGTATCAATCATGTTGAAGTTTACCATACCCGTGCAAAGACATTCATTGCGATAATGGCGCTGAGGGCCTTTATGCTCTAGTGCATTCTCGATGGTACCGGGAATAAAGCTTCCACCATTGCCGTAGTACAATTTGTCGTCACCTTCCACAAACGAGATGCGCTCTTGAAGTGTATAGTCTTGATGGGCTATGCAGTTATGGAGTGCTTCGCGTATGGTATAGTCGTCATATTGCTTCATGGTGTCAGGGAAGAGTGTGCCACCGGGCAGCTCACGCATCGTTTTGTTGCGTATCTTGGCCAACACTTTATCCACGGTCAAAATAAAGGGAATTGTGAAGTGTTCGTAGTCAATCACAGTTTCATCTTTATCTTCCCATGTCCATGTTATTTGCGCCACAGCGGGATGTATCTTCTGAAGTGAGAGAGGTTTGCCAAGTAGTAAGATGGCAGCACGAGTGAGTTGTCCGTCACGCATGACACCACTATTGGAGAGAAATTCTTCCACTGTCCAACCATCGATTTCTTCAGCTGGTATCGAAGATTTATGTACCTTTTTATACATAATGCGAGCGGTAGCAATAGCCAACTCATCAAGATCATCTATTGTGCCATTCGGTACCAGTTGTGCCGTCCAATCAGGAATAGGCGGTTGTTGGCGAATTTCGTCTTGTTTGGCTTGGTTGAGCGGTTTCAAACTCTCACCATCCCGACCATAGGCTATGCCTTTCCACTTCATCACGATGTTTCGAGGAGTGGCAGGAACTTTGAACAGGAGTACACGTTTGCCTTCTACCTCCAACGGAATAATTTCACGAAAGATTAATCCGTCAGTGGTATGCTGCGACATATCTTGTTTCAATTTGTTGAGTGCCACTTCACCATCTTTGAAGGAAGTGCCAACAATCTCATGCTTCTTATCCCACACGCCAAACACAATCCAGCCAAATTCGCGTTCACGCAAGTTGGCTTCATTGCTGAGGGCAGAGAAGTACTTTCCTAACTCATCTATATTGTAGCCGGTTTCAGCCGTCTTAAACTCTACCACTTCATTTTCGGCGTGTTCCCATAGGTGGGTGAATATTTCTATGTTTTCGTCCATACGCTAATTCTTTTTTGAGGTGGTCCAACTTTCGATTTCTTGTTCTACCATCGAGATGGCTTTGCGCTCCTTTTCTTTTGCTAATTCATTATAAGAAACATATTTCATGCACAATGTATCTATACATTTCATTATCTCTTCTTCCAATATTGGAATTGGGATCAATTCAAGATGATGCGCTTCAACTTGAGGAATAACTGAGCCAAAAGCAAATAGATTAATCAATTTTTTACCCATATCAGAGGATAAGAAAGCATATAAATAACCATTGGGAACAGTACCATTAGGAACAAGTCTCATAACATGCTGTGAAACGGCACATGCTGCTAATTGATTATCTACATATACAGTATTACCTATTGTTCCACCACAAGTAACTAAAATTGTTCCTTGGGTCGGCATCAATACTGGCATTCTCTTTACTTGTGGCTTAGATAGTTGCTTATAACTAGAAGGCGTTGCATTGAGTATATCTGCACCACCTAAGAAGGTGATTCCACCTTCTGAAACATACTGTCTCTTGAAAATACCAGGTCTAAAAATGCTAGAACATAAATCCTTAAGGCGCAAGAACTCATATTTTTCTATGATAGAGTCATAAATGCTTCGATTACTACTTGAGTAATAAGTTGCCTCAAATCTTTGATTGTGCGCTGCATATATTTTTCGGATAGAAACAGCTTTAATATTAGTATCTTTATTCTCAAAAGAAGAAAGTAGCAGAGTATGGGCTTTATCCAACGCATCAGTAGCCTCTTCTCGCAATCTTGCAGACTCTTGAATCAAGTCATCTACTTCTTGTTGAAATGCAGCAGGAAATACAGGAACTAAAATAGCCTTTGTCTGTTCATCATTGATATGCTTAACAACGCCTCCAAACTGAGATTGCGTAATTTGGTTATAGCCATATCTTCCCGAGAGAAATGCATAGAGCGTACCTTTATTAACCTTATTGTCGTTAGGAACTACTCGAATCAAATCATGGGTTGCTATATGATTTTCAAACGTTTTGTTCGTGTACGTAACATTACCTAATGTGCCCGAACATGTGATAAGTATCCAATCCCTTTTGAGAATCAAATTCTTTAGGGTTTGGGCTTGTTTCTTTGATAAGAATCTACCTGTTTCTATATTTGCAAGGACAGTATCTGACGCTGCCAAATATGGCATTCCATGTTCTTTATCCTTAACAAAAATACGAGAAAAAATATTCCCTAAAAAAACCTGCGTTGCGTTCTCACCTACTGTAGATAGCACATAAGGAGAATGTGCAAGTTGCTCACGAGCCTGCACACCATCACTTAAATGAACGTCTGGGTCTATTCTATAGCCAGAGCCTGAGCGATGTAATATATTCGAGTTGATAATTCCTATCTTCATAGTTGATGTTCCTCCACAAATTTAGCATAAGCTGCAGCCACTTCGGGCAGATCATCTGCCAAACGCTTGATGCGTTCGCGGCGACTGCGTACAATTTCTCGTCCGTTGTCCGCGTAGGTTAGCCACTTCTTCTCATGGGCAAAGAGAATCTCTGCACCATCTTCGTCCTTCTTATAGATGGGCACGCCACGACGGTCTTTACCTACTTGCTCTACAATGGCCATAAACACATCGTAGTCTTCCTTGTCAAGTGGAATGAGTAGTTCTTCGGCTGTCTTCTTTTGAAGGAAGAGCAACGAAGCTTGCACACCGACCTGCGGCAAGAAGGTCTCAACGGGAAGGTCCACAGATGCCAAAAGCTTGAAATGTTCCAAAATCCATTTACGTACGCTCTCGGTGTTGGGGTTACCCAATATACCATCAGGCAGCACAATACCCATCTTTCCACCAGGCTTCAAGAAGTTGTAGCAGGCTTCAATGAAGAGCACTTCGGGGGCATTGCTATTCAGCGCATAGCGACGAGCAATCTCCACATCAACTTCCACCTTAGCGCCAAACGGAGGGTTGGTGAAAATCATGTCGAATTTGCCTTGCGCATTGTCCTCGGACGTACCAAACGGGAAATCCTTGTCCTTGCTGTGCTTAATGCTTTCATTGACAGCTTCGGCAATAAGAGCACGGTCGGGCTTATCACCTTGCGGATAATCCAGCGAGTTGATGTTGAAGATATTGCTATGACCATCACCTGCCATCACCATGTTCATACGAGCGGCCTTCTTCAAGTCTGGGTCAAAGTCGAAGCCAAAAATCATCTTCTCGGCATAGTTGCGTACCAAATCATCCACTTCGGGGGTGTTGACGCGTGAAGCCAAGCGTACTTCGTCCAATTCCGGATAAAGGTTGCGCGTAATCTTGTGGCGAACATGGTCGAGTACTGTCACCAAGAAGCCACCTGAACCGCAGGCAGGGTCAAGTACACGGGTGTTTTGGCCGGGATCGAGCATTTCCACCATACACTTAATAATGTTACGAGGCGTAAAGAACTGGCCAGCCTCCTGTTTTAGGGTGTTGCTTACAATCGTTTCATAAGCCGTACCCTTCACATCAACAGTAGCATCGAGGAAAGAATACTTTGCCAACTCAGCTGCCACGAAAGCAAGGCCACGGTCGGAAAGCATAATCTGCTCCGAACCGTCAAACACGTCACGGAACACTTGGCTCTCTTTCAATTCTTCAAAAAGACCACGAATGCGGTCGGCTACAGCCTTACGACCTTCTTCGGTAAACTGCTCTTTCACACCTACCCAGAAACGGCGGCGGTAACTGATACCTTCCTTGGCATCCATATTGCGACGCTTTTCATCGTAGAGCTTGCAGAAAATGAGGTTCAACAATTCCCAAAAAGCCGTCTTCTTCATACCCTCATTGCCATAGATATAGTCATGGCATCGCTTGAAAGTCTTGATAAGCGACTCATTAGCCGGCTTACGAGGCATAGCACGGTCACCCTGAGCTTCGAGGTCGGCAAGTGTTTGACCATTGGCAGGGAAGTCAGAAATGTCTTGGGTCTCAGCTTGACCAAAATCATCTTCGGTATAGTAGCGATAATGCAAATCCTCACCATTGGTCCAGCAGCCGAACTCACAGTCGGTGAAGGTAAGGATATTGTCGAGCATGGCATCCACACCCTTCTTTGCATCAGTAGGTTTCACCTTTGCATCCTTAGCCACCACCACAAAGCGAATCAAATTCTCAACCACATGAGACTTGCCTGCTTCAAAGATAGCCAAATCAACCGCCTGAGCCCGACTCTTATCAGAATCAGGCTCTTTATAAATCACTCTGAAGTCACGTTCCATTTCTTCAGGTGCAAAACCATATTCTTCAGCCATCATATCAATCATCGACTGAAGTGTGAGTTCTTTATCTGTCGCTTTCACGACCTTATTGGTGAGCGCACAAACCAGCTGGTTGTCTTCCAATACCAACTCGTCTTTTTCTTGTGCGTTATCTACCGAAGTTGTCTTCTCTGCCATAATTTACAAAATTACTGTCTTTGTTCCAAATAACCATATCCAAGTTAGTCCATCTGCTGATTAGCAGATGTTTAGTCTGAATTGGTCTTTATCTCATTCTTCGCAAGATGGAGTGCGCGTTGTGCAACACTGTCGGTTTCATCCTTTGTGACGCTGATTATTTTATCGGCCGTCCACAACGAACGAAGTTCTTCCTCTTCTATATTAAGCATTCGTGCTATTGGCACAATATACTCATCTCGAAAAGGACGAATACCTCTTTCAATCCTGCTATACATTGGCGCATCCACACCAATGGCGTCTGCCATTTGACGCTGCTGTACATTCAACTCTTCTCGGAGCTGCTTAATACGTGCGAGTAACATGCTTTCGTTTACCATGTGACCATATTATTTCGTTAGTACTCTACAAAGATAATACATAATTGTCAAGAATAGACAAGTTTTATCCAAAATCTTCATATTCAGCCTCTTTTTCCACCGCAAACATGCTGAATAACACATGATTTTACGCATTGATACTCATTTTTGATGCAGTTTCATCCATGTAAGTCCATGTTGGATGCTTTCCATGGCATTACGAAATGTTTCCTGTAATTTTGCTCTCAGAAAGAACAAATAACCCCTTATAGCAATGGAAAGAATAAAGTTTAGACCTCTGTTGGCAGTACTCTTAATGTGCTGCGTTTGTGTGCTCACTTCTTCATGTAGCAATGATGATGAAGACGAGCTAAGTCCCTTCACTTCGCTCTTTAGCAAGACCGATCATTTCGTAGATATGCTCGATACTGTTTATGAGCACTACGATGCATTCGGTTCTAAAGCTGCCGATTCAAGTGATGGAAAATATCGTGTAACCCCGATGGGATGTTTAATCGTCGTAAAGAAGAACAGTTCAAGTAATAGCGTCTCCTATAGTCAAATAGAAGAGGCGCTTACAAAGCACTATCAGAATAATAGCAAAGTAAATGATGTGTACCTCAATAATGGAGGCATCGTTACAATTGATTGTAGAAACTAATTCAAACAATAATACCGTTATGAAGAAATTTATCACAATGCTGGCACTTGTATTCTGTGCCGTATCAATCAATGCGCAGATTTTGCGTACAGAAGAATTGGAAGAGTATGCCAAAGAGAAGTATGGCGAGAAATGGGTGGATGCTGCCGAGAACTTAGGCAGCCAGCTCAAGCTGGACAAAAACAACGCCTTGACTTTCGTGCAGGTCATTGATGCGCCGGGTAAGACCAAAGACCAACTTTATGTGTTGCTGAACTATTGGTTTTCTGCCACTTTCAAAGATGCCAATTCTGTCATTCAGCTCAATGACAAAGACCTTGGTTCCATCATTGCTCAAGGTTATATGGAAGGCATTGCAGCACATGCAGGTGGTATGAACTCATACGTTGTAAACATCAAGCCTGTTATCAAATGCGACCTCAAGGATAACAAGATACGTGTAACCTATACCGTTCCGTTCTATTCTGTTGTACGCTACGTTGGCGGCGGTTGGGTTGGTGCTATGGGTGGCACAGCACCTACACGTTCGGATGAAAATTGGGTACTTGACGAGTGTTTTCCATTTACTACAGAGAAAGATTCTCATAAAAAGACCTCCAGCAAGGCGCTTGTTATGTCGTATGCTTACTCGAACGTAGTAATGGACAAAATTGAAGAGTGCATCAAGAATGGTCTTGTTGGCAATGAAGACGACAACTGGTAAGCAAACTTACAGATAGAACGAAGGGCATGCAATCGGTGGTGAGCTGATTACATGCTCTTTTTGTTATATTCAATCATGCCAATCATCACCATCGGATCCACATGTTTTCCCTTCAGCTTGCAGGTGATATGCAAATGCTCCCCAGTGCTGCGCCCTGTATTTCCAGTAATCCCAACGATGGTTCCTGCAGCAACTTGATCACCTTTACGAACGGTAACCTTTGAGAGGTGACAATAACTAACGGTGATGTCGCCGTGACGCAGCGTAATAAAGATGCCGGAACACTTGTCGTAGCCGACTTTGTGGACGATGCCATGCAACATGGCGAAAACTTTGTCGCCACGTGCATGTAGGTCGAGACCATTGTGCATACGTTTTTTCCCTGTGAAGGGGTCACGTCGGTAGCCAAAAGGGCTAGTGACTTGAATCTGTTTAAGTGGATAGGCCACGCTTTGGCGAGGGTCTATCCGCTTTTTTTGTTGAACAGCTTGTAGAGAGTCTGGAACGGGGTTGGCAGATGATGCAGGTGTAACCGGTAAGCGTGGAGTTGGCTTGTCAGCTGACTTCACGCTTACTTTGTATCTGGGTGTTTGCTGCAGCACGGTGTTGAACTGGGCAAAAGTAGAGTTTGCCCTCAACATGAAAATGGCAAATAGTAGAACTTTATAGGGCTTCATGGCTGCAAAAGTAACGCGGCAATTTCGTACTGACGAATATCCAACCGGCTACAGCCCTAAATATAACAATATATATGATTGAAGTATGAATACAAGCATATAATCATACTTTAAGCATAATAATCTTGAAAACTAACCTTCTGCTGATAAGATAATTCTTTAGTCTGTATTTCTCACTTTAATTTTGGCCCTCAGAATACTCACTAAATTCAATATTAAAGTATGAAATGCAATCAATTTGAAGAGGGCGATATTCCTTACGAAACCCTTGAAAAGTTTGGCCTCACTCATGAAATGATCGAAGACCTGCCGATGCACGTCTTGGAGGACATCTGGAGTGGTCGCCAGTCTCCAGTACTCCCTATCCATATCACCAACGACGAGGGTGAGCTCATCAAGAGCCGCACTCGATTCTCTCTTGTCCGGATGGAAGATGGCAAAGTCGATGTCATGTTCTATCCGGTTTTGAAGTATGCTCCCTTGGAACATTTCGATGACAACCAGCAGCAGCTTCTCAAAGAAGGTAAAGCTGTTGTAGCCGATGTAATGTCACCCCAAGGTACCATGATTAAGGCTTTTGTTCAAATCGACCCTGAAACCAATCAGGTGATGAACGTGCCTACGCCTGTCATTGGCCGTAACCTCCAAGTGCTCGCTGAAGAACTAAGTATGGGAAGTGGAGAGATTAAGACCATGCAGAATGGCCAGCCTCTCACTTTCGTGATTGACGATGAACCAGTCACCGTCGGCATTGACCTTAACAGCAACACCGGCATCTGCTTCGCACAGGGCGACGAACAACAATGGAAAGAACGTGGCAAGCGCGATTGGGACAAGTTCACCTTTGGATGCTATGGCTGTTGGGTCACAGATGATGAAGGCAATCACGACTACGTGGTGGAAGACGAGTACACCGAAGAACTTTGGAATGAGCAGAAAAAGAGCGCCCAGCGCAATGCTTCGCTCCATAAATAACCTAACAAAAAAGAAAGAACATGCGAAAAGGACCCTATTATTCAGAAGACATCCTCGTGGAGAAAATGCAGCGAGGTGAGTACAACTGGTTGGACTATGTCAACCATTTCAGCGAAGAGTGGCAGGACGAGTATGAAGAATACTGCCGTGAACGCTCTCTTAGCATCGGCAACGAAAGTGCCGAACAGTTTGTGAACTACAAGTCCGAGCAGCTTGAAAAGGCGATGGAAGAAGGTAACGCTTAACCCCTACAGACAATGGCTATCAGAAAAAATACAAATCCAAGAGAGATGGACTTGCAACCCGAGATGCGTGACATTCTCATGCGTAACGGTATGCAGGCCCATATTCTCTCCAATAGTAACGGGTATCAGCTGGCCGTCCAAGGTCACGATTCACCGTTGCTTACCTACAATCTGACAGAAAAGCAGATGCTCGCTCTGACGGATTGGGGCACCAACTATGCCAACAAGAAAGCCTATAACGTCTTCACAAGCATTGTTGGCAACGACTTCTATATGCCCCGAAACTTTGTTCATGCTCGCAATGCCAATGGCCGAGTAGCTATGGGGCTCCATGGCTACCGCATTGGTGCTGGCGAGTACGGCAGACTTGGCTGGCATCCTGATTTCTTAGGTTGGACACCTCGACAACAAGCAGGTTTCCATCTTCGAAGAGTCGGTGGTGCCATGTTCTATCCCGGAGCACCGATGGTGGACGAACGCCCAGACAGACGAATGAAACCAGGCGAACTCCAAAGCGGCGGTTACGGTTTTTACTATAAAGGCAATCAGCAACAGGTACAAGCTCCTCAAACGGATGTGCTTCAAGAGTTGCAGAGTGTCGTCACGCCAGCCGTAAACCGTCCTCGCAGTCAAGAACCCGCCAAGCCCTATAAGGAGCTTATCACCTCACAAGTCTATTTCTCCAATGAGAAGTGGCAAGAATGCCTCGCTTCCCATGGCATCATCATCGATGAAAAAGCGAAAACGCTCACCATTCAGTCGAGTAGCACCCAGACTGATCTGATTTATGATCTGAGAGCTGATGAACTGAAAGCCTTGACCAACAACTCTATCAAAGAAGTACCTGTGGCCAAGCGCTTGGAAATCTTGAACAACGTCATCAAAGACGACTTTGCAGACAAGATTACCATGGACATGCTCAACAGTAAAGAGCAAATTGCCATCAATCTGAAGCCCGAAGTAAAGCAAAAGTTGGAAGCTCAACTCGCTCCTGCTGTGGTTGAAGAGCAAAACCAACCAATGGTCGTAGAGCAAGAAGTTGATGACCCCAAGGTCGGCAGAGTGCATGGTCAGGACTTGGACGAGAACAAGGGATGGTTTCGTGAAGGACGACATGGCCGTGAGGTGATGGTGGAAGACATTCGAGTGGAACCTTCAGAACAAGAGGGAAAGTACAAGATGACTGCCGTTATCAATGGCGAAAGTATCAGCCACGAAATAACCCAAAAGCAGTACGACAAGTTTATGGCGGTGGACGACTATCACCGCATGAAACTTTTCTCCAAGGTCTTCAACGAAGTGGACATGAAATCGAGAGGTGACGGTGTAGGGTTAGGAACCAAAATCGGTGCAGCCTTGTTGGCCGGACTTCGCATTGCAGGTGACGTGACCTATGATGCAGCTGACATTGCTCATAACATTGAACATGTCAAAGAACCCCATTCCGGTCCTGAAATCTATGTGGAACAGCATTGCGCCCACCCACGCCCCTATTTCAAACCTGGTGTAGATACCCCGATGGATGTTGCTGCTCGCAACTTCGAGGCTGCAATGAACATGGATGGCCCTGACCATCACATGAGTAACGGACGCTAAAACAGAAAGCCCATGAATGAAAACGAACTCGAATATAGCGACTTCTTGCAAAAGCTCAGCATTCAAGAAGTCCTGCAGGATGCCGGTTACCAACTTAACAAGCGTGACGGCATCCGCTATCCGTCGTATGTCCGCATAGGAAGTGATGGCTGCCGTGTACGTGGCGATAAATTCCTTGTCACACCCAATGGAGCCTGTTGCTTCCAACCACCTGAACAAAAGAATTTCAATGTCATCAGTTTCATCAAGGAACATCCCCAATTGTTTAGAGACTACAAGGTAGGCATGTCACCCGACCGCTTGGTCAACTTGGTGTGCAACCGCCTGCTGAATGTTCCCATGGAGGAGCGCAAGCAACGCATCTTCGAACCAGCTAAAGAAGCGAAGCCCTTCCAACTGCGCGACTACGAACTTCACAAATTCTATCCAAAGGACAGAGATAGCCAAAAGAAGTTTTATGGCTACTTCAAGCCCCGAGGCATAGACCTTACCACGCAGTACGCCTTCAACAAGGCCTTCTTTCTAGCTACGAAGGAAATGCCCGATGGCAAACGCTTCACCAACTTATCATTCCCTTTGCGCAAGCCAAGTGAACCAGATAAGGTTGTTGGTATGGAAGAGCGGAGCCGCCCCAATGCCCAAGGAGTTACTTCCTACAAAGGCATGGCACGAAACTCCAATGCAGCTGAGGGCTTGTGGATAGCCAGTCCACGAGACACAGCCCTTGACAAAGCTACCGATGTCTATTGGTTTGAAAGCGCTTTCGATGCAATGGCCTACTATCAGTTGACCAAAGAACATCTCAAAGATAGCATCCATGGCTACGAGCAGATGCAGAGTGAAGGTTCCTATAGTGGCGATGCAGAAATGCGTGAGTTGGAAGACGAGCTGAAGGAACTTAATAAGGCGGTCTTTGTCAGTACAGGCGGCAATCCAAGTTTGGGCCAAATGCGTGGAATGATTGATGCCACCCATCAAGCCAACCACCATTTGGGCTTCGATCGTGACGAAGCCGGACAGACCTTTGCCATCAGTTTTGCGATGACAAAGGCCGGCCGTACTTTCAATAGTCACATTGGCACCAACGGCAACTTGGTCGTAGTCGATACTACCGATGGTTACAAGCGTACTGAAATAGATTTGAAGGACTTCTCTTTTCCGAAAGCGATGGATGCCCTGGGCATTGGCCACATCATGAAGTACAATGAGATGGCCATCTATCTCAAATCTTTGAGCGACCCTCAAAACATCTTCTCAGGTGATTGCGACCTCTTGCCTTATCCTGCAAGTTCAGCCTATGGCAAATATGAATCGAGTTGGCAAGAGCTTCAGAGCTCCAAACAGAGTGGATTGGTTTGCAAGGAAGAGTTGGACGAACTCCGGCAGGAAGCTATTAAGAATGCCGATGCCTACCATGTTGCTTTGAAGAGTGCCTTTGAGGAATATAAGCGGCAAGGTGGACAAACCACGTACAACCCGTGCGAACAGGGATTCAAAGACTGGAATGACCAGCTACTGGACAAACGCCAATACAGTCAGACCGACCAAGTAGAAACAGCTTTCGACGACGCAGGCAATGATGTAGTTGTGGAACGAGAAGAAGATTTTGAAGAAAACCGGGAGCAGGAAGAGGCCGAGAAAAAGCATTTCCGCTTCCATCGATAACCCCTCAAAAAAGTAAACGATGCAACAAGTGCTCAGATATAGAACAGTACGGATAAAACCCCATGCGATGCAGTTTGTCATCAACGAGCTGCCTCTCCTATTGCTATGTCCCATCGGACTGATTTATGCAGGCATGGATGGGCTTCCGCTCACGAAGCTCGTCCTCGCCTTGACGCTTATTCTTTCCCTTATCTTGCTCTACCGTTTCATCTATTTGAAGCGTATGACCTATAGCGTTGGAAACGAACAATTCGTGTTTGAATATGGCGTATTTCAGCGTAAGGTGGACTATCTGGAGTTGTATCGCATCGTTGACTTCAACGAGCATCAGACCTTTATCCAGCAATTATGCGGATTAAAAACGGTCAGCATTTACTCTGGAGACAGAACCACACCCCGCCTTGACATCATTGGTGTGAAGAACGGGTGTGAGTATGTTTCCTTGATACGTGAACGTGTAGAATATAACAAAAGGAGGAAAGGCATTTATGAGATTACGAATCGGTAAAATAGTCGCAGTCATCATGCTTACAATGTGCCTTGGCATACAAGCCGCCAAGGCACAAGTCGTAGCCTCCAATCCATTGGAATGGATGGCATTGGCAGAAGGCAATGAATTGATCAATAAGCAAGTTGATAAGCAAATCAATGGGCAGACCAAAACAGCCATTTTGCAAAACACCATCGCTGCCGAGTTTAACCAAATACACAAATGGGAAAAGAAGTATAACAGCTATTTGAAGACAGCTAATGGCTATGCCTCTTCTCTCAAAGCATGTACCCACCTCTACAGCGACGGGGTGCGCATTTTCATCACTTTGGGAAAGCTTCGCAAGGCCATCAACAACAATCCGCAGGGCATTGTCACCTCGATGAGTATGAACAACCTCTATATCGAAACGGCAACCGAATTGGTGTCTGTCTATACCTTATTACGTGAAGGTATAGCACAAGGAGGAACCGAAAACATGCTTACTGGCGCAGAACGCTCGAAGACTTTGTGGGCTTTGAACGATAAACTCTCTGCCTTCCAAAAGAAACTGAATGCACTCTATCTAAGCATTCGCTACTACAACATGACCGACGTATGGAACAGAGCTACAGCCGGCATGATTGATAGAGATAACAGTGAAATTGCCAATATGGCAATGGAACGATGGCGCAGGGCAGCCGAATTGACAAGATAAGGAGGAGTAACCATGGCAAGAATATTAATCGTCATCATGCTCATTTGTGTGAGCGTCGGCAAGGTTCAGGCACAAAACGACCCAGTCTTGGCTGGCATGATATACATGTACACAGAAAAGGCTGAGAAGGAGTTGAAGAACCAAGAGAAGGTCATGCTTATGCAAACCACTGGCCATATATGGACGAAGGAAGAAGTAGAAGCAACGACCGACCTTCAGCGAGAGTTCAACAACTACCTAAACTCCTTTCGTTCCATCATCAGTTATGCCGCCCAAATCTACGGATTCTATCACGAGATAGACCGTTTGATAGATAACATGGGCGGCTTCACCAAACAGTTAGAGGCACACCCCAGCAATGTATTGGCGGTGGCACTCTCCACCAAACGAAACAAAATCTATCGAGAGCTGATTATGAACAGCGTTGAGATAGTCAACGATATACGCCATGTATGCCTAACAGGGAATAAAATGACCGAAAAGGAACGCGTCGAAATCGTCTTTGGCATACGCCCGAAGCTCAAAATCATGAACAAGAAACTGCAACGGCTTACCATAGCCGTGAAGTACACATCCATGGGCGACATTTGGAATGAGATACAAGAAGGTTCACAACCTCAGAAAGCAGATAAAGCCAGTATCGTTTCTACCTGTTATCAGCGGTGGAAACAATATGGCAAGAAAGTAAAACCATCAAGATTTAAGAAATATGAGTATCTGGAGTAGTATAGCAAAAATGGCAGGAGGTGCCGCTAAAGGCACTTGGGGCTTCGCCAAAGCTGGTGGACGCTCATTAGGAAACACCGTGATTCATCCAGCCCAAACCTTAAAGGGTGCAGGTAGTGCGATGAAAACAGCCGCAGTGGGCGGTGCCACGGGGTATGTAGCATGGGAAAAACTCACTACGGATAAAAGCGTCGTCGAAATCGTAGGCGATGCCGTGGTCGGAGAAAAGACCGTGGACACATTATCCGAAGCAGCCAACGATGTAAAGGAGTTAAAAACAAAGGCTGGTGAAGCCGTTGATGCGGTCAACGGAGCCATGAGCGATGTAAACAGCAAGTGGAGCGGCATGACCAACTTCTTCCGTGGCATCTTCGGCGGCAATGGTGTGGACATGTTTGGCAACTTCTTTGGCAATTTGGCCAAAGGCAACGTGTCGGGTCTGAGCATTGCCGGACTTGTGGCAGCAGCCTTTCTCACCTTTGGCCGCTTCGGTTGGTTGGGAAAGATTGCTGGTGCCATGCTGGGCATGATGCTGATTGGCAACAACTCCAACATGCAGAATATGCTGGGAGGTAATGGCGGTCAGACGCAACAAAGGACGAACGAACAACCTGAGGAGCAACGCCCGTCGGGAGGTATAAAACGATAATCAACAAGAAACAAATGAAATATACAGAAGAAATGATCCTTCGTTCTCCCAGTGGCTATTGTATGCCTTTTGAGGAGCGAGGCAAAAACGTAGAAGTAACCTTGGGCTATGGCCAACAGAAGCATCCCGTGACAGGAGAGGCATTCTTTCATCACGGCGTGGACTTCAGTGCCAACCATTACCTGCTGGCTGCTTTAGCCTCTGGAACAGTGGCAGGTATCGGCAACGACCAAGTGCATGGTATCTATCAGGTGATTCGTTACGGCAAGTACGAAGTGACCTATTCCCACTTGGCCAATGTCTATGTAAACTTTGGTCAGCAGGTAAAGGCCGGCACCATAGTAGCACTTAGTGGCGACCTGCTCCACTTTGAAGTGAAGTACGATGGAGAAGAGTTGAATCCTTTGGAGTTCCTCACCATGCTTTATGGCAATCTCAAAGCCGTAGAACAGAGTGGCCGCGTCGGTATGCCTGAATTTGAAACCTATGAAATGGGGATGGCGACCGACTACGACAAAGACCAAAAGGAAATCGAAGAACTGATGCTGCGCTTCCTTCCATCCTATATGCAGGACCTCTATCACGGCATCTATGTGGTGCCAGAGCGCACAGAGAGTTCGCTTCGCAACATCTTCACTCAGTCAGCATCCAAGCATTATTTCTTTGAGGAGATGCCCTCCATTGCCAATCCATTAGGCATTGGTAATCGAGCGATGCCCATTGCCTGCAAAGTTCAGAACCTGCTGATTGCAGACTTCTTGAATTACCTTGCTCTGCGGCATAACGTCTATCTCTCCACCTTGGATGAAATTCTAAAAAAAAAGTCCACGAACAAGCCTTGAGTAGTAGCGGTGTGGTAGATCCGTTGGCCGAATTGGACATCGATGTACAAAGCTTCGACATTCCCAGACTGGTCACAGTCTATCCCGACCGTTCCGGCATTCGCTGGTGGACAAAAGCATGGTTCAATAATCGAGAGGAAGGAGAATCGTCAGTGGAGATAACTCGCCAACTGGCCATTCTCTTCCTCCAGAACCAAATCGAAAAAGACCAATGGCTTGAAGAATATTTTCCCAAACAAATGGAAGTCTATCATCATGCCATTGAACAGACAAGAGAACAGTTGCTTAATCAGATAAACGTATAACAGCATGAGTCAAATCAAGAACCCGCAGCAATTTGCTGCCATAGAATACTGCTTGCAGCACTACTTCACAGAGAAACTGGCTCCAGTCATGAAGCAGGTGAAGGATGAGTTGAATAGCAAGCAGGTGAAGGAACTTGCCGACTACCAACGCAGTCCGGCAGGCATTCTTGCATCAGCCCATACAGGGATGGTGGCATCACCCTTTGATGCCTTGACTCATGTACAACTCACAGGTGAATGGAACAGCAAGACCGTGGAGGACTATTTGCGGATGTGCAACACTCAAATCCAGCAGAATCCCTCCATTCAGAAAGATCTTGCCGTCATGGCAGAAGAATGGCGTGAAGCGGTGGTCAAGCAGATTGGTCGTTCCAAATACGATGCTCTGTCCAAACAACTGGGCACAGACATAGCTTATGCCTATGTAGGGCTTCGCATGGAAGACTTGATGGTAGGTAAACTTGTAAAAGATGGAATGCCCAAATCGTCGGCTGAATACATTCTTCGCAAAGCAGCTCAAAGTACCATTTGGGGACTACCGCAACAAATGCTCAAATCGCCACTTGCTAGTGAGATTGAGGCACGTGGAGAACGGGCCTATCGTCCAAGTGGCAAAGAACAGATGGCTGGTAAGGCCGTAGGTGCTGTTGTTGATGCGGTGTCTTTGGGAGGTGTCGGCACTTGGAAAAGCTTCGCCACTTTTGTTGGAAGCGACTTGGCTTTTGCGTATTTGTCGGGCAAGCAGAAAACGGCTACTCCACAAGAACAAAAGGTAAAGACTATGCAGGCCGGCCTAAGCAAAGGCGTGTTTGGTAGTAATCAAGACGTGATTGTCGGATTCAGGAAGCAAGCTAATACGCTCAATGCTTTTGAAAGTTCTACGGTGAAGTCTATCAACAGCCGACTGTCTCACAAGTTATTTATCCCTAACCCTAATTTCTCACTTATGACATGGAACGATAAAACATTCACGCAACCCGCTTCTCCCTTTCTGAATAGCCTACCGACTATTCCTACAGGAAAGCGCGATGAAAAGTATAAAGATGTACCTCTCATTGTCGCCCCTGGACATGAAGAGGCTTATTTGAGAGGTGAAGCACAGCGTAAGGAGGCGCAAGCTTCAAAAGCAAAAGAAGTCCCCACACAAGAAGTTGCTTCTACCACCGAACAGCAAGAAGCCACACCGCAAGAACAAACAGTTCCTACAGTTCAAACAAATCCTGATCAGACGAATACGAATGGTTGGGACGGTTTGTTGGCCGATGTTGGGCTCAATGGTTTTGGTGACATCACTAGGAATATGGGCTATGTGCTCGCTATGCTGCCCGACGTGTTGGTCGGCATCTTCACGGGGAAGACCAAGTCCTTGGGACTTCGAGACAACATCATGCCAATTGCCTCCATACTATTAGGCATGTTCGTTAAGAACCCCATCTTGAAATGGACACTCATCGGTATGGGCGGTGCCAATCTGTTGAACAAAGCCGGACATGAAGCTTTGGACAACAAAAAGGCTGATGCCTTGGGAACGACTTCCACCGTACAACGAGTGGGAAATACCCAATACAAAGTCTATCCCGATGAACCGCTCAATGCGCGTATCATGAACCCCGTGTTGCAAGGTCACAGTCTCATCGCCACGATAGACCGTGTGCCTTGCACAATACAACTCTCCGAGAACGTGGTGAATGCCTATCAAGCGGGCGCTTTGCCTCTGAACACCTTGGCCAATGCTGTGTTGGCAAAGAACGACCAGATGAGACAGATGGTGGAACGCAACTACGGAGAAGCTGAAAACGAAGCCGTTCATCGCACGAGAGGTATTCAATAGCAATAACTAAATACACGCAATATGAAAGAAAAGAGTTTACAAGAAAAGAACGCAGCAGAGCGTCAGGTAGAGTTGATCACCAGTGCGCTCGGTGATGCTGCAGATAGCAAAGGCTATTGGCTCAATGCCGCAGGAAAGAGTATGCCGAAGTTCTATCCCAAAGGCGTTTCGGTGAGCCCATTCAATGCGCTTGTAATGGGCTTGAACGCCGACCGGAACGGCTATAAGACCAACCTTTACACCCTCTACAACGATGCGAAGAACCGTGGCGAGAGTGTAAGGGAACACGAGAAAGGCGTACCCTTCAATTGGTACAACTGGAACAAGTACGTCAACCGCCATAATCCCGAAGACATCATTGCTCGTAAGGATTATCTCACCCTGCCCAAAGAAGAACAGAAGCAATACAAAGGTGTGCACAACCGAGAAATCCGTGTGCTCTTCAATATCGACCAAACTTTGTTGCCCATGGCAGACCCTAAAATGTATGAAGCCGTGTTGGCCAAGGATGGTGGCGAACAGATTAAGGCCCTGACTCCCGAAGACGACAAAAAGCTCCGTGGGCATGTCAATGAGTTCATGCAGAAGATGCGTGAAAACTTGGTAGCCGTTCGTGCCGATGGTAGTGGCGTAGCCCATTATGATTCGCAAAAAGATGCCATCTACATGCCTCCGCAAAACAACTATGCCCATTACAACGACTACGTACAGGAGATGCTCCGACAGGTGGTAAGCACCACCGGTCACCAGCAGCGCTTGGCACGTGAGGGCATGGTTATGAAGAATGGCATGGCACCATCGGAGGATGCCATTAAACAGGAGCGGTTGGTAGTGGAAGTGGCTTCGGCTATTAAGATGATGGAACTGGGACTACCTGGCAAACTCAGCAAAGAGAGTATGCCCATGGTAGATTTCTGGAACCGAGAGTTGAAAGAGAATCCCTGCTTGATTGATGCCCTTGAAAGCGATGTGAACAATGCGCTGGAGGTTATCAAGCGTGTTGAACTGGGACAGAAGGTGGAGTATTCCTCAATGCGCAACCAAGCACAGACCACAAAGATGCAGGAGCAGATGCCCAAGCATTACTTTGTGGCTGACGAAATCAAGCAGCATCCCAACAAGGAAAACCGCATGGTGGTGCTGGTGCGTGATGAGGAACATAAAACTGCCGATGTAATTCTGCCTGCAGGCGCTTCATTGGAAGTCAACAATGAAGTGCCGGGCATGTCGAAAGACCGCATCAAACGTGCCTTGGAACAGGCAGGCTTTGAGACGGTAAACTTCTACAATCCTGATGGCGCTTTAGGTTATCGTCCAGATGACAGTTATTTTGCAGGAAAAGGCATCACGGTGGCCCGACTCAGAAACTGGGAATTGGAAGATGTGAGCAAACTCGATGTGACAGAGGCTGTGGCGCAGTCCAAGCAAGTAGGCTTCGATCGCATTCAGATGTTGCAAGACGACAACAAGCGCTGGGCCATGTACATCAAGCCCGAAGGACAACAGGCTTTCTCCATCTATCCTGATAAGGCAGACCTGAACCGCTTCTTCTCTACGTTGAAGCAGGCACAAGATACCTTGGATAGTCTCCGTGTGGAACTGGCACAGAAGTATTACGCCATGGCCGCCATGAAGCCCGACCTGAAAGTGGACTTGTTCGGCCATCAAACGCAGGACTTGGACATCAACCGTATTCAGAAGGTCAATGTGTTCAAGACCAAAGAAGATGTCATTCTTTGTGCTGCTACCATCGATGGTGTTCCCGACTTGAAACCTCGTGCCGTATCGCCCAGTCAATGGCAACGCATGTGGCTGGCAGAAGACAAGAACGACTACAAAACCCATTTAGCTGCTACGCTCTTTGCCGATGTATTGAAAAAAGGACAATCGCTGGAAGAGAATGCCAATGAGAAGCAGGATAAGGAAACTGAGCAGAAACAGGGTGAAACCGCTGTGGTCAAACAGAGCGAAGAGACCAAAACAGATGTCAAAGCTGAAGAGGAAGAGAAGCCTCGTGAGGCAACCATGACTGAACCTTCACCCATACTCAAGCAGTACCTCGACCTGAAGAAGAAGCATCCCGATGCCATCTTGCTTTTCCGTTGTGGCGACTTCTATGAAACCTATATGCAGGACGCAGAGAAGGCTTCAAAGGTTTTGGGCATTACCCTCACAAGAAGCAGCAAGTCCAAGAACCCGGAAGGCAAGCCGCTTGCAATGGCTGGTTTCCCGTATCATGCACTCGACAGTTACCTGCCAAAACTTATCCGTGCCGGTGAGCGAGTGGCCATCTGTGACCAACTGGCTCCAAGGCAAGAAAAGCAAGAAAGCCAGAGTGCGCAGCGTGAACAAGAATCTCAACAGTCTCACATGAAACGATAAGTATGAGCAAGAATCAAGCATACGCCGAGAAGTATGCGGAAGCAGCCATGGAGCAAATGAAGCGCTATGGCATTCCTGCTTCCGTCATACTGGCACAAGGAATACTGGAGAGTAGTAATGGGCAAAGTCAGTTGGCTCAGAATGAGAACAACCACTTTGGCATCAAAGCTACTGCCTCCTGGTTGAATAGTGGTGGCAAATATGCCCTCTATACAGATGACCGCCCCAATGAAAAATTCTGCAAGTACGACACGGTGAGCGATTCCTACGAGCACCATTCACAGTTTTTGAAGAACAACAAACGCTACAGTCAATGTTTCAACCTTTCCCCTGACGACTATAAAGGCTGGGCTAAGGGCATTGAAAGGGCAGGTTATGCCACTGGAGGTGGTTATGCCTCCAGCCTACAATCTATCATCGAAAGAAATGGGCTGCAGAAGTACGACCAGATGGTCATGAGCGAGATGCGTAGCCAAGGTAAACAGTTTGGGGTGGAGCAGAATGCGCGGCAAACGTCAACGTCAGCAGCAGTAGTATCTCCCTCAACTCAGACAATGGTGCCTACAGGAGAATACTCATTTCCCTTAAAGAGAGAAGAGTTCCTTTTTGTCACCTCGCCATTTGGGATGCGAAATGACCCTATGGGCAGCGGAAAGCAGCAGATGCACAAGGGAATCGACATTCGCGCAAAGCAAGACGACATCTTGGCCACGGAGAGTAATGGTAAGGTGGTTGCCGTCAACCATAGCACCCAAACAGGTGGTGGCAAAAGCGTTACTGTGGAATACAGTCGTCCCGATAACACCAAGGTGCAGGTAAGCTATATGCACCTAAGTATTATTGGCGTGAAGGTGGGCGATGTGGTTTCCTCTGGACAGAAGTTGGGCGTTACAGGCAATACTGGCACTCGAACGACGGGCGAACACCTTCATTTTAGCGTGAAGAACATTGCTGCAGATGGCACCAGCCGTGACGTAGATCCTGCAAGCTATTTGGCTGAGATAGCTCAAAAAGGCAATCTCTCCCAGCAGGTACTACATAACGGCAACGACCTCTTGGCAAAGTATAAATCAAGCTCCAGTCCAGCCATTGACACAAGTCTCTCGCCCAATGAATGGATGAAGAAACTCCTTTCGTCGGAGGATAGTAGTGTTGGCCTATCTGGTAACGACCCCGTGATGAGTATGGCAACAGCCATGTATAGCGGTTTGCTCATGTTGGCTGTTCAAATCGACAACCAAAACGAAGAAGAGCAGAAAGCACAAATCTCAGAGTCGGTTTCTAACCGTCAGATTGATTTGAAGTCGCTCGTACCTGCCATGAAGGAGTGTCACTTGACTATCGGAGAAAATGGCAAAGCAGTGCTTCATGCAGACAATGGCACCATCAATGTAGCCCACGAACTGAGTTCAGCTGAAATGGCCAGACTCTCTCAGGTACTTGGCAATAGCTCGCTTTCAAACGAGGCAAAAGAGATGAGAGTGGCCGGCATAGTCAACACTATCGTACTCTCTCAGCAGGCTTCTCAAAACTACGAACAAGGCATGGCCGAGCAAGAAGGCCAGGCACAAAACCTACAGCGGAAATGAGGAAGCTGACTCTACTACTCAGCGTCACTCTTGCCATGCTCTTTGAATTAGGCTTGTTGGCGGCTGTTTGCTACGGCATCTATCTATGGTTAGGTGTATATGCAGCTATTGGGTACGCCATTTTCAACTTAGTTGTTGGGACTTGGCTTGGTATAGAATTAGTACGTACTCGTTGTAGTTACGACTAATAGACGTCTTCACTATTTTGAGTAACCACTAATTAAAGTAACTACTACATTACTACGATACTACACTCTTTGGTCAGATGGCATAGTATTAAAAAACAAATCATAATCAGATGATTAAGTGTAATGTAACAGTATGCGGCACTATCGGTAGAATCCCGGTAGTACGTGCAGGAAGAGAGGGTAAGCAGTTCACCACTTTTGGTGTAAGCGTGCAAATCCCAGTGAAGAATGCAGCCAGTAAAATGGCTGAAGTAAGTGTTATCCAAGATGGTGGATTGAATGCAGACACCAGTGGGTTGGCCATTGGTACTCGTGTTGAAGTTGCAGGCGTTTTGACTTTCAAGAAAAGAGGTGAAGCCCTTTATCTCAACTTGAATGCAGCGTCCATCACACAGGTAAGTGCAGAGAAGTCTGATTCGATTCAAGGCGACATGCACTTCCGTGGCAAACTTGGAAAAACCATTGAGATGAAGCAAGACAAGAAGGGCAATACCTATCTTGCGTTCTCTGCTTTCAGTGCCGAAAAGGTGGGCGAAGAGTTTGCCTTTACTTGGGTGCGCTTCGTCCGTTTCTCTCCCGATCGAGAAGATTGGTTGCAAGAGAAAGCGAACATTGAGGCCAAAGGACAACTTGATTTGTCAGTGTACAATGACAGACTGAACATCGGCTGTCGTTTGTCAGAGTTGGCCAAGTGGGATAAGCAACCTTATTGTCCGTTCTAAACTGAAAGCGTATGGCAGATTATAAGAGATATCAGTCCGATGGCGTAAGTGCCGAGGACAAGGCGTTGGACAAGTTTGCGGAGCTCATGATAGAGAAAATCGAGTCTCTGAAGAATAGCGATGGCTGGAAGCAGCCATGGTTTACTGAAGGTTCGCTTCGCTGGCCACGCAATCTATCAGGTCGAGAGTACAACGGCATGAATGCCCTGCTCTTGATGATGCTGTGCGAGAAGCAAAATTACAAGTTTCCTGTGTTCTGTACTTTCAATCGTGCGGTAGGTCTAAACTATACGACCGATAAGCAGGGGGCAAAGAAACCAATCACCGATGCTGACGGCCAACCCCTGCCCAGAGTGAGCATCAACAAAGGTGGGAAGAGTTTTCCCGTTATGCTTACCTCGTTTACCGTGGTAGATAAAGACACCAAGGAGAAGATTAGCTACGAAGACTACAAGCAACTCAGCGACGAGCAAAAGTCCCAGTACAACGTCTATCCGAAACTTAATGTGTACCAAGTATTCAATGTCGATCAAACCAACTTGAAGGAGGCGCGACCCGACTTGTACGCTAAGTTGGAAGCAGAGAATAAACTGCAACGACCCTTCTCAGGTGAAGGAGAAAGCTTCAAGTTCCCGGCTATGGATGCCATGATTGCCGAGAATAAGTGGATTTGCCCCATCAACTTGGTGCACCAGGACAACGCTTACTTCTCTATTTCCAAGAATCAGATTACGCTGCCTGAAAAGTCGCAATTCAAGGATGGCGAGTCGTTTTACGGCACAGCCTTTCATGAAATGACCCACTCTACAGGTACCGCAGAGATGTTCAATCGCTTCAACCCTGAGAGTGGCTTCGGTTCAGCTGAATACGCCAAAGAGGAGTTGGTGGCTGAGCTGGGAAGTGCTTTGGTTGCTCAGCGTTATGGCATGACCAAGAATCTGAAGGATGACAGCGCCGCTTACTTGAAGTCGTGGCTTGACAGTCTGAAGGAGTCGCCGAGCTTTATCAAGACAACTCTTATGGATGTGAAACGTGCAACGTCGGTCATTACTCAACGTATTGACGAGGTGGCACTGGAACTGGAGACCAAGCAGAGTCAATCAAACGATAAAAGTGTATCGATGGATGCCGACGCTAGTGTAGAAAAGCCAAGGCAGGAAGTTCCTGAACCGGAGCTCGAAGAAACGGTCGCTCGAAGTGCATGGCATCGCTAACGAACATGGTTCCAAGGTGAGCAACAAAGCTTGCCTTGGAACCTTATTTTTATACGCATTGATAGTTAGTTTTCTGCGAGTTTATTCGTTTTTCTCGCTGATTTTTAGTACTTTTGTGTACGTATAAACAACTTATAGTCATGGAAATAATATTGGTTTTATTGGGAGGCTACTTGCTTTCCAAGCTGTTTAACGGCAGCTCAAGTAAGCCCAAAAGAAGAAGACGAAAGTCTGGCTTTTGGAGTTCGGGGTCAAGCTATTCAGAGTATGATGCTTGGCGGAAATCACACGGCAACGAAAACAAGTTATTCTGATTGCCGTACAAAAAAGAAGAGAGCCTCAAGACCTCTTGAACCTGCCGTGAAACTCTCTGTGATGGTGATTGATCACCTCGTTTTGAAGATGTAAGTGCCCTTCAAAACACTTTATTCCGAATTGGGTAATCGATGTTTACCGAATTGCATTTTTCACCCTTCTAACCTTGAAAGGAATTGCTTCACCCTGCTATCAGAGATAGTGCAAAGTGTAGTTGGTTTGAAGTCGACCTGTTGTTGTACTTGCAACATGCCCAAACCATATTTGGAGCCATCCACTTGAATGCTTGCAAGCTCATTGGCTGAAGTGTAGCCGTATTCTGTTTCAGCCAGTCCTGCCACAATCGTGAAGAGCGTGTAGTCATTTCCCTCTTGTTGCCCTTCTAACACATACCATTTGATGTTGGCTAGTTCTAAAATGCCGATGCACATGGCTGCTTTACCAAGCCCATCTTGTGAGTAAAGCGGATATTGGGCGAGTTGTTCTGCCAACTGGCCTGTAATCAATCTATTGTCCATACCTTATTATATTGTGGAGGGATGGTTAGTCCCTCCGTTACCTTAAATTCAAAAGTGATAGTCAATCACGCCACCGATGTAGAGCGTTGTGCCTGGTTCCATTTCACATATTCTACGCATGAACTCATAGGACTCTTCTGCACTTCTTGTGTAGCCTCCTTCATCCATGTAGAATTGAAAAGCGGTTTCAAGCGGGTTCTTCAGCGCCTTTTCCAACTGATAAACGGGGCCAATCCAATCTTGTACGTTCTCGGTGTTCAGTTCGCCGGCCTTTGCTTGGATGTAAGCCACAAACTCTTTCTTCCACTGCTCGGCTCCACCTTTGTAGAGAAGAGTGTCTTCGTCTATGAGTTCAAACATACCGCTGGGGAGTATTTTATTCACCAGAATGTCGATGCATTGCTTTCTGATGTCAGGCTCAATCTCCATGCAATAATCATAGAAACTGCTATCGCCTTGGGTGAGCGTGTTCTCTGTCAAACATCCTTCGTTCGTTACCTTCACTGTGGTGATTTGGAAAATCTTGCTGTGCATAATCGTATCTTTTTGAGTTAAACTTAAACTTATTCCTTCCCTTATTTTGAAGCCTTTTTCGGCTCCGCTATCGGGGATTGATTTTACGTGCATATCAGACGGGGCGAAAAGAATGAGAAGACAAGAAACTCAACCAGAATTGTGATGGAATACCCAAATCTTTGATTTGCAGAAGGCTTCCATTCCAATTTGGGTTGAGTAGCGCTGCGGTACTTGGACTTCATTCGGGCACCGTAACTTTGCAACGGAAAATGAGGACCGGTAGATGGTGGACGACAAACGAAATAAGCCTCTAAAACAGAACTTTTTCTCGCTCAAAATGGGAACCAAGTGCATTTTTCCAAAACCTCTGCTTCATTTTGGCATAGCCACACCTATACCTTTGCAGTGTCAATAGTGACAAACAACAATTAAATCGCAACATCATGCCTATTATGATCAATCGTGGGAAAGAGATGCTTCGTATCTCACCCAAAGACAGCAAGAAAATCGAGTACTCAACCAACCAAGGCCGTTCATGGATTGCTCGCTATAGCGGTTCATCGAGCACTGGCGCATTCAGCGACTTGATGGATGCTGGTAAGGAAATCCTCGGAACAACCGATAAGGGGTTGTTCTACTCAACTAACGATGGTAAAAGCTGGATTTGCCGCAAACGGGGATAGTATGAACTTAAAACAGATAATCGTATAAAGAAGTTGTCAAATGAATTCATGGAGAAAATCCTCAATGATTCAGCCTGGAAAGAACTTTCAGGAGATCTTCAATGGACGGAGCAGATGCTCGAAAAGCACAAAACTAAAGTGGATTGGAAAGAGATTTCCAAGAACCGTAACATCGTCTGGACACCTGCTATGCTGGAGAAGTTCAGAAAGTTCATAGACTGGAAGGAACTCTCCAATACCGGATGTGAAACCATCCTTACAGAAGAGACTCTTGAACAATATAAGGCCTATTGGGATTGGTCTGTGTTATCTGGAAACAGTGAACTCAAATTGAACTATCAGCAGATTGATAGATTCATCGACCTATGGGATTGGTCTGAACTCATCAACCGTTGGCGCGAGGAAGAACTATATACTTTTGACTTCTTGGAGCGATATGCGGATAAGATACCATCCAGCAAGCTTCAGGACTCTCGCCTTTGGGCAGCTCTCGTTGAACAACGCGAAAAGGATTTGAAGTTAGAAGTAATTGCATAAGATGAAGAATCTATTTTGTAATCACACGCCAATCGAGGAAAACATCAAGGAAGTCGCGAATGAATTGGGACTACTCCATAATGTTCACTTGCTGGCGTGTGATATCAACGACGTGAAAGTCATTCTGAATGGCGCTACCAACTACATATTAGTTGAAGGCATGGGCAATGGTTCCGGGCGTTTATCCAATGAACTGGAAGATGCTGTAATTCAGTGCTGCGGAATAGCCAAAGGGTTCAACCTATTCAGTGCTGATAAATTATTGCTTCATATTGAATATAATAGTGAGAAACCTCTGTTGGCTGAAGAGCTAGAAGACGTACATACTTTTATGGACATGTTTGAGAAAGAGGTCCACCTCATTACAGACATGGTCGTGGATAATGAAAATGTGAAAGGTGACACTATCATAGTGCGCATCTTAGCAACAAACTTAGCATTAAAATAAATACAATGGCTTTAGAACCCAAACAATTAGTTTCTCAAGGCACCTTTGGCAAGGACGACAATCCCTTGCCAAAGGTTAAGTACGAAGATATCCCCAAGGAACGTCGCAAAAAACTTCACAGAAAGCGCTTGTACAATGTAGTTCCTGAAGAGTTTGAAGAATGGTTGGCTGTTGAACTGGATTTCAATAAATACAGGTACATAAGCGAAGGGCTTGACTTTGAGCATACAAAAAAGAGGCTTGCTGACGAAGAAAACCAGAAGAGTCTTGCTCAATATTATCGTGCTGAATACAATCACATGCAAAAATTCGCAGTTTGGGAAGAAGAGCACCTCTCTCCACTTGTTAAGGAACTGGCAGATATGGCGAAGAACAACCCACAGTATGACTGGCATTTCCTTTATAAGCTGGAACGCCAGAAGTTAGTTTGTATGGAAGCTTATCTTTCTCATTCGAGAGTAGCGGATGCAAGTGGAGAGTATGTCGGCAAAAAGTGGTTGGTGCTGTGTATCAATCTACTTGACTATATTCTCGAATACAAAAAGATTACCAAGGCTCAAATCAAACGAATGAACCTTCGTAATCTTCATGGTTTGGTAGATACCTATACCATTCAGCAATTCAAGAAAGAAAAATACGCCAAGAAAGACAGCCAATGTATGAAGACTTTCCGTGGAAAGGACATTTATGTTCGTAAGATGGAGCGTCTTTACCACCTAATCCGGCTGTACAAAACGAGATCCTGGTGGGAATAGAGAGTGAGGATGTATAAAAGACGAGTATAATCCAGTATATATTATATGCAAGTTAGACGAAATATTAATTCGCGTCAGAACTTTGGAAGAACAGCTTGAAGAAAAAGGTTATCATGACGCACCAAAAGTAATTGTTGCCGGCGGCAGAGATTTTAATGACTACAAAATGATGCGTCAGAAACTGTTTGAGCTATTCAATAACAACAAATTCTTCGCAGGCAATATTGTGAAGATTATTTCGGGAATGGCCGATGGAGCTGATACACTCGCCATAAAATATGCAGATGAGACCCATTTGCCCAAAATCATGATGCCAGCATGTTGGTATTATGACCGACGTAGAACAGGATTTCTTCGCAATGAAGATATGCTGTCTATAGCTGATGCCTTGGTCGCTTTTGGGGATGGAGAGTCACATGGGACAAAGCACATGATTGAGATTTCACAAGAAAAAGGAATACCTGTATGGGTGTTCAATTATAAGAACAACAAAAGCGAGCAGAAATGAACTATTACGAACGAAACGCAATTGAGCGAATCAACGAGATTACAGATAATTCGGAACTAAGGAGACATCTTCTCTCTGTTGAAATCATCATCAAGGAACTCGTGGGTGATGACCCTTATCTTTTCTATAGTTCTAGGGCACATAACTATGAGAAGTTCGAAAGAGTTGAATCACTCATTGAGCTTCGTCTATTGATACTTAACAAGATGTTTGGTGCAACAGATAACGAGGTTCACCGCATTGAGAAGTTGAACGCCTTGTTGCTGGAACTCACGAACCAGATGTATGCACGCACGTGTTTGCAATACAGGAATACACTCACGAATGCTGATTATTCTTGGGATGACGACTATGAAGTAGAGGGTACTCTCTCCTGTCATCCCGAGTATGACAAGGATGATAGCAATCATCACGATATATTGAGACTGGAGGAAGATGACTATTATGGTTCTGATTTCGCATACATGGTTGCTCTCATCTGTGAATATGAAGAATATTATAATGGCTCCTTTGGGGAAAATATTGAAATGTGCTCTATCCAGCACAATTCAGAAAATACGCCAGACATGAGTGACAAGCAATTGGGATGTATCAACGACATGGAGGATGGCACAACATGGGCAGAAGGTTGGTTGTGCCATCCCAAGCTAGAACATATCTGCATGTGCCATGCTGTTCATTCGTTAGTATGCCATCATTCTTTCTCGATTCCAGACATGCTCCGCATAAACGATTTCTGGGTAGAGGCAAGCATTAAGGTGCAGCATATTACTGACCAAACGGGCAAACGGTGGAAGGAATATAGACTATGACTCACAATAGCTTCAAGTGGGTATTCACTGTAAAAAGAGTGGATATTAGCAACTGAAATTCGGCAAATACGTTAAAAATCAGCGTATAAAACAAAGTTTTCATCCTATGCCATGAATTTTCATAGGATAATGTATACCTTTGTAAGCAAGTAAGTCTGCTATCAGCTTTTTTCAATTCAATTGGATTAGTACACGACAGCTGACATTTGATTTTACAAATCGTTTATCATATGCAAGACAATAATGAAATACAATTGTGGGCAGAGAAAGCTGCAAATACATATAATGGCATTGGAATGAACTATTACAGCCAATCTCCATTGATAAATCTAAGGCCAAAACCTATAATGATTTGTGGTATCAATCCTGGCTCTGACGGAATATTCGAGGAGCATAACGCTGACTTTCTGATAAGCGGGAATCCATGCTGGAAAGATCATCATAAATGGGGATATTGGAAAAATCTCAAACAGTATTTTGCTCACAATTCCGACCTCCTTGAAGATGGCAATTACGTGCTAACGAATATGTCCTTTTGCGCTACAAAAAAAGCAAACGAAATCAACGAAGCAACGTTAAAAGCATCACTGCCGACCACAATAGAGCTCATAAAAGCTATCCAGCCTCGACGAATAATTATGTTAAGTGGGAAAAAATCATTTGCTCTCCTCCAATCGACATCTGATATTATAAGCAATGTTGATTTTGTAAATGAAGATTTGCTACTGGGTAGAATATGTAACATACCAGCGATAGGCGTAGCTCATCCTTCTGCTCGTTTCAAAAGTGGTGGTCGAGAAAAGATAGCACGGGCTTTGAATGTGTTTATTCAAGAGGACTATTCTGTTCAAGCAATACGTGAAGCATACGGTAAATGCCGAATTCCTTTTTCGGCAAAAGATGTAGTTTCTATATTGCACGACTTAGTTCCTTATGAAATAACCAAGGATTTAAAGACCTACAGATTTTATATAGGAAAAGGCTTACAACTGACGATTACAAACACTCAACATGGTTACTGCGGCATTAGGCTGAAGGACCCAATAAGATTGAGTAACGGTAAAACGTCATTCTTATCGGAGGAGAAAACAAAATCTATAGGTCAACCTCAAGGATGGACTTCTAACGAGAGCTGGATGGCAACTAAGTGCTTTGCACAATTCATGAACGTAGAAGAATGCGTTCAAGAAATACTTCTTATGAGTCGATATTAAATAAAAAAGTCTATGGCAGCAAATATATTTGGCCGTTACGTATGGCTGATAGAACAATTCAGGCGATATGGCCGACTGACCTATGAAGAGGTAAATGACCTTTGGCATAGAAGCGGACTGAGCTATGGGGACGATGATGATCTCGCCCTCCGCACTTTTCATAACCATCGCAAAGCCATCTTCGACATCTTTGAGGTGGAGATTGCTTGTGACATCAAGGGTGGTTATAAGTATTACATCGACCATCCCGAAGATTTGGAGAAAGACAATCTCCGTATTTGGCTCATTGACTCCTATACAGCCATGAATCAGATTCAGGCAGATAGGAAACTGAAAGGACGCATCATCTTCGAGAATGTTCCTTCCGGTCATAAATGGCTCAATGTCATTACCGATGCCATGCGCAACAATCAGGTCCTTACCGTCACGCATCAAGGTTTTGGCAAACCAGAACCTTGGTTTTTCGATATAGAGCCGTACTACCTTAAAGTAGTCAAGCGCCGGTGGTATGTATTGGTACGGAGTCCGTATTACTCCAATCGCAACTGCCAGAAGAACAAAGAAGATGGCGGTGACCGTCCCAAGGATGTTTTTTTGGTCTATGCCCTCGACCGCATCTTGGATTGTAAGCCTACGGGGTCTACCTTCCGTATGAAAGAAGACTTTGACATTGACGAATACTTCCGTGGATGCTGTGGCGTTATCCGCTCTAAGGAAGAACCCGTAAAAGTTGTGCTAAAGGCCTATTACGCTGGCCCCGATTATCTTCGCACCCTGCCAATACATGAATCACAACGTGAATTAGTGGAGTTGAAAGATGACGAAGCATCTTATTTCGAGTTGACCGTGCGCCCAACCTTCGACTTTTATCAGTCTTTATTGGCACAAGCCGACCAAATCGAAGTACTTGAACCAGCATCGGTACGCAATGAAATGCGCAACTTTGCAAAGAACCTAATGTCGTACTATAAAAATAAAGAGCAATGAACAAAGACGGATTAAATTTTATAGCCATCGACTTTGAAACGGCCACACCGAAGCGTGCCTCAATCTGTGAAGTGGGTATCTGTGTGGTGCGCAATGGTGAAGTGGTAGAAACGTGTTCATGGTTGGTGCAACCAGAGGAAAATCTCTATAGCTACTGGAATATGCAATGTCACGGCATTCGACCGGAAGATACCGAAAACTCACCTTCTTTCCCTGAAGTATGGGAAGAGATTGAACGTTTGTACCTCGATGAGTTTGATACCTTCGTGGCGCACAACGCACCTTTCGACCGCAGCTGCCTTGAACACTCGGCCAAACTCTACCGCTTGCATCTGCCAGAGATTAATTGGCAGTGCTCGCTGAAGACAGCCCGACAGGTGTACGACTTCGGTTGCAACACCCTTGGCTATCTCTGCGAGCAACTCGACATTCCTGAAGGTACGCACCACCGCGCTGGCGATGATGCGGAAATGTGCGCAAGGTTGTTCATTCAAGAACTTAAGGATTCTAACTGCTCAGAGTAGTGAATTCAATAATTGTAATGGTAAACTATAAGAAAACGAAATATGAGTAATTTGAAAATATGGAAAGTATCTCATGGGCCCAATGATATTAGTTGGGACGATTTTGTCAAGCTGAAGAAAGATCATCTAGTGTGTGTGCATTCAAATACAAAAGCAAAAGCTACAAGTTCATCTTCACAAGGAAATGACTTTGTTAATATAGCAAATGAAGGAGATTTCTTTTATTTATGTAGAGGAAATACATCAATCGAATTGATAGGAAAATTTGCTGGTACTTGTGAAATAGATAATGACGGATGGGCATATCGACGATATGAGATGATTGCAGAGTCTATTAAAAAAAATGTTAGTTACGATGGTGATAAAAGGTGGTGGACTCCAAACGATAACTCAACATTTATACAAGTAAAAGACATAAGCGAGTTTAACGACTTTATTTTATCACCTTTTTTTGGATTAAGCATTGACATTTTAAAAGATATGGATACTGTACAAGCAAATGCAAATCAACTAGAAGCCAATCATAACCTTATTATGCATGGCGCACCTGGAACTGGTAAAACTTATCGTTCCAAGGACATAGCCACGCTATTAATGGGATGCGGCACGTATAAAAATTTAGATGACGCTCAGAAAGATGAATTTTATACACGTTACAAGATGGTACAATTCCATCCATCATATGACTACACAGATTTCGTAGAAGGCTTACGTCCCATAAAAAAGGGCGAGAACGTTGGTTTTGAACGAAAAGATGGGGTATTCAAAGCTTTTTGCAAAAAGGCCCTAAAAGCATACAATGAAGCTACAGACAAGACAAATGCTCCAAAGTATGTATTTGTCATCGACGAAATCAATCGAGGAGACATGTCTAAGATTTTTGGAGAGCTATTTTTCTCTATAGATCCTGGCTATAGAGGTAAAGATGGTAAAGTGGATACTCAATACCAAAATCTTATAGATATAGACCCAGAAACCCAGAATGAAGATGTCTTCAAGAATGGCTTCTATGTACCGGAAAACGTGTATGTCATAGGCACCATGAATGACATTGACAGGAGTGTTGAATCCATGGATTTTGCGATGCGCCGACGCTTTGCATTCGTGGAAATAACAGCAGAAGAAAGCCAATCAATGCTCACATTGGAAGCATTCCGCAAGGTAAACGATGTAAATGCAGATAAAGCCTATGCTGAGGTTGATGAGTTAAAGAAACGAATGAATGCATTGAATGCTGAAATCGTAAGTCCACAAATTGGCCTTTCTACAGATTATCAAATTGGGGCTGCTTACTTTCTGAAATTTGCGCTTTACGCAGATCAAGAAAAAAATCAGGCGTATGAATCACTTTGGAACAATCATCTGAAAAGTGTCATAACTGAGTATCTTCGAGGTACTGGCGATGAAAGTTCTAAATTTGATAAATTGAAAGCTGCATACGACAATGGCAAAACTCAAAATAACGGATAATGCACGTCAAAACGGAAACGAAGGTTGGTTGCTTGAGCAATGTTGCGACGCGCCCTTAGATGCATCAACTCGTTCTGAAACCATCCACGACCTTCATGTTATAGGTGGGAAAAGATTGAAAGACGTGGTGGCTGAAAACCCTAACATCCTTCTTTTTCCACCTGTTCTTGGTGGGCACCAAGATGGTGTGGAAGATTTGCATATTTGCTCTTATAGCGAAGCATACGACCATCTGTATACAGGCAATCTTATGGGATTTGTCGGTGTCAACAACACCCAAGTGAGCATCACGTCCAGATTCGCAAGCGGTAAAGAAGATTACTTCTTGCATTATATGCTGATAAAAGTGTTTTGTCCCAATATTTTCGACTTAAAGCACGATACAAGCAAAGACTCTGCTTTCGATTTTCTTCTATATCTATTTCCTCATTACTTCAATGAAGCCATGAAGCAGGGCGTGTTTAAGATGTACCGAACCTTTGAAAGAAATGACAGCAAAGTAAATGGAACGATTGACATTTCACGGCATATCCGATGCAACATCCCCTTTAAAGGAACGATTGCCTATCGTACCCGAGAATTTTCATTAGACAACCCCATCACTCAGCTAATACGCCACACCATTGAATTCTTAAAGACTTCACCAATTGGTCACTCCTTACTTAAAGGAAAGGATACCCAAGACAACGTGCGCATCATCATTGATAACACAAGTTCATACTGTGCAAGCGATCGTCGCAAAGTGATTGCAAGTAATCGCAAAACGCTCCACCATCCCTATTTCACAAAATACACCGTTCTACAAAAGTTGTGCATTAGCATATTACAGCATGAGGAACTCAAATATGGTTCTGATAAGAATAAAATCCATGGCATCCTTTTCGATGGGGCTTGGCTCTGGGAGGAATATCTAAATACACTGTTTAAACCTCTTGGAATTACTCATGCCGAAAATAAGGCAGAGAATCATAAGATCTATTTGTTTAAAGAAAACAAGTATGTCCGTTACCCTGATTTCTTTATTGATAATAGAATCGTGATTGATGCTAAATATAAGCATTTAGGGTATACTGATATAGCCAGAGATGACATTCATCAAATTATCACATATCTTCATGTCCTTAAAGCGAAAGGAACCTATCTTGCTTATCCTATCGATAATAACGAGGAATCCGACATTAGGAACATTGGCAGCTTAAAAGGCTTTGGAGGAGAAGTCGGCTTGATTGGATTGAAAATTCCTCAGAATGCTAGTTGCCTTTCTGATTTCCATGATGTAATTAGCAAGGAAGAAGCAATTGTTATCAATAAGCTTTCTCAACTAATTTGCACGCAATAAGAGTTAAATAAGGGGCCGACTCTTCACGAACCAGCCCCTTCTTGATTGTTAGACCTAAAAAAACATTAGAATGAAGTATTCACTATTTGTAGTTTATACTACAAGTAGAATAAGCACACCTTAGTATGACGATTGGCCTCTGTAGGCTTGTAGTCATCAATACCACCTTCGCTTACTTTGCTGATGCGACTGCCATCTACGCCACGCTTAACCAGCTCGTTGTAGATGTAGTCCGCTCTTGAAGCGCTGAGCGAATTGTTGATAGGTACGGTGCCGGTTGCACTATCGGCAGCACCTGTAACAGACACCCTCAGATGGTATGCTTTAGCCACTCGCGCCAACTCATCGAGATTGAGCAGCTGCGAGGATTCTGTCAGGTCAGAAGTGTCAATCTTGAAGAAAAAGTAGATGGGCGAACCAATGCACTTGCCTCCTGAAGCCATCAATGAAAGGTAATCACCTGCAGGAATGCTGTCGGCAGGACTGTCCACATACTGAATGGCATTCGATGTGGTGGATTGACCATTCCAACCACGATTGGCCAGTCGGGTACGAAGTGAGTTCAGACCGCTGTAGTCATTTCTCGGATAGCCATCATTCTCTTCATCGTAGGAGGCGCTTTTCAGCTTGTTGCTATAAGCACCAAGCAAGCCTTCAATCTCCAAGATTTTCTTCATTTGCACAATCACGTTCGCATCGTGCGAGTGTTGCTTGCTGAGACTATGATTCTTCTCATGAAGCGCATTGGCGTAGTCAATCAGCCATTGGTTTTGTACTATGTAAGGCTTGGCATCTATCACCCTTTGCCATCCTGCTTTGCCGATGTCGAAAGTTATACCAGCTGTTAAGCCAAGAAGATGGTCACCTAACTCCCGGGAAGCGCCGCGGCCGTCGAATTCTTTGAATGTAGTGGTGCCACCAAGTTCCATGGTTAGGTGTATCTTTTTAGCCAGCCGGTATTGTCCAATCACACCGTAAGAGAATGCGAAGGGATGATGTCCGTTCGATTCGTTATGAAGAATCCCAAGCCCTACATAGGGTATAAGGTCAAACCTCGGGCGGTCTCTCGCATTATAGATGTGATGCGTAATGTTCCACATTAAATCCCCATGCAAGGATTGATAGTCGCATGTCTGCAACTGGCTATCCTTAAACTGGAATCCTTGGAACGATACACGAGATCCGACCGATGGAGAGAACCATTTACCAGCAGAAATTGCCAGTGTCGGTTTCATTCTACCAAACAGGTCCTCACATCCGAGTGGACTTCCAACGAAAGCGGATGTGCCACCTGATACATTGAAGAACCAGTTGGACTTCCAATTGGAATGTGCCACTTCGTTAGAAAGAAGCGTTGGCTCCAACGGTTTCAAAATTTCCTCTTGATGAAGGAGGTGCGTTTGCTTGATGCTGTCAGTCGGCAACACCGCACGCGCATTGATTTGCCCTTGAAAAGAGAAACCAAGTGTCAGTATGAATAATGTCCTTTTAATCATAAATTGAATTTGTTACTATTCTAATTCCAAGCGTCATAAATGGCACAATTAGCGTTTGCGGCTCTTCCCACCAGCCGGACGCATCATCTTGCTCGCCATTCTTAAACAACGTCGTGCCCACTGACGAGAATCTTCGTCATCGTCACGTCCCCATTTAAGGTCGCTGCTACCACCGCCGCCACCATGACCTTCAGCGAAGGTGGTTGCTCCATCAAGGTAACCCAAGAAGAGAAGCGTGGCACAATGAAGGATTTCAGAACCATGTTCGGCAAACTCAATTAAGGGTGAACCTGAGAGGAATTTGAGTTCCTCATCTGACAACGATGCTCTGCGAGTATGGAAGTCGTTAATCAGATTCTCCAGCATCGCATCTTTCACGAAACTGCCCACGTTCTGACGAATCTCCTCAGAGTATTTGGCAGACTCTTCTTTGAGGTCGTCTGTACGCTGCTGAATGTATGATTGGTCCTCGTTCAAGTCACGCAACTTCTGGTCAGCCACAGAGAGCTTTTCTTTTTTGTCTGCCAGTTTGAGGTCAAGGTCACTGAGCTCATGCTGCAGGTCTCGAAGTCTGGCAGTAAGTTCTGCACTATCGCCTTCCTGGTTCCGCAACTGTCGATGGAGTTCTGCAACAGATTTCTCCTTCTCAGCCTTTTCAGCTTCCAGATTACTTACCATTGAGGTTAAACCTTTCACTCGTCGTTCTGCCAAAGCTTGTTCTGTTTGCAGGTCACGAAGCACCTTTTGATGCTGCTTCACCTCTTCCTCAAGCGAAAGACACCAAGCATCCAAATGGCGAAAATATTCCTCCGATGTACGGCGGCGTTGTGGCGTACCTGAAAGGCTTGTTCCACGCACCAAGTTCCAATGACGATTGATTTTTGCCAGTTCATCATGGAGCGCTTTGGTGCGAGCAGAGAACTCGAATTTGTCCTTACCTGCGAACATCTCTTTGAACGCAAACTTACCATCTTTGATGGGCATGATTGTGCAATGGAGATGCGGCGAAGTTTCGTCCAAATGAGCATAGAATCCAATGATGTTTTCCTCACCATATTTGTCACATATAAATGTGTACATGTCCTTTGCCCAGTTCTCAAATTCAGGCATCCGCTTGAGTGAATAATTCTCCTCGTGGTCACCAGCGCCATATACGACTTCCTGACTACCAAAAGCCAGTTTCCGCATGGGTTCTTGCGACCCGCTGAAGATGAAATCAACCACAGTACGGAAGCGTGGTTGTGCCAACCCAGCGTTAGGGTCTTTGATTCCCCTGATCTTCAAATTTTCAGCCATGCGCTCAGGCATCGACTTTCGTTTATCAATAGGTCGGATAATACCGCCTTTGGTAATCTCAAAGTTCAGACGCTCACGGCTACGGTCATAGTTGCCTTTGCTGATGGCGTGCTTCCAAGCCGCCTCAGACCAATTACGTTGGTGCTCATCGCTCTGCCCTGAAGAGAACCCCTTCAACACGTTGAAATGGAGCACCTGTTTTGCTGTTTCATTCATATCTCTGATATGCTTAATCGTTCATAAATTACCTGTCCCAGCTTGCTGCTTGTCTGGACACTCTCCCGAAGACTTTCAGTCGGAGGGGTACTGAGTTACCCACTCCCTTATTTCGTGGACAACGGGCAAGCCCGGTGCGCTAAAAATGCCAAGTCCGCAGGATTACTTCTACACGGCCATCGGAAGAACTATAAGAGGCCCATAAAGCTCTTAGGACAGGCTTGATTTAGTTCCAAAGGGATTTATAAGCCAGAATACTGTTCAACTTCGCCAGGGCTGTTAGAACGGCTTAAATCGCCATTGATAAGTTGGCCGTAAGTCGAACAGATTTGTTGGAATGATTTTGAGCTATCCTCCGAAACTAATTTGAGTGTTGCAGGTCTGCCTTCCAAAACGACTTTAGGTAGCTCTTCTAAGAGCAACAGCAAAGCTTCCCAGTTTTGAGATAATTGCTCCACAAAGAAAGAATGAAGCAAGTCGCATAAAACGGTCGTCTTTACCTTCTGATTGTTAGAATTGAATAGTGACGCAACCAAAGCACCAATGAAGGTTTTGATAATTTCCTCTTCGGCACTGCGAAGCATGACTATGTTGCTATCTGGCACAGTTGATTTGAAATGTTCGACACCACATGCGGTGATGTGTACACACATTTTGGCCGCATCCTGCTTGTTGGTTTTACCAGAACGCCATAGGCTGACGGTATAGTCCACCATAAAGTCTAAGTGGTGCACAACTTCCAGTTTAGAAGGTTTGCTGCTATTCAGACAATGCATGGAGATTACAAAGCTCTTGACAAGAGGCTCTTTGTCCAGTTGGCCTAAGGCTGTAAGCTTGTCTAAGAAACTTCTAACTGTAGCTCGGTGCCAGTGCCATTCTTCGGCAAGCTCGGAAATGGTTGTGATAAACTGATATTGTTGAAGCTCTGGAATACTTCCTTTGGGTACGTTGTCTGGGACGTATCGTGCCGTAGCTTTGTTCAGAAGCGAACAGTAGGCTTGCAACTTGCTATGCCGGTCGTTTTGCCGATCCTGCATAAAGTCGAGCACTTCTAGGCTGCTACGAACTTCTGCTTCCTCTATTGATATATTATTCATTGAATTTTCTTGATGTAATTGATATAAGCGTATATGCCACAAATCTAAGAACCATTAGAGTAATGCCACTTCCAAGTGACATGCTCACGGAGTGTACTAAAAGTAATGTTTGACTATCGTTTCACGATGTTTCAGAAGCTCTTGTACAAAAGTATCATCCTCGATTCGTTTCATAATAGCCTCGGAAGGGTAGAAGGCAGATGCCAGAAGAACATAGCCTACCAAAAAAGAAAAACTGAGCAGGTGTGGTGTGTACAAAAGTAGAAGGCTGAGTAATCCTAGGGCTGAGAATATCTTGGCATGGTTCCGTACTAGCCTTAATACACAGTCTGAATATCGGTAGTTGAAAAAGATTAAGCTAAACACAGATGAAACCAGAACACCAAGCTCGTTTGGCATCATTACATGGACCCCATAGTGTGTTAGAATCAATGCCATTAAAAGCACTAAAGTGTAGAGCTTACGGAACTTCTCTACAAGGATCATCCTCAAGCAAAATTTCTGCATAAGCGGAGAGTTCTGCTTGTAAAATCTTGCTGGCACCACAATGAGTGCCAGCAAGAAGATCAACACTAAAACCGCACAAAAACCGATAACCATTTCAAATTCTTTTTTTAGTATTCAATATCTGATAATTCTAACTTGATGATGCCATAAGTAGCCCGATAAACGATTTCCTCTACATCATCAATTGTAAGTTTGTTGAGTAATAACCTTTGCTTAAAAAAACGGTTACTCTTCTTCATTTCAGCCACAGCTCTATCCAGTTCTGGAAACGGGACGAACCATAGCTGGCCGTGACAGTAATGCCGCTTGTTGAGATAAGCTCGTAAAGGTAAAGTTCTACAAGGAACAACCCTTATTCGATTATAACTGACCACAACGAAGCAAACGTATTTGCTAGTCTTCCCCACATCAATCCATGTACAATGCCTATCAATAACCGATGTGATTTCCTTGTATAAGCACTCTCTCATGAATTGTAGATTGACTGTTCAGATGAAGTTGCTCAATACAGCGAACTTACTTTGTCTGTATTTGAAGGAGCCTGTTTTGGCATGCAACTCCAAGTCATTGCACAAGTCGCCACCCATGAACTCGAGTGAGTCGAAAATTGTAACAGTCACACGATTGACAAGACCATTACCATCGGTCATGACGTTCATCTTATACATGTGACCAAACGCAGGATTGGTGTATGCACAGCAACAATGGCCGAACGAGGTGGAGGTTGACGGCACCATATGGTAGAGGATGATCAACTCCATTTGGTCTTCAAACATGTTCATAATATCCTCTAAGGTGAAAGCCTGGGGGAAGTTGAACTGTAGAAGAATGTATTCGTCATAAATGACAGGCTTCTCCATCCATGATTTATGAATGAGCTGTGGCAATTGCAGTGGCACAACCGCCATGAAATCTTCGAAAAACTTGCGTAGCATATGTTCAGATTTAATAGTTTGCGATATAAAGTTTCAAGAGTAGCGGTACAAAGGCACTTTTCTCTTTGGCGTTAAGACGAGTGCTCAGCTTATTGATTGTAGGCTGAGCATCTTGTGCCACTTGTTTGAAAGTAGCCTTCTGGCTTTCTGTGAGCAGTGCCAAACCAAAATCATCGATAAGTATAAAAGGCTGTGAAACCATCCAGATGTATGCTTGAGGTGCTTGTTTTGCACGTCCTCCTTTCACATCCTTGATACAGGTTTGTGCATTGAGCAAAAGTCTCTGGTTGGTTCGCATTGCCATATAAATTACAGCATCTTTTGATGTGAGTTCGGAGGTGCCTGAACCTTTGTATATGAGATTGCAAACTTCTTCCGTAGAATGAGTAATCTCTGAAAGCGAACTATTACCAAGTTTGTGCATGTTCAACAAGAATGCTTTGAAATGGCGATCCTCTTCTTTTATGAAATCCAATAACTCAGCCTTCCTATGAATACCTTTCTTCTGAATATTCAAAAGGAATTGCTGGTATTTGACGATAAGATGATTGTCATCTTTGAGCCCAGACTGTTTCTCTATCTCATTATAGAAGGGCTCAGCTTCCTTCTTGGCTGCGATTAAAGAAGAGTCGCCTATATAAGCAGATAGCTCAATCTTCAACTGTAGTACATCCGTATAGCTTCTTTCTTTGGATAAGGCCAATCGGGTTAGTTCTGTCCTTATGGAGTCATCCAAATGGCTAAAGGTGTTCATCGGGAAATAATGCGGTTTTTGAATCGTATCTTTCCTAATGTAACAAATAGCCGAATCACTTAACTGTCGCCAATGCTTCATGTCGGAAATAAACGTGTTGATTTCCGGCTTATCTTTCTCCTGGAGTTCTTTCAGAAATAAGCGACATTCCTGTAAAGCTTCATCGGAATTAGAGAAACTCAAGTTACGGCTCGAAGTAGAACACGATGCTAATCCCAAAGTGGCAAACAGAATGGAAAAGAAGGTGGCATACATTTGAATGCGAAGTGGCATTCTAAAGTATGAAAACTGATGCTTTATGTTGCAGCAGTTCTCTTCGGCGTTTATTTGTCTATCGATTCTGACTATTTTCATTATTGTATCTATTAAAATCAGACTTTTTTTTTGATTTTGATGCTGCGAAATTACATACAAGAAGCTGATTAACAATGATAATTGCTTGAGGTTTATGTATTATTCAAATTCATACTTTGAATTAGAGTATGAAAGATGAGAATATAGTAACATATATCACTAATACGTGATTAATAAAATATAATAATGGGCCATACTCGCTTGTTTTATACTTAAAGTATGTACCTTTGCATAATAGAAAAATCATATTTGGACAATAGCTATGGCAAAAGTAGGGTACATACTCAAAGCCGACCACTATGACGGCTACAACGACGACATAAAATGGATGGAGCAATATGGCTGCTGCCGTATTGTAGAAGAGTCGTCTGAATTGGAAAAACTCCGTCCGCAATGGAAGCAACTCATTGATTGCTTAGAACGCGGCGACGAATTGGTAATTTCCAAGTTTAGCAACGCCTTGCGTGGATCCCGTGAACTGGCATTCTTCTTAGAGTTCTGTAGAGTAAAGGTCATTCGAGTTATCTCAATCAATGACCGGATTGATTCCAAGGGAATATTGTTTCCTGAAACCACCATTGTGGATGTGCTGAATATGTTTGGCGCTCTTCCAGAAGAAGCTGCAGCCCTAAGAAAATCGTCCGCTCATGTGGAGAAGCTCAAGACGGTGGTGAATACGCGCTCTGTTACTGCAGAAACCAAGGCAGAGAGAGAGAAGAATATCGTGAACATGTACAACAGTGGACATTCTATTGATGATATATGGAAAGTCAGTGGCTTCTCCAGCCGTAGCTCTGTCTTTCGCATCTTGAATAAGTTCGGCGTGGACTTGAACCGTGGTAAGTTCAAAGGACCGCTGGGAAAAAGAAAAACTAAGGAGGAAGAGTAGCATGGATGCATTTGATATAAAGCAGCAGTGTAAAAAGATTCTCTTCTTGCATGGCTTTACGTCAGGAGGAGATTGCGAAATATCCCGTACGCTTATGGATGCACTGCAGGGTGAAGTAGAGGTGGTTTCTCCAGACTTGCCCCTTCATCCAACCGGTGCGCTGGAGTTGGTTCGCCATCTCTGCGCTTTAGAGCGTCCCGATTTGATTGTAGGCAGTAGCTGTGGCGCATTTTACGCTCAGCAGGTGGTGCGCATTGAAGGTATTCCGGCATTGCTCGTCAACCCATTCTTCTTGATGAGTGAGTTCTTGGAGCCACGCATCGGCACTCATGCCTATAAATGTAAACGTGAAGATGGCAACCAACCCTTTGAGATAACGACTGAGCTTATCGATGAATTTAAGCAGATGGAGCAGCATCAGTTTGACCTTTACGATGACTTCAACAAAGGCCGCGTGTGGGGATTGTTTGGAGCACAAGACCACTTGGCACACTTCAAAACTAAGTTTAGTGAATACTATTCCACTATTCAAACTTTTGAGGGAGGACACACCATTGAACCACAAAATGTGCGCTCCGTATTGGTGCCGATGATTCAAGAGATGCTGGCTACGGTTCATCCACTTCACGAACGCTACTTCCGTCACTTTAAGGGCAACCTTTATCGGATGTGGCACAGCGCCCTCGATAGTGAAACCATGGAGCGCAAGGTTGTCTATCAAGCTCTTTATGGGGAGCATGGCTATTGGTGCCGGCCAGAGCAGATGTTCTTCGAAATTATCGAGCGCGACGGCAAGCGAATGCCCAGATTTAAGGAGGTAAACAAATATGAAGTTGAACTATGAAGAAAGTAAAGATAACGGTTATCCGCAAGGTTCACCATGCAGACCTTTCGACCCAATACGAGAACCCCATTGAGCATGCCTGCGACATGCAGGAGGGGCAGACATTTATTTCTGAGGATGCTCAAAAGCCTGAAGGCCTATGCGAAAGCGCTTGGGGTTCGATGCAAGCTTTCGTGATGACATTGGCCTGTGGGGGCGAAAACTTCTACCACGGTGGATGAAGAATCCTCGTTCGGCCATGATTTCGTGCAACGATGGCTTCCGCCCTGTTAGTTTTTATATAGAAACAATTGAAGAATAAGAAATATGAAGAATGAAGTATTATACATTCTGCTGAATGACTATGCCGACCACGAATCAGTATTCTTAGCCGGAGCCATCAGTAATGATGCTGTTGCAAAGCGTCAGCATCCTAAATATATCAATAAAGTAGTAGCGCCAACTTTGGAGCCAGTAATGTCATGTAGTGGCTTCCGTATACTGCCCGACTATTCATTCGACACCATGCCAGAAGATTATGCTGCGCTTGTTTTGATTGGTGGTTACGGTTGGATGAATGAGGAAGTACCTTCGAAAGTGACTCCTATTGTAAAGAATGCCATCGACAAAGGCATCATCGTGGGCGCCATTTGCAACGCCGCCTCTTTCATGGCCAAATGTGGCTTTTTGAATCAAGTGAAGCATACTGGCAATGGGCTTGACCAGATTAGACTTTGGGGCGGAGAGAGTTACACCAACGAACAAGGCTATGTGAATGCACAAGCCGTTAGCGATGGGCACATAGTTACCGCCAATGGTAGCGCCTCTTTGGAGTTTGCCAAAGAGATGCTTCTACTCTTGGAAAATGATCCAGCCGAAGCCATTGAGATGTGGTATCAGTTCTTCAAGCAAGGCTACGTGCAGATGATGAGTCAGATGAGAGGATAATCAGCCTATGTTCACGCCATTACTATTCATGCTCCTAAATAAGAAGAATATGAAAAAGAATGTCCAGCAACTCTATAATATCCTGTTCATTCTTACGACTGTAGCCTTGATGTTCTCTTGTAGCTCAACGAAAGAGATGGCAGCTATAGATAAAGAACACATTCAATCGGTATCTCCGTCCACTCTTATCATCTATTATGACGCTGAGGTAGGGAAAGAGTTCCTTATGGATGCTATAAAAAGCTATAAGGCCGAAGTTGTTTACGATTACAAGAACTTCAATGCCATAGCCATCCGTATTCCCAAAAAGAAATCACTAAAACAGGCCAAAGCTTTTTTTGAGAAGACTAAAGGTGTACTTCAAGTAAATGAGGATCATATCAATCAATTAGACTAAAAGGATAACGTAATATGAATTCAAAAGAATCAGCATTACTGGCGCAAATGCAAGACCTGGGCTATAGTCAAGGCATGATAACCACGGCCTTTCAGATAGTAAGCCAATCATCTGAAGCTGTAGAGGATGCCTTGTCGTATCTGTATGATAATCAGCCATCAGAAAAGGATTTTGTAGAATACCTTGCCGACATATGCGAGGGCTAAACAAGAAGCGTATGAAGGAATACAAGATATGGATAGGTGGTTCATGCGATTATGGTCACAAGGAGCGAGCTGGAGCAGCGGCCTGCATTATTGAGCATGGAGGGCAGACACTTCGAAAGGATATGGTGTCGGATCTTCACACCACGGAGTTTCGGATGATGCTCACGCTAATGGCAAAGACCATGGCTGAACTTCCTGAAGATGCGGAGTTAGTCTTTCTGACCAATGCCGCCTATATCCAGAATTTCGATACACCACCCACGAGTAAGTCGGCCAACCCTGACCTCATTCTTCAGTGCATCAATGAAAAGAAAAGGCATCACTCTGTCAGTGTGAGGATTGCCCTATCACAAGAGTCCGCACCTCATCGAAACGCACGACCTTTCTACCGAAGCGATGAAGGAACTTAGAGAAGCATTTCATGAACAGCAAAAGAAGAGAGCTACAAATGAAAAAGAATAAGGAAATTATCGAAGGCCCCTCCTTGTTTCCTGAGTGGAACGAGGAAACAAGAGCAACAAAAAAAGAATCAGACAATCTGGCTCATGAAAAGAATTATGACCATACGGCATTATTCGAGCGCCTGGCACAATCAGCCTTCCGCAGTAAATTCAAGCTATCGGCTAAGGACAAAGCCTATATTCAAGAAAAAGGCGTGGCCACCATCCGTAGTCATGCCGCCGACTTTGTAGCCAAACGACTCGCTCCCGCAGTCATACCCAACGATGGCAAGCAAACACCCATGCGGGGTCATCCGGTCTTTCTTGCTCAACATGCTACTGGCTGTTGTTGCCGAGAATGCTTTGCCAAATGGCATCACATACCGGCAGGCAGAGCGCTCACAGCCGAAGAGCAGCAATATGCGGTAAGTGTGCTGATGACGTGGATTGAAAGAAACAAGTAGGAGGACTGATAAGAAAAGCCTATTCTATAAGTTGAGTAACTTTATAGGTTAGGCTTTCAAATATTAGAGTCCGTTGGTGCGAACTTCCTTATACATTTTGTTCGTTTTTAATTCCATCACCGCATTGCGGGCTTTGACATCCCCTTTCAGGTGCCACATAAACCAAGCCGTTACGTAACCATCGCCATAAACCAGCATATCGCCATGTCCACAGTTCGTTCTGCGACCGGCAATCTTTTTAATATTGTTTGGCAATGCCTTCCAAAGCGAGTTATAGTCCTTCAATGGAGTTAAACCATCTGCATCAGCTACCAACACCATAATAGGCACCCGAATTTTAGAAGCATCAGCCTCCCACCTCAGAAACCCGTTTTTACTGTTGTAAGTACTAGCTAACATCACGGCTGCTTTATACATCTTGGCACTTGGCTGAACGGTAACAGCATTCTCTACGCCTGTACCCCCTTGTGAATGACCAATGGTGCCGATGTTTGAAACGTCGAGATGGCGATAGAAGACGGAACCAGACGTTGTGTTTTGTTTCAGAATCCAATCCAGCGACGCTTGTGCCGAATTGCCATTCCAAGAAGTAGGCTCTTCGTTGCCCACCACGATAACCCCCCAACTAGCCATGTGTCGGAGCCATTCTTGGTATTTCGAAGCGGCTACACCTGTACCATTATTGGATAATTATTCAATAATGGAGTTCATATTGTAACTGGGCTTCGCTCAAATATGAAGCAATGCTTGATTCCACTTTATGATAAGTTAATATTCCGCAAGCATAATATCATCGAGTCACTTCATGATGTGATAAAGATATTTATAATTTACACACACCCGTCATCGCTGCGTTCATAATTTCTTGATAAACCTACTTTCAACAATAGAGGTCTACTGTATCTTTGCCGTCAAGTCGGAAGTCAACTTTGATTTCGATATTAATCAGACAGATGAACAGCTTGTGCTTTGGGATTAAATTATTTGGACTTTATAAAGTGTAGGTAGATTAAAAAACATACTCTTAAACCAAACTCGCGTTTTGTAGTAATTTGCAGGTCCGAAACATTTTCAGATTTGAAAAAGAGAACATTGCCCATAAACTATTCAGAGTGAAGTTGGAGACTTGAGTAAAGTATATAAATGCGCCTCCTGAACGATTGATTGAGCTGATGAAATTGTGAAATTGTGATTTGTAAAAAATGTTATTTTTTTTAAGGGATCACTCTGTTTCTGAAAAATATGCTTTTTTTTGCAAAAAATATGGTGAAATACTTATTAGGCATACTATTCTGTACTGTCCTGCTGGTCGGATTTCAAAAAAAAAATAATGCAGGATTGAAAAAGTTACGGTCGGAGACCGTAACTATGGTTCAAGGTGTGTCGTCTCCACTCCATCTGCTTCCGGATAACCGCGCATTTACTTTCAAGGCTACCGTTAAACAAGCGGGTTGTCACAGCGTTTTATGGAATTCCGAGACAGTAAATCTGGAAAAGAATGCCTGTATCCCCGAAGAACTTGTTCATTTCAGAAAGCAGAGTGTTCCTTACAGACTATGGAGTGATACTATCCTGGCTACTGTCGGATGCATACCCCATTCTTCGAATACCCGACAAGCTAGGAACAAGTGCCCCCGCTTTTCTACCCATGCCGACTACATTAAATTCTCCAATCAATATTATGTATATACATTAGAACATATTCTGATTTAGGCCTCTCCAATATTCTTTATCTATAAGCTTCGTCTTTACTCCGTGAGAAGTACTACGCTGTGTATTTCCTATGCATGTTCAACGTGAAATGGGCATCCGTGTTCTTTGTTTTTTTTGGAAAAAGCAGTACCGGGACGTAAGCACCGCTTTGTACGGATGAAATATTGTTGACACTCCTACAGCTCTGGAGGATTTTCGACCGGGAAGATACTGATATGGCGTGTGTGGAAAAGACGGTTTCCACGCACGTGACGCGCCACTTATAAGTGTCAGACAAGAAATAGCTTATGTGTAATACAATTGTATATTAAATTATGAGTAAGAAAAACAATACAGCCAATACGAAACAAAACATCCAAGTTTTGAAACATAATTTTTTTGTAAATAAAAAACAGACAAAAGTGTTCCAAATCAACCTGTTTTCAATTGTTAGAGTAATGCTTAAAATAATCGTTTTAGTAAACATCTATACAATAAGAATAAACAGCTTAAATATCAACATGTTATGGAAATGTTAAAATCGCATGAACGTTTTTCATGCATGTATAGTGCATGTATGAAAAGCCTTGACATTGAGATGTGTACCATCGAACAAGGAGTAAGGAAAAAAATATCGCCAAAGAAGAATAAAATTATCTTTATTCTCCAAGGTTATTTAGGTTTTCGGTATAAGGACTTTTATGAAAAGAAAGCCGGAAAAGGAGATTTTTTCTTTATTCCCTCCAACGGAGAATTCAATCTCACTGCATTAAACGAATGCTGTATACTCATTATGCGCCTTCCGGGAGGAGGTGTCATTTGTGAAAGCTGTAACGTGCAGCAGCTTTATAAGAACGAGACTAAAGCTACAGAAAAAGAGGGTAATAAGACGACGGATATAAATATGCTAAAGATTAATCCCTTGCTGTGGTATTTTCTAAATGGCCTGAGCGAAAGCATTAAAAATGGCTTGAATTGCAAGAGTTACTTTGACAATAAAATAAAGGAAATGCTCATTATACTCAAAGCTTCCTACCCCAAAAAGGAACTACAGAGCTTTTTTAGCTTAATATTAGGCCCAAACATGGCTTTTATGGAGTATGTACGAGCCCATCATGGTAAGTATAACAGCGTGGCGGAATTTGCCCAAGCAATGGGCATGACTCCGAAAAACTTCTCTGTGGTCTTTGCCAAGGTGTTTAAAGAGACTCCTCGGCGCTGGATGGCTAAAGAAAAGGCAAAACTGGTATATGCGGAGCTCCGTTCGGGAAATAAAAGCATTGTGCAGATAGCCGACGAGCAAGGATTTTCTTCACAACAGCATCTATGTAAATTTTGCCAACGGGAATTTGGTAAAAGTCCTAATAAAATACGTAACGAGGCAAAAAGTATAAAAATATAAGAAAAATGTATGATAGCTATTGGAGAAAAACTCTGTTTCTTTGTCGGCGAAATTAATGATGAGTTTAACAACTTGGAGGTGAACACTTCCAGTAGTATAAAGAAAACGAGTGATCTAATGAAGAAACATTTATTGTTGTGGATAGCCTGCATGGCTATCATACATACCTCTTATGCCCAAGGCAACCGGGAGTCTGTTTTCAAGTTCTTTCCGGGGTGGGGCATCAAGACGAACCTGCTGTATGATGCAGGTACCACCTTTAGTCTGGGCGCGGAGTTCCGCTTGTCCCCGTATCTGACGCTGGATGTTTCTGGCACTTACAATCCCTGGACATTCAGCAACAACAAAAAGTTTAAGCACGTCTCCGTTCAGCCCGAACTACGTTACTGGATTTACGAGCCCTTTAACGGCCATTTTCTGGGTGCCAACTTGTTATACGCCTCTTATAATGTAGGTGGTGTGAAGATGCCGTTGGGTATCTTCCCGGATTTGAAAGATTACCGCTTTGAGGGTGATGGTTACGGGGTTGGCTTCTCTTACGGTTACCAGTGGCTTCTCTCCAGCCGTTGGAATTTGGAAGCCACTTTCGGTTTCGGCTACGTATATCTTGACCATACGCGCTATGAGTGCCGCACGTGCGGTGAGAAGGTCGGGCATGAGACCAAGCATTACTTCGGGCCTACCAAGGCGGGGATTTCGCTGATTTATGTCATCAAATAGTAATTTTTTATTAGATAACATTCTACTTATATGAAACGACTGACAATCATCTTTGGCATCGTTTGCCTTTGCTTGCCTGCCCTTGGACAGGGGCTTGCTTTCGATATTCTGGAACTGAAAGAGAGCAATGATACGCTTCTGTTCAGATATAACGCGCTGGTCACGCCCCGCGCCGTCAGAACCGGGCAGATTCTGCACGTCACTCCGATGTTGGAGAGCGACGGCTTTGTCATGCCACTGCCGGGTGTGACCGTATCGGGCGCCAACCGCAGGCGGGTCATGCAGCGCATGAGAAGCCTGCCCCATGAGTTTATACGTACCCGCATAAAGCGGGATACCCTGCTCGAAAGAACCTTTGAGGTTCCCTACGAAGCATGGATGGACTCTGCTTCGCTGGTGATGGAAGAGAAGCTGACGGGCTACCGTGCCCGTACCACGATTACACGCTACCGGCTGAAAAATACGGTTGATTTGGCTCCCCGTACGCCCTACCGGGTTTCTCCGCAGGTTGCCCTTGTCATTCCTGAAAAGGAGATCAAGGTGCGCCACCGGCAGGGCAAGGCCTTTCTTGACTTTCCCGTGGGAGGGTCTGTCATTATGCCTACATACCGTCGGAACCCGGAGGAACTTGCCAAGATAGATGATGTTGTCCGCGAGGTGGCAGGCAATCCGGATGTGACGATACAAGGCATTTACATCGAGGGATATGCCTCTCCCGAAGGCAGTTATGCCAGCAACGACCGCTTGTCCAAGGCACGTGCCGAAGCACTTAAGGAATACATTGTGCGTAAGTTTAACTTTAACGGCAACCTCTTCAAGGTAAGCAATGTAGCCGAAGACTGGGACGGTCTGGTGGAAATGGTGAAGGCGAGCGACATATCGCAGAAAGAGCAGGTGCTGAAAGTGATCGAGACCGTAGGCATATTTGATGGACGCGAAGCTGCATTGATGCGTCTCGGCGGCGGCGTCCCTTATCGGTTGATGCTGAAAGACATGTTTCCGGAACTGAGACGTGTGGAGTATCAGGTGGACTATACGGTGAAGGACTACGACTTGTCGCAGTCGCTCGTTGTGTTGGAGAAGAATCCGGGCGACCTTTCCCAGTTGGAACTCTATAACCTGGCCTTTTCCTCGGGGAAGTGGGGCGACTACTTCAACCGGATATTCATGGAGGTGATTCCCCGCTACTTCCCGGATGACGCCGTTGCCAACAACAATGCCGCCGCCGTCCTGATGAGAAGAGGCGAGCTTGCCACCGCCAAACGGCTGTTACAGAAAGCGGGTGACAGCGCCGCCGCCCTGAACAACCGTGGGGTAATGTACCTGCTGGAAGGTAATCTGGACCAGGCTGAAAGCTGTTTCATCCTGGCACGCGAGGCGGGATGCAACGAGAGCGCCGCCAATCTGGAGGAAGTCAAGGCGAAGCGTGCGGACAACAAGAAGCAGGAACGCTATAACAGCAGAAAGTAGAAACGGGAAATAACCATTATATAACTACCATTCTATACACATCAATTAAACCTATTATTATCATGCTTTCTTATCATACGATTGTAGCTATCCAACTGCTGCATGTGCTTCAGAAGCATAAGCAGCGTCCGATGAACGTTACGGAATTGAAACAGAAATGCCTGCTGCGTGATTTCGGCAATGCTGCCGGCAGAATCTTGCGCACCCTGTATCGTCAGGGGTGGGTGGACAGCAATTGCAGGTCGAAATATTGGCTTGTTGTTGACCTGCTGCAGAAGAATTTGTTGGAGCTATGTCTGATTATCGACAATAACCGGATACAGCTGTGCAACCATGTGGGCATCAACTGCTGGGACGAGGCCGCCCAAAAGGAAATGCTTCACGCGATAGACCTGAACGAGCAGTTGCGACAGCGGTTTACCTTGCAGCTCGCATCGGTGAACCTGGGCAGGCTGGTCGCTTCGGACAACCTGCCGGGCGGTGCGGCAGAAATAAGAATGACAACAAAGAATAAAATGTCCATAGAAGACGGAGTGGCGGTGTGAAACGAGGCCGCAAAGACCGGAATCTGTAGATGGAAAACGAAATCGGATACAGAGCAACCAGTATATATTTAAATTATAGTAACCAAGTGTATGTAATCACTTATTTTATTAATTAATTAATTTTATTAGACAGATGAAAAAAGTAAACTTTTTAAGTATGTTGACAGCGGTTGCCCTTATGACGGGCGTAACAAGCTGTAGTAATGATGACAAACTAGACGATGGTGGCGTCATCGGTAAGGGCGAAAAGGCCACCCTGAACGTCAGCGTTACCGCGCCGGACATGTCTAGGGCGGTAACTACCGGTGCCGTTCCCTCCGACGCGGTGGGCGACTTTAGCGTGTTCATCACCGACCAGACAGACCAGATCGCATGGAGTACCTACAGCTCTACGGGCGCCGCCATTACGAATTTCGCCGTAACGACCAACGCGAAAAATGTTTACGTGGTAGCCAACGCGGGCGACCTGACCAGCTCGATCACCACGATGGCGCAGCTGAACGCCTATAAGGCCGACCTGAACGGTACGGGAAGCCAGGCCGCAGCAACGAACCGTTGGGCTACGGGCGTGACTGCATCGCCTCTCTCGTTCACCCAGAGCGGCAACAACTTCACGGCGACGACTACCGTAACGCTCACCTTCATCGCGGCCCGCATCACCGTTACGGTGGACAACCAGATGGCGAACTACGGCAGTGCCGGTTCGCTTACCCTGGACGATATCGTTGTGCTGAACGCACGCGGCGAGTCGCTGTTGTTCCCTGCCACCGGTGGTACATCGCTGATCCCGGCTACATACACGGCAAATAAGAAATTCTACGAAGGTATGGCCAACCCGGTTTCTCCGGCAACTCCGTTCGCCAACTATCCTGCCGCCAGCGAATTCACACTAGCCGCATCGCTGTTGTCCGACGCGCTGACGACGACTTCCACCGATAAATATTATTATTACGTGTTCGAGAACGACGCCTTGACCGACGTCACGCTGCCGACCATCGTTACCCTCACCGGTACTGACGCCAACGGTGCCACCCTCTACTGGCCCGTTCATTTGGCCGCTTACGAACAGTGGGCAAACAGCACGGCGTTTACGACAACGGGTATTCAGCGTGGCCACAGCTACGACATCAAGATCACGCTGACAGGCGACGCCACTAACGGTGGCGGCGGTGGTACCGACCCGACCAAACCGCTGGTGACTGCTAGCGTAGACGTTAGCGTAACGCTGACCCAGTGGACTCCCGTTTTGCTTGAAAAAGAGTTCTAATTCCGAACCACTGATAGGGGTCGCCGTTTCCGGGTGGGCGGCGCCCCTTATAAACCATATATGCCGCAGGCATGACACCCTGTTGGTATGCGCCCCTTGGGTGGGACGCATACCCCTAAGATTATAATTACAGTTACAATATTATGACGGCAAAAAGAATCATGTTCGTTCCGCTTCGCTTGTTGTGCCTTTTGGCGCTCACGGCATCGTTTGGGGGCTGCATCAAGGAAAATCTGGATGATTGTCCCAACAATGCCCGCTACCGGCTCACCGTCCGGGCGTACGAACGGGGTACGGAAACGGAACTCGGCGCAGGGGTCGTGACGGATCTGTCGCTTTTCGTGTTCGACGGGAACTTGCGGTTCCTGTATAAAATAGAGTCGGCTATCGGCCGGAAGGTTGCATTGGAAGCGACGCCGGGCGAAGAGCTCCATATCGTGGCCTGGGGAAACCTCCAACAGGGCCACCAAAGCTACACCGACCCGCAGCCCGGCGACCGGTTAGAAGACTGTTTCGTGGATTTGCAGGAGCGCACGCGGGCGGAGCGATACGCTCTCTCTCCGGGCGACCTGTTCCGCGGCGAGCTTACGATCACGGCAAACAATCTTCAGGGGGATAAGATTTTCCCCATCTACCGCGAGGTGGGCAGCCTGGCAGTCATTGTGAAAAACTTGAAGTTCTTTTCGGGCTACAATGACGGCGATTTCTCCATTATCGTGCGTGAAATGCACTCGCGCATCGGCTTCGACGGCGTGGCAGCGGGCACGGCGGCGGCTTTCAGCCCTGATGGCGCATACACGGCTGGCAATGATGTGTATTCCGTTCCGGCGTTCAATCTGCTGGCGGAAGAAACGGGCGTGCAGATGGACATTTACCACGGCGATGAACTGATTGTGACTGTTTCGGCCGATAGTAACGGCAATCCCATCATCGTCGAGAAAGACAAGCTCACCAATGTGCTGATCAACCTGAAAGCTTTGTTAAGTGTGAACGTGGTGATTTCCGATTGGGGCAACAACTATGTTTGGAAAGAGTTTTAACCCGCCAAAAAAAACGATATATGAAAAGTATAAGACGGAAATTTATAGGTCCATTGATGGTGGGGGCGGCGCTTATGCTCGCGCTGGCGTCCTGTTTCAGAGAACAGGATATGGGCAACCCCGGAGCCGTGGGTGACGGTGAAACCTTTGTGAAATTCTCCATCTGGCTGCCCGGCAACAGTGCGCCGACAACGCGTGCATTGACAGAAAGCAACGAAAACCATGTGCAGACGATCGACATTCTGATCTTCGAGCAGGGCGGCGCCTGGGTTTACAACACGGGCTGTTCCGGCTCGGATATCGCAACCGACGGCGGCGATCCTCTTAAAAAATCGTTCACGATCAAAATGCGCCAGGGCAGCTACGACATGGTGATGCTGGCCAACGCCCGCAGTATCGTGTCGGGGATGAATATGAGCGGTCAATCGAAATCCGTGGTCCTTGCCGCGCTTACCGCACAGATGCCCCCGGGCGGTAAATGGATCACCGACCCCGCTGCCACGGACTATAAGGCCATCCCCATGTGGGGCGACGTGGGCAACGTCACCATCAACAGCAGCACCCAGAATCTCGACGCTCAGAATATCCGCCTGACCCGCATGTTGGCACGGGTGGACGTGCAGATCGACCCGGCGGTGACGAACTTTACCCTCACCAGCGTGGACGTGTATAACTATAATACGATGGGGGCGCTCGTCCCGACGGCGGCGGGGAGTTGGGACGCAAGTACTATGACGGCTATTGCACCCAACGTGCCGTCCGCTTCGACGCTGACCAAAGGGCCGCTCGAATACAACAACGACAGCGGCAAGTCCGAGATCAACACCACCGCCAACCGGTGTGCGATGGAGATCTACTTGTTCGAGGCGGAGAACCACACCGCAGGAGGACACGGTACAGCCAAAGAACCGACTCAGCGCACCTGTATCGTGGTGGGTGGCAAGTACAACGGCGCGTCAACGCCGACCTACTACCGCGCCGATTTCTCGACGAGCAAGGATAACACGGGCAATGTCTTGCTGGACGTACTGCGCAACCACCACTACACGTTTGAGATCACGAAAGTGTCCTCATCGGGTGCCGGTTCTTCAGAGGATGCTTTCAAGGGTGTGAAAAACATCGAGTTCGAGGTCCAGGTGACCGACTGGGGCGATAACGTGAGTGTGCCTTTGGTGAGTAAGCTTGAAAAGTGGGCGCGCAGTAATATCGTCTGGGATGCTGCGAACGGCAGATTGACTTTTGCCGTCACCGAGGGCGACAATGCCAGTATCCCGGCCAATTCCCAGGGTGTGTTCTTCAAATGGGGGTCACTGGTGGCTGTCAGTCCTACGGATTATACTTACACCCCCGCTAAGATATTGTTCAGCATCAATAATATGAAATATGCTTGGACGGCTATTCCTTACGTGGGTAATATCCTCGCCGAGCAGACCGGTAAATGGGTAAACAGCGATGCAAGCGAGGACGATTTCGCGGGTTACGACGGGGGTTCAAATACCAACGGTCCCGGTTACGCTATTTCGGGCGCTAACATCAATAAGGGTGATATCTGCCGTTATATCAGCGACCAGGGTTGGGTTCAGGGCCGGTGGCGTCTGCCTACCGCTGCGGAGTACGATGAGTTGCTCGCCAAGGTCGGTGGTAACGAGCATTCTGTCAGCAACCTCGGCGGGTTTGGGGATTTCGGTGCGGTTCCTACGGGCGGCAGTAACGATTACGGCGATTATGACTACGGTTTCTGGCAGCCTGGGTCGGGTCGTTGGTTGGGCGCCGGGGCTGCGGCCGATGCGGCCCGCAATAATTCGGACAAGGTTGCCGAGCTCGCTCCGGGCTCCTCTTCGGTCTATTTTCCTGCGGGCGGGCAGCGCCATAATACCGATGGGGATATGAACAACGCAGGTAGCAGCAGTTACTTGTGGTCGGGTTCGTCCTCCAGTGCGTGGGACACGTACAGTTTGGGCGTCAATACGAGCCTTGCGTACCGGTACGCCGCCACCCGCACCTTCGGGTTCCCCGTGCGTTGCGTCCGCGATGAGGGTTCGGCATCGGGAAGGCCGGGGGCGGCGCCCATGCTCTCCACCGACTATGACGGCGGCGGCAAAAAAATCCCCACCGACGGGGGAACCTACACGGTTACCGTCACTTCCAACACCGAGTGGGAAGCTTACGTACAGCGCGGGACGGACAAGGTAACGTCCGGCGATGGCGACGTAATCGGCAAGCCGTTGCTCAATGAGACTACAGGTTTCGGCGGCACAACGCCGGGTGCCTACATTTCCGATGAGGGCAACAGCACGCTTAGCCTCACCACGGTAGATTATTCCGGCAGCGGTCAGGATGCGCAGGGCGATCTGACGATCGTCTTCCGAGACAAGGACAGCGGCCTGATTCTCGATGAGGTCACGATAACGGTTAAAGATCCTTCCATCGCTCGCCGGTTCGCTCGCAGCAACATCGTTTGGGACGCGACGAACAATAAACTAACTTTCGCCGTCACCGAGGCCGATAACGCCACGATTCCTGCCAATTCTCAGGGGGTGTTCTTCAAATGGGGTTCATTGGTAGCTGTCAGTCCGGTGGGGAATACTTACGCTACCAGTCAGATATTGTTCAGTCCCAACAATGTAAAAAATTACACCTGGGCGAACATTCCCTATGCCAATGAAACGACCGGTAAGTTCGGTACGGACGGTACGGACGAGGACGATTTCGCGGGTTACGACGGGGGTTCAAATACCAACGGTCCCGGTTATGCTACTTCGGGCACTAATGCCAATAAAGGTGATATCTGCCGTTATATCAGCGACCAGGAGGGTTGGGTTGAGGGCCGTTGGCGTCTGCCTACGGCAGACGAGATGCAGACTTTGATAAACGAGGCTACTTCTGTCAGCAATAACGGCGGGTTTGGTAGTATCGGGGGTGCTCTTAACACCGGTAATAACGCCCACGGTTTTTGGCAGGTTCCATCCGGTCGTTGGCTGGGAGCAGGAGCGGCGGTCACCGCCAACCGCGGCACGGAGGCTGTTCCCGGCACCTCTTCGGTGTACTTCCCTGCGGGTGGCTATCGCAACTCCTCCAGTGGGGGCGCGAACGGCGCAGGCAACACCGGTTACGGTTGGTCTGGTTCATCCAACAATACGACGAACGCGTACGACCTGAGCGTCAATTCGGGCAATGCGTACTGGAGCAGCACCAGCCGCACCTACGGGTTCCCCGTGCGTTGTATCCGAGAGTAAATGAACGTAGCAGGAGCAGAGGGAGTTTGTTTGCTTTGCCATGCAAGGAGATTTGCCTGGGTGTAGGCAGGGAATAATTCGAGGGAATAATTGATAATTATGATATACAAAGAGATATGACACACAGGTTTTTGAAACATAGAGGCCGGGCGGCCGTAGCGGCATGCACGCTGCTTTTGGCAGTGGGGTTGGGCGGCTGTTCGACCGACCTTATTACCGATCCCGACGGAGTCGATAACAGCCGGACGATCCGGTTCACCCCGGCGGTAAAAAGTTCCGGCGTACCCGGCACACGCGCCGCTGCAGGCCATCCCATTGAGAATGGCAAGAACATACCTTCGGGCGGTTCGTTCGGGGTGTATGCGTATTACCGTCTCAACTCAGGGAGTACCGCATCCTCTTACAATGCCGAGCTTAAGGACAATACGAAGGTCACGAACAGTGGCACGGCGTTCACCTATAGCCCCACCGCCAAGTGGCCGGATCAGGCCGGTGAGCAGCTGGCGTTCTACGGTTACTACCCGTGGCAGGATCCGAGCACTACTCCTGTGGCGGGCGATCCGGTGATCGCGGCAACTCCCATAGCCGTAAATGCAATCAGTCTTTCCTACACCACGCCTGCCGACCCTGCGAAGCATGTCGACCTGATGTATGCCTATACTCCGTTTACCGGAGGGTTCGCTCCCGTGAATATGGAGTTCCACCACGCCTTGACGCGCGTAAACTTCAAGGGTAAGGTCGAGGATTACACGGTGCCGGTGCAGATTACCTCAATCACCGTTAAAAAAGTGAAGTCAAAAGCGGCGCTCATGACCATTTTTGGTTCGAGCAATACGTATTGGACCGCACCAAACACCGATACCAACATGGTGCTTACCCCCGGCAACGGACTTGTTGCGAACCCGATCCTCACATCGACGCTCAGTTGGGTGAGCCAGCCGGGCAGCACGAGTGAAACGGCGGGCGACCTGCTCGTTATTCCGCAGTCGGTGCAGGGTATGGAGGTAGTGGTCGAGGCTATGATCGACGGTTCCCCCGAAACGTTCACTTTCCCGCTCAAGGATACGCCTGACTGGGTGATGAATCAGATTGTCACGTATGAAATCACCATCTCCGGCAGCGGCATGAGGCTCGTTGCCAGATTCTCTGCCGACTGGAACGACAACGCTATCGGGGTCATCGAGGACGGTCAGTGGTGGATGTATGTGGAAGAGGACGATCTGGTTCTGAGCATGGGCGGCGGTTCGGAAACCGTCCATGCCGAGACCAATTACGACATTTCCTCACAGGGTTATCCGGCGGGGCTCTCGGTGGAGGTTCCGTCGCAGTACGGCAGTTGGTTGAGCGCATCCATTTCGGGTTCCGCCACCCCTCTTCTGTCAGGCGACGTCACGATCACGGCTACCCCGACCAGCACTGCACGAACGGGTGAGGTGCACATTACGGCCGGTAATCTGACCAAGATCGTCAAGGTCAGTCAATCCATCGCTCGTCAGTTCGCTCGCAGCAACATCGTTTGGGACGCGACGAACAATAAACTAACTTTCGCCGTCACCGCGGCCGATAACGCCACGATTCCTGCCAACGTTCAGGGTGTGTTCTTCAAGTGGGGTTCACTTGTGGCTATCAGTCCTGTGGGGAATACTTACGCAGCGAATCAAATCTTGTTCAGCCCCGACGGTACGACCAATTACACATGGGCAAATATTCCTTATATCAGCGAAACGACCGGTAAGTTCGGCACTCATGGTACGGACGAGGACGATTTCGCGGGTTATACCCTCCCAAGCGGTGCTCCTGATGGCATTAATGGTTACGGCGATCATACCAATGGTTTCTACCAGCCTCTGTCGGGTCGTTGGTTGGGCATCGGTGCTGTAGATCTTGCTACGCGCGGAACAGAGGCTGTTCCCGGTTCTTCTTCGGTCTACTTCCCTGCCGGTGGTTTCCAGAGTACGACCGGGAGTACGTACGGCGTAGGCGACAGTGGCGGCTCGTGCTCAGCTTCGTCCAACAATATGGGGAATGCGGACTACCTGGGCGTCAATGGGGACTCTGCGTACGGGATCAACAAAGATCGCTCCCGTGGGTTCACCGTGCGTTGCGTCCGAGAGTAAATCCGATTACATTCTCTACCACTACAAAGAATAAAAACGAAATACAGAGATATGAGACACAGATTATTAAAATATAAAGGGCATTTGCCTGTACTTGCGTTGAAAGGGCGATCGTCCCTCAGCACGGCAATGGCATTTCTGTTGTTGACAGTAGGATTGAGCGGTTGCGTTAAAGAGTCCGTGATCCATAACCTGACTCCGGGCAGCGGCCCCACGGCGGCGTTCACCATTACCGTACCGGGTATGAAAACCCCTTCGACCCGGGCCTTGGACGCGACCAAAGAACAAAAAGTTAGTGAGGTCGACGTGGTGATCTTCGAGAACAGCACCCACACGTTGGTCGAGTACCATCGTGTTTCCGGCTCTGCCCTCACGGCAGGGTCCAACCCGGGAGACTGGCGGTTTACCGTTGAGGATATCGACCATGCGAGCGGCATCACGGCGGCCATCATCGCCAACGCCTCACAGGAGGTTTCGGGGGCGTTGAGCACCTTGGCGTCGGCGGGCGGCGGTAGTTACATCGGGGCTAGTAAAACAGATTTCCTCGCAGCCCTGAACGTGGTCAACGATGGTAAATGGAACACCTCGCCGGGCGGCTACTGGACTATCCCGATGTACGGCGAGGTGAGCGTGACCACAGGTAGCGTCCACGACACGCCGCACAACGCCCCTCTTACCCGTATGCTGGCCAAGGTGGACGTGGTGAACGACGCGCATCCGGCGGGCAGTCCGGTTGCGGGCGACTTCGAGTTGACGGCCGTCCATGTGGTGCATTACAACGGTTGCGGAGCCGTGGCTCCGAAGTGGAACCCTGCTACGGGCGATATTCCGTACAGCGATCCCGGCGCCCCTCAAAACACCCCTGCCAACCCCCGCAAGGTCGAGTGGCAGGCCAACGGTGATGAACTGACCTACATCCTCCCTGCGAATGCGGACCGTATCGAGAGCGAGATCTACCTGTTCGAGTGCCGGGCCCAGTCGGGGCAGACGTCCACTCCTGCGGCTCCCGCACCCGATAAAGAGACCCGATTGGTTTTCGAGGGCGACTATACCGATAGCGACGGAATAACGAAAAAATACTACTATCCGGTCGATTTCCATAAAGATCAGGACACGGAGTATATTCCCGTGTTGCGCAACACCTGCTACCGGTTTACCATCGAGGCGGTGTCGGGTCGGGGTTACGAACGTTTGGACGAAGCGGTTGCGGCTATGGGTGTGATGTCGAATCTGAAAACCAGCCTGTTGGTGGTGGACGAGAGCAACCTTCGCTATCTTAGTTGGAACGGCGAGTATTTCCTCGGCTCGGAAGACCGCGAGGTGATCCTCGACGGTACTTCGGGTAGTACGCTCAGCGTAAAATGCGTGACGAACTATGCTGCGGGCTGGGAGATCGACCAGAGTAAGGGTACCGGCGGCATCGAGTATGCCGGCGGGAGTACCGGTTGGTTGTCGGCTGTTGCGATTACTGCGGGCGATCCGAAATCGTATCTCGAACTGGAGGCTCTTTCTTCCAATACCGGCACCGGCGGAGCCGACCGCACGGCCACTGTCCATTTGAAAGCCGGGCGGCTTACCCATACGTTAAAGGTAACGCAGGAGTATGTTTCCATCGCTCGTCAGTTCGCTCGCAGCAACATCGTTTGGGACGCGACGAACAATAAACTAACTTTCGCCGTCACCGAGGCCGATAACGCCACGATTCCTGCCAATTCTCAGGGTGTGTTCTTCAAGTGGGGTTCACTTGTGGCTGTCAGTCCTGTGGGCGCAAATTACGCTTCCAGCCAGATCTTGTTCAGCCCCAGCGGTACGACCAATTACACATGGGCAAATATTCCTTATATCAGCGAAACGACCGGTAAGTTCGGCACTCATGGTACGGACGAGGACGATTTCGCGGGTTATGCTCCTAACACTGGTAATAACGCCCACGGTTTTTGGCAGGTTCCATCGGGTCGTTGGTTGGGTGCCGGTGCTGCGGCCGATGCGGCTCGTAATACGGGCAAGGCCGCCGAGCTCGTTCCGGGTTCTTCTTCGGTTTACTTCCCTGCGGGGGGCTCTCGTGACAACTCCAGTGGGAGCACGAACTTCGCAGGCTACAACGGTTACTCGTGGTCGGCTTCGTCCGGCATTACCGCGAACGCGTACTACCTGTACGTCAATTCGGGCGATGCGGACTGGAACACCAACCTCCGCAGCACCGGGTTCACCGTGCGTTGTATCCGAGAATAAATCCGATTTATTTGATTCATTTGTTTCATTAGTCTGTGGGCATTTAAAGCCCACAGACTCTCTTACCGGCGAAGCCGGTTGAAATTTTCTTTTTTTGATGATATAACTATTTAAAAACTAATAAATATGACTCAAAAAGAAATATATGACCTGGAAAAGACCAATAAAGACAGGATTTACCTGTATCGTGAAGGTATTTTCTGGAAAGCTTACGAACGTTCTGCTTTCTATCTTAGCGGTCCGGGAGGTAAGCTCAAACCTACAAAGAAGTTTATCAAGTCCGTAGGTGATTCCATCATATCCGTGGGATTTCCTTGCGCAGTCGAAAACGGACACATTGATGCCGAAGATATTCTCCAACGGGAAGAGAAGGCAATCATGATCAAAGCCAAATCGAACAACGATCCTGAGGGCTTCCAGATATGGAAAGATGCGGTTGCCATACACGTCACCACACGTGAACAAAACGTGATGGGGGAAGCCACAGAAGGTGGGCAGGGCGAAGAATCCGTTGCTATGTCGGAAACCGAACAGATAGTAGCCATCCTGCGTGGATTCAATATAGAGAGCCACACACCACTGGAGTGTATGATGTGCCTGTCACATCTACGATCCATAGCCACGGGAATCGAACAGATGCGATATGGCTAAAATAGGTACAATATGGCTAATTATGACAACCTCCCCGTGTACAAAGCTGCATACGACCTCTTGCTACGTGTCTATGTTTTGGGACAACATTGGGCACGTGACATCAAGTTTACGCTGGGTGAACGGCTGAAAAACGAATTGTACGATGTGCTACTTTTTATCTATCAGGCTAATGCGACGTTTGAGAAGTCCATGCTTATAGAACAGGCCCGGTTAGGAATTACCCGGGTCAAGATAGAAATCAGGCTATTGCATGATCTCAAACAACTCTCTATCAAGCAGTATGCTGGATTGAGCCAGATGAGTGAGTCTGTCTCCAAACAACTGGCCGCATGGAGCAAATCGCAAAAGAACAAACAAACTTGAATCGCTTATGCTTTGAGAAAAAGGAAGATAATAATAACATAAAAGAACTAAAATCAAACGGTTGGAAGGATCAGAGTCTGGGAACGCCAAGGCTTCCCGGAGTGTATCCCGTAAATTCAGCAGCCCACTGCCTGGGTAAAAGGGACGTTATCCCGTCATCCGAATTGGGGGCGTTCCAGGTAGTTATCGTATACCAATCTGTCCGGTGGCTAATCTTACGATTTTCCATCGGCCATTTATTGAGCGGCTGCTATGTTCCCTGCGGGGGGCTATCGTAACAACTCCAATGGGAACACGAACAACGCAGGCAACAACGGTTACTCGTGGTCGGCTTCGTCCAACAATACCACGAACGCGTACAACCTGAACGTCAATTCGGGCAATGCGAACTGGAACAACAACAACCGCAACAACGGGTTCACCGTGCGTTGTATCCGAGCACTTACGAAACCGTTTGATTTTTTTATAAATGCACTATGTCAACAACGAATAACGAGGCGTATGCCGACCAATTGCTAGAAGATGTTTTCTCCGCTTACTTCAAAGCGAGAAAGCACAAGAGGAACACCGCCAGCCAACTGGAATTTGAAATGGATCTGGAGTCCAACCTGATAGGATTGTACGAAGAACTCTACCAAAGAAAGTACAAGCCGGGTCCGTCTTATTGCTTTATCGTTGACAAACCCGTCAAGCGGGAAGTTTTCGCCTCACAGTTCCGTGACCGGGTGGTGCATCACCTACTATTTGATTATATCAATCCCGTCTTTGAGAAGCGTTTTATCTTCGACAGCTATTCGTGTCGCCTAGGAAAGGGGACTTTGGCGGGGATTGAACGTCTGGAACATCATATCCGATCCTGTACGCAGAATTACACGACTCATGCCTGGATACTGAAACTGGATTTGCAAGGGTACTTCATGAGCATAGACAAGAAGCGGCTCTATGAAATCGTATCTGAGACACTGCGCAAGCATTGGAACCAAACTCCTCCGGTAGCATCCACGCCTTCCACTGATCCGGATTTTATTGACTATCTGCTGCGTGGTATCATATTCAAGGATCCGAAAGAGAACGTGATTATTCGTACTCCTATGGATAAATGGGAGGGGCTACCCTTATCGAAGAGCTTATTGTATTCGTGTACCGGTAACGGATTACCTATCGGTGATCTTACCTCACAGCTATTTAGTAATATCTATATGGGCGTCTTTGATGAGTATGTCAAGCGTATCCTGCATATCAGGCATTATGGTCGTTATGTCGATGATTTCTATGTGGTACATGCGTGCAAGGGCTATCTTACTGACTTGATTCAGATTTTTCACCGCTTTCTGGAAGAAAAGCTCAGTCTGATTTTACACCCTCACAAGATCTATTTGCAACCGTGCCATAAGGGAGTACCTTATCTTGGCGCCTTTATTATGCCATACAGGCGTTATCCGGTCCGGCGGTCGGTGAGCCAGTTTCGTAAAGCGATGAAGCTGGCCTGCCGTTTGTTGCGTTTGGATGACCTCTCCGACGACGTGCTATGTGGAATACGTGGCACCTTAAACTCTTACTTGGGTTATCTGGGCAACTTTCGTAGTCGCCGGATCATCCGGGAGATTCTGGACAATGCTCCCATTTTCAGGTATTTCGTCTATTCGTCAACGGAGAACAAACTTCTCCTCAAAAAGGACTTGCCGCCATCCAGCCCGATATACAGTTATATTTTCCCGAGTAGTGAGAACGTTATACCGTCAGTGTGAGAAAGTATGAATCCCATAGAAATATTGAAAACTATTTATCCGAAAAAAGAAGATGAAATTCAACCAAATAGACTTTAAGAAGATACTGACATGGGCCTTCCTCCCCGTTTTGTTCTGGGGTGGCATTGTGATGGTATCTGTTTATTATTGTTCGCATAAGGCGGAATATACTACACAGGTGCAGGAGGTCAGCGATAAGGTGCAAAAGCCTGGTGATGAGGCACAGCACCCATCAGAAACCCGAGTGGCGCGGTTCCGTCTGCCGGAGATTCCCGTTACTCTGAAGGAACCGCAGCAACGGGCGGAATATCTTGCCTTGCATTACTGGGATCACTACAATTTTACGGATACGGCAAGTATCCATTCTCCCGGTGATACGGAACAAATCTTGTCCGACTACATCTCTATTCTTCCGTATGTGGACCGCCCAGCCTTGGAAGGTTCGGTAGCAACATTACTCTCCAAGGCCGGAGAACACCGGAACATGCTCCTGTTCTTTGCCGGATTACTGGAGAAGTATCTCTATGATCCGAATTCGCCTTTCCGCAACGAGGAATATTACCTGCCCGCATTACGGTTTATAGAGACTTGTCCTGCGCTGGACGAAGTACAGAAGTCACGCTATCTCTTCCAACTGACCAACGTGCTGAAAAACCGGCAGGGCACCATCGCGGCTGATTTTGCATATAGGCTGCACGACGGACGCAAAGGACGGCTGCATAAGATACGCTCCGAATTCACGCTGCTATATTTCTATGACCCTGACTGTCCCGACTGCCGGCATACGAGAGAGATGCTTGCGCAGTTGCCCGCCATCACAGCACTGGTGCAAGGCGGGAGGCTGCAAATCGTAGCCATTTATCCTGACGGTGATGCCGAGGAATGGGAATCCTGCCGGAACATTATACCGGACACCTGGCTCAATGCCTGCGATGACACCGAAGAACTGGCGGTGAGAGAGGAACTATACGCTATCCGTGCCGTTCCCTCCCTTTATTTGCTGGATAGTGAGAAGCGTGTGATACTGAAAGATACGGACTATAATACACTGGCTGCATGGCTGAATAATTTTCTGTCTGCGGCGTAAAAATGATATATGCATATGAAAAGAATGATAAATGATCCGAATTCCCGTTCCGATGCCGGTACGGATGATATGTGGACTTACAGTCAACAGTTTGGTAAAGTGATGTTGTTATATCATGAAGTGGAAAAGGACTGCTCTGATGAACTGCCCAGTAGTGGTATTTACCGGTTGTTCTTTCTTCTGAAGGGGAAAGCCCGCCTGAAAATCGGCAGTGAAGATGAGTATTTGCTTAACGATAAGGAGTTTACTTTATTGCCTCCGGGATGTCCTGTCGTATGTTCTGCACTCGTGTCTTCGGGGTATGTAATCATAAACTGTAACCGTATAAAGATTAGCAGCAATCGTTCTTATTTAGCGGAACTGAAGAAGGAAGGTAAGAAGGGGATTGTACCTTGTCGGCAACTACCTATCCGTGGGCGTTTCATGAAGGTGCTTACTGATTTTGAATATTACCCTGTATCTGAGAACATGTATCCTTCTTTATATGACATCCTGTTTATTTATATGCGTATTTTGTATAGTAAAGAGGAACTGCTGTCGTTTCTTTATCCTGTTTTGTTTGGAGATGGGGGAGAAGCGAGAATAGAGGGAAATAATAAATAGCGGAAATAAAGTGATATTATCTCTTCTCAATCCATTAAAGGACTTTTATTGCCAGAGAATTGGTGTTATTGATTGTAGGGGAGATAATGTCGATGTAATGTTTATAATATGGTTTGCGACAACCACTTCCCTATCGGTCCGCTGAAGCACAAAATCATATTCTACAGCATAAGCTTCTCCTATCGAGTTTATACTGTTGTCACAGTTTTCAATCTTCGTTTTTGAAAAAAGAAACGAGTTCAAGAGGAGTTTCGTTCATTCGGATGTAAGGTCTCGTATGTATTAGGAAAATGTTGCACCCGTGGCTTTGTCATACCAGTGACGGAGCCCGATATGAAGATAGACAGGTTTGCCACACAGAGAAAAGTCCTGAATAACTTTTTCATCAGTAAAGCCATGGAAGATAACATTACTGCTCTTGTAATCAGAATGTTCCATATAATTCTTCTCATCAAGCCAAACTTCGATTTTTGAAGGGTCGTCATGCCAACTGGAAATGTCGAAATATTCCATTAAAATTTCAAGGAAGGTTGCTCGGAGTAACTTATCAGGCTGCGATTGAGATTCCTTGGATTGTTTCGCTTAATTTAAGTGTAAAGATAATGCTTACGCACCAGACTTACCCCAATTCTGTTGAACAAAAAATCATGTTCATTAGAAATTCTATTTTGATTATCTACATGAAACACCAAAAGGGTTTTCGGGTTGACTCCATTCTTCGGTTAAGTAATGCAGTCAGAGGACTTATTCCCCTTGTTTCTTTCTTTGAAATATGCCGGGTAAAAAGAATACGCATTATTTCTCTGAAAGATAAATTCGCCTCCTGGGATGAAATGTTTCCATCCTCAATATCTCAATTGATTGATGCGATTGGAGCTTTCCCTGGTGATATTAAGACATCAAAAATTGCAGCTGCGCGTATCAGAGCGGTCAAAACAATAAAGAAATCTTCTTTTCAAAATAGCAAGGAGGAAAGAGAGAATAGGTGCGTCAGCATGTATAATAATGGAGCAAGCATTAAAGATATAAAAGAAGAAATTGGTTTCAGAAGCAATAGCTATGTTTACAGGTTCCTGAAAAATAAATGAGTACAAGTAAATCGAAGATCTACTAAGTAACCTCAATCTTGAATTTTGGTATCATCATAGATAATATCATTATTGCCAATGTTTTAGATTCATATAATTATGATGCTGATAAATATTCATATTTACTAATATATATTAATCTATTCCAAACTATTTGCCAGATGGATGGTTATGGATATTGTGCCTCTAAACCATATAGAGGCCATGTTTTTTGTAAAAGACTTAACTACAAAATTAGATTCTGCATCGGCAAGTGTATGCGCCAATAAACAGATCTATGGCAGCATATGTTCTATTTTAAAATATCAATATTCTTTTCGTTTCTGTTTATTGGAATATGCGTATGATAACTTGTTATCTGGTAATACTCTATTTATGAAAATGAAATTCAGGATAGGTATAGCATTCTTTGAAACTTCATAGAATTCAATATAAGAGGTGATTGTGAATAATGGTAGAGTAATAACCGTATAAAAACAAAAGCCATGTATAATAAAGCCAAACTTTATCACCGAAAAAATAATAGCTCTATCAGATAGTTGCTAAAGGGAATTCTATAGGCAATTAAATCAGGCCATTAGATGAACTCCCTTTACCTTTTTATGTTAAATATGATAGAAAATCCGGCTAAAGCAAACTTATTTTATAGAATTGTCTATATATACAGATTATATGTCTGTATATACATAAATCATCAAATAAAAAACGTTTAGTTTTGCAGCCCAAAATTTCACGAATTACTGAATATTAATTGAATAAATATTATGCCTAGACTAAAACTAAATAAATTCCGATTGCTTGTAATATCTTTTATCATGATATTACTTTTAGGTATATCACTTAGGGGGCATGCTTCAGTATCCTCCAATGGTGGATCGGAACATCCACCGCATTTTATTTTTTATTTTGCTAATAATAGCTCGCTCCTTATGCGTGATTATTATACCAATCAGGCTGCTCTTGAAAAACTTGACGAGATGTTGAATGAGCCTGATTACATAACCAGAGTGGATTCGATATTAATCTATGGTAGTGCATCTCTTATAGGGAGTTTTCAAGTCAACTCGCGTCTTGCTTATGAACGTGCATGGGCGTTGAGAACATATATCAGATGGAAGCATCCCGGAGTCTATAATGATAGGATAAGTGTTTTGCCATCCGTATTCAATTGGGATGTTTTAATAGATCTGATTCAGAATGATCCGCTTGTTCCCTATAGAGAAGAGGCCTTAAAGATTTTGAATTCTTCTGTTGATAATGAATTGAAGGTTACTCAAATAAAGCAATTGGGTAGTGGTAGTACGGATGCTTATCTGACTAAAAACTTTGCGAGATATATGCGTACGGCGACAAGTGTTATTTTCCGTATAAAGGAGAAGCAGGAAGAGATAAAGGAGCCGGAAATCATTAAAGAACAAAATGACTCTTTGCCTGTGGTGGTTGAGGAAGTTGAAGAAATAACAGTTGAGCCTGAACGGTTCCCGGAAATTGTTCCTCCGGTAGTAATACCTCAACAAAAGATGTACAAGCCTCTTTTTGCACTGAAGACTAATCTTCTATTCGACCTGTTATCAGGCCTCAATGTGGAAGTTGAAGTACCCATCGGCAAACATTTCTCATTGGCAGGCGAATGGATATTCCCTTGGTGGCTGTGGGAAAAAAAACAATATGCATTGGAAATCCTGAATGGAAATTTAGAGCTACGCTATTGGTGGGGCAACCATACGAGGGACAACTTGATGACCGGATGGTATATAGGAGCTTACAGCGGTGCCGGACTATATGACGTGGAATGGAAATCTAAAGGTTACCAAGGCGAATTTATAATTCCGTTTGGATTGTCCGGAGGTTTTGCACATAAGATTTCAAAGAACTGGAGATTGGAATATTCTCTTGGTGTGGGTTATCTGACCAATAAGTACAGGGAATATGTTCCTCATCTAAGTGAATATGACGGTGAATGGCATTTGATTAAGCAGAAAAGTGGAAGGTCTACATGGATAGGTCCTACCCGCCTAAAGGTGTCTTTGATATGGATGATTAATCAGAAGTATAATAAAAAGCAAGAAATGAAGTAATGAAACTCTTATATTTAAAATACAATATTGTGGTTTGGAGTGTATTGCTATTGCTCTTTTCCTGCCACCGCCGTCCTCTGGAAGAACTATATGAAGACACAGCTCTTATTCCGATAGGAACTGTATGGACCAAGGCCGACATAGAACCACAGAATGTCACCGCCCTGTTTTATAGTCAGGATGATGGAAGATTGGTATTGGAACATCGGTTTGAGAATGCTCCAAAACGTATTCAGACATATGCAAGTGTACCTGCCGGTAAATATACTGTTGTGATATTCAATGAACTTCGGGGACAGATTAAGGGAGTAGGTATCCGGGGGTATGAAAACTTTTCTACTCTTGAAGCGTATGCTATTCCTGATCCTAATGCAACCAACCGGAGTAATGGCAATTCGTATGTATATGAACCGGATATTATGGCATCGGTGTTAGTTTCTAATTTTGAGGTAACTAATGAAATGATCAGTTATTCTCATTATTATTCGAATGGAGAGATGATAAACCAACCGGTGAAAGAGGTCATTGAGACTCTTGTCGGGCTAGCTCCTTTGCGCAAGGTGCATCAGTTTAATATCGTAGCTCATGTGAAAGGATTGATTAATGCCCGCATGCCGGCATTGGTTGATTTACTTGGAATAGCAGAGTCGTACAGCCTGAAAGAAGATAAGAATACATGGACTGTTGCTACCCAACAGTTTACAATGAATAATAGAACGTATGATAGCGGATCAAGGAAAGATGGAGTTATCTCGCAGACTATTTATACTCTGGGACTTTTGGGTGAACAGCCATCCGGAACGGATGTACATAGTGAATCTCCCGTTCAACTGGACTTTTTGTTTATGTTGGTTGATGCGGAAAAGACGCTTGTCCGTCAACGGGTTGATGTAACTTCTTTAATCCGTTTCCAAGCAGAAACTTATGGGGCAACTACATTCAATCTATATGTAGAGTTGCCTGATCCCTTACCCGATGTTGTTCCGGAAGGAAGTGAAAATTCCGGATTTGAAACAGGGTTGATTGATTGGGACTTAATAGAAGTTCCTCTAAGTGCAAATTAGTGTTTAACGTAAAACTATTTTTATTGGAGATGTAAAAAACGCAATTTATGTAAAGTTGGATGGCTTATATAGGGAATAGCCTTCCGTATCCTCAGTTGTTTGCAAGGCAAAAACTGATTGATGTAAATAACTCTATTATTAGTAATCAAAAGAAAAGTAAAAAATGAAGAAGATTATTTTTATGGTAGCAACTGTTATGGCTTTTGCAAGTTGCTCACAAACTGAACTGGACGAAAACTTTGTTGGACAGAAAGAAATAAAGTTCTCTAATTTGAATGATAAGGTGAATAGTCGCGCTGCGAATGATGAAAGTGCTGACTATCAGGTTTATGCCGATTGGAATGGCTCATCTACCGAATGGTTTATCGATGCTGTGGTTAATGGCACAAGCAACTCACCTTCAGGTGGCCCATATCACTGGCCGAATAGCGGTACTGTTGATTTCTACTCATGGGCTCCGTCGAGTGTAACAGCAACTGCTACATATCCCTCCCTTTCGATTGCATATACTGTTCCGGCTGCTGCAAATCAAGATTTTACGATTGCAGCTCCTAAAACAGGACTGTCATCTGGTACTGTTGCTTTTGAATTTGCCCATATGCTATCTAAAATCAGCGTTACGGCTAGTTTGAGTCAAGCCTTATTGGATGCAGGCTATACTCTTAGTACTACTGGTCTTGCCGCCAAACTTGATGTTCAATCTACGGGAGGAACAGTGGATCCGAAGACTACTCCTGCTGCTTGGACTTCACCCAATACAACGACTGCTTCATATACCGGAGCTGCTTCGTATATGATCATGCCGCAGAGTTCGGTAGGATGTGCAGTGCAGATTACAGGCGGTATCACTATAACAAAGAATGGTGCGGAAATTTATAGTGGTGATTTGAATAAATATGAGATTGTATCTGGTAATGTATCTAATGACCAGTTCGCAATGGGTAAACATTATATGTTGAACTTGACCATCTCTGACACATCGACTGGTGGCGGCGGGGAAGATATCTTTAATATAATCAATTTTACTGCTAATGTTGCTGATTGGGATACACCGGCAGGTACTGATACTCCGTTGGTTCAGCCATAATATGTGTTTGATGGCTTAATTTTAAAGGCTGGAGAAATGGATGTATTTTTCCAGCCCATTTTCAGATCTAAACAATAACGAATATGGAGACTTTCAGATTGGCATTTGTGTGTTTGGTGGCTTCTTTTTGGGCAGTCTCCTGCACGGAAACAACAGACTTTAACGATAACGATTACGAGACCAATGGTATACGGTTTTCAGCGGCTTCTGACATTGTTCAGTCGCGTGGTTTACCTGTTTTATCTTCCAATGAAATACCGGATATGGGAGTGTTTGCCTATTATACCGGTGATGGCTCTGCTAATAACTGGGCTGCTAAAGGGGCGACTGCTGCTCCTGACTATATGGATAATATCCAAATAACGAATAGTAATGGTGTTTGGACTTATGATACTCCTGTGTACTGGCCACACGCAGCTGATGCCAATGTGAGCTTCTTTGCATATTCACCATATGCCACTTCTGCTAATGGCATTACAATGAATGTCTCTACAGGTATTCCTACCATAACTTATACTGTTCCAACAAACTGTTCGGATCAGCCGGACCTGATGGCTTCGGCTCTTTTAAATGACCTCAATAAAACGAATAATGATCCTGTTAATTTTCAAATGAGACATGTCTTGACTTGTATAGGGTTTAAGGCGTCCGGCGATGGAGAACGGATAACGAAAATAACGGCCAAAGGGGTAAAAACCTCCGGGACACTTACAGTGGCCGAGGATGGAACTCCATCGTGGTTGCTAGGGGCTGTGGACGGTAATTTCGAAGCTACGGTCGATGACGGAGTATATCTGGGTGCTTTGGCGCAACTCGTCAATACGGGTGGAGGATATCTGATGATGATTCCACAGACGTTGGGAACGGGAGCTGGCATTACCGTAGAACTTAATAGTGGAAGAAGTTTTGATTTCGACTTGAGCGGCGTCGTTTGGCAAGCCGGGAAATTTATTAATTACAATCTTTCCATTACGCCGGAAGCTGCTCTGCTGCTTACCCCTGAAAAGATCGTACTGCCTGCTGCGGGAGGATTCTCACAGTTTGAGGTGATCGTAGAGAATGGATCGAATTTGGATTGGACTATTGGAATAGACAATTCAGGCTTTATGATCTGCGACAATTTGGATGATATTCGTAATTGGGCATCCGGTACAACATCCGCTGTAGATGTTCGTAATGCGGACGGCACCATCCCGGGAACACAATTTACGGGAACAGGCACAAAAACTCTATATATATGGAAACCTACGGTGAATTCCAGTACAACTGTTGAAGTTATTGGAACAATCTCCAACGTTATCGATCCGACTGGCGTCTCGATAAAGGTTATACAACTGCCGGATTATGCTATGTCAACTGTCCGCGACAACTATATGTCTAGCGAATACGTAGGCGCTTTCTGGAAAGCGAGCCAGCGAGGTGAACGCATCATCCGTATTCCGGTAACCAACGCTATGCGTGCAGGAGAATGGGATGCTTCGGTGTATTGGTTGGGTGCCGGCTGGAACACGGGTGATATTGTATTCAGTACCGATGATTCGGCTGATTCAGGGATTACATTCAACGCTACTGACGAGAATCCGGCTGATATGAATAATAGTGATGCTGCATATAGGCTTACGGGTTGGTTCTCGTCTGCTTCGGGTAATGCCGTCAGTGGGGCAGGAAATTATATCCAGTTCCGTATCGGGCTTTCAAGCCTGTATGCTGCTACAATAAACAGACCTGCCCGTTATGCGTTGGTGGTGCTTCGTTACGGCACGCCTCGAAAGTATCACGCCATATTTATCCGACAGGGAGATGAGCCTGACTATGTAATGTATCCCGGGGATAATTCGCTGCTTCGTACTGTTGCAAAGCGTTTCAGTCCATATAATGTCACGGCTTCAAACATGGGCAATAATGATGAGGTGGTCGATGTAGGTCCTCTCTTTCCTGTCTCTGTATTCACTGATTATCCTAGTCAAGCCGGAGCATTTTTTCAGTGGGCTAATGACCCCAATCCTTTGGCATATAATCCGATTTATCCTGTAAAGCCCACATTTTGGGCTGATGCACTAGATGGTCAATATTGGAATATGCTTTCGTCTACACAGGAAAGTTGTCCTCCGGGCTATCATCGTCCCAGTGATGGGATTACTGGATACGCAGCAGCAAACACTACCATTACCGGTGTCGAAAGTTCCGAGATACGGCAATCTTTGTATGTTACCCCAACACTGGGGAATACTGTCAGCTCGGTAAATTTCAGGTGGGGATTCTATGCTGACGGATATTTCGACCGCAGAAGCCATAATAACCCTTCCGTCACAAGTACACATGAAGGTATGTCAGCTATGAAGCCTGGTACAGCTGTTTCGTGGGACTCTAAGGATGTGGCCTATATAGGAACTCTTATATTCAATCCGATCATAGGTAGCCCGCGTGAAAATGCCTCCATTTTTATTCCAGCAGCAGGATCCCGACATTCCGATACCGGTGCATTGATAGAGGGAGGGGAAGCCGGTTCGTTTTTATCATCATCGGCTCCAGACTTGTCTCAAATGTGGTATTTTGTTGGTATTGAGGGATTTTCCTACCAATTGAATTCCACCAGGGACCATGGTTTGAGTTTACGGTGCGTGAAGAATTAATAATATTGTATAATGCCAACTTTATAAATAGCAGTCCTTGAAAGAATTTCCCTTTCTTCTTAGCTCATTGGATTTATGATTCGAGCTAGAGAAAGGGAAAATTTTATTAGGTAATTTGTCTTAGTTGGTATCTAACCTTTAATCTTCCATATTATTCCTGATTTGTGAGGGTGTCGCATTCAAATACCGTTTGCAAAATACATTTAAATGAGATTGATCGACAAAGCCATGTTCCAGTATAATCGTTTTGAAAGGGATTGCTTTATTTGCTAAATCAAGCTTGAGTTTTGATAGTTTTTGTTGTTGCATCCACTGGTAAGGTGAAATTCCAAAATGTTTATTAAACGTTTGCTTGAATTTAGATAGACTGTAACCACACAAATCTGCCAGTTCTTGTATCGTTTTTGCCTGTTTATAGTTTTTTCTCACCAAGGTATCAAAGGACAGGTCTTTGTATAATACCGGATAGAAAAAGTTAGCTGTTTCTTCTGCGGTATAAAAGAACCTGAATATGGTGGATATCTCTACGGCTTTTGATTTATGCAAGTAATCACAATTTATATTGTTGTCCAAATAAAACATGACGGAGTCAACAAATTGCTGCATAGGGGGAACCATTTCTAAGGTGTTAAACTTATATTCTAAAGTTTTAATGGTATTCCAGATTCTTTCCGCACTAATATTAACGCATACATGATAATGAGTTGTGAAATTTAGAATCATCATTTTTCCTTTTGTTATAGATGTAATATGATATTTATTGTTGTATCCAATTAATACCATCTGATTAACTCCACATGTGTAGGTGCTTTCTTCATCTTCTACTTTGATTTCTCCTTCCAGGATGAATAATAAATGTCCCGCTTTGGGAGAGAGGGAAATTGTAGTTCCTTGCTCAAATTTGTACTTTTCAAATCGACGCAGGGTACTTTTTCCATTCGAACTGCAAAATTTGCAGTCGTCAAGTCCTTTTTTCACCAGCGTAGTTTTCATATAATTAATTTTAAAAATGAGTAGAAAACAGACCTATAGATCATTTTTTAATGTTAGGTAAGATACCTTTTTAGTTAAGTCTATATTTCTATTGAAAAATTGTTTGCTATAAATAAAGAGTAATTGTTTATATCATACTCTGCCATTTTTACTCTTATCTAACTTCTTGTGGCTACAACCGGCTATCGGTCACGTCGGTAGTCGCTCTTGCTAAAACCGCCAAACACACCCTTCAATAGCTTGCCGATAACCCAGAATACCAGCAATACAATTATAATATCTCCCATAAGTCTTACTTTTATATAGTTATATCCAATGTAAATATACGAAAAAATAGCTTGTAAAACAAGCGTATAGTCTTAAATATCAATAAAATCAATCAGAAATTGCTTTCAGCCGTTCTATCCTCTTTCGGCTTTTGTTTGACACGCGGACCGCTGGTTTGGCCACGATCCAGCTTTACATTATGCTTATTGAGTATGCGCCAGATCGAGCTTTTGCTGCTGAAACCGCTTGCTGCCCAAATGTCGTCAAGTGAATGACCGTTGGTATACATATCCACAATCATCTTTTCCCGATCTGCTTTAGATAAGACCTGCGGTGTCGCCGGGGCCTTGATGTTCTGCCGCAGTTTTTCAATATGGGCAGAATACTTGCGCAACGCGGCAATCTCTTCGGGAAACGCCCCGATTAACCACAGCACATCGGCAACAGTCGTATCCGGAAACAGTTCACCGCGAGTATCAACCCTGTCATGGATGGATATGATGCGCACAATCTTGATCCGGCAAATCTCGATGAATGCCGCCAGCTCCCTCAAACCACGCGTGGCGTTGCTGAATTTGGACACGACAATCTCATCGCCCCTCCGGAGATTCGACATAAGCTGTTTCCATAAAGGTCGAAGTGTTTCGTGTTCAACCGTTTCCTCTATGATCTGTACACATCCGTGTTGCAGCATCCATTCCTTCTCCGTGTCAAAACTTTCATTATTCGCTCTGAATATGTAGCCTACTTTTGCCATTTGAATATACGTTACTTTGATAACAAGTGCAAATATAGCACTTTCGTTTGGATATGAAATCATATCAGATAAAAAAATATAGAGACCACTTTTCTGTTATTCCTTTTCTTTCACTTGTTTTCATTGATAATCATATTGTTGAATATGAAGATGAAAAATATACAAAATCTGACATTAAGGCATTTTTGTCTTGAAAATAATATATAGTTTTGTGTCATTGAATATGAAATGTAAAATATGAAAATTATAAAATCATACTTGAAAACACCATTGTTTATGACCGGGGTATATGCCGTTTCGTTTGCCATATTCACATTGGCATCATGCGGGGAAAGAAACGGCAAACCTTTGTCTGAAGTCCAAAACAACCCTGCCGGAACATATCGGAAGTTCCTGTCCGATATACGCCGTCAGGACAACCCCTCATTTAAGGATTTGACAGGGCACATTCGTCAGTGGCAAACCGTAAAAGATTCCGTTTTTACGTATATCCGGCAAGACATGCCCGGTCAGGTCCATTCCGGTCTTCGGGAAGAGTGCAACCGGTTACACGATTCCATCCGCATCGAGTTCTCACGCCTGGTTCTATCAAAGCCGCGTACCTATCAAGAGCTATTGGTTCTCAAAGGGCAGTTTTCACCCTATAACAAAGACGAGGAACTGCATCATGCAACCGAGGAGATCCGACCGTTCTTCGATTCATTGGATAACCGGACGGCTCACAGAGGCAGTAAACCGCAAATCCTCTCGGCATACCGTACGTTATTGGCAGAAACCATCCGCGACGGCATACACAGCCGCAATGACCTGACGGCATACATCACGAAGGAGGATGCCGTTTTTCGGGCATTTCTCACTTTCCTGCACGATTTCGATGATGCGAACATGTCCGATATCACCCGTGATACCGAACGGTGCTGCTCGCAGATACTCCTTGCAGCCGAGCGTAAGGAGATAACATACCGGGAGGTCATGCTTTTTCTGGCAATGCGCACCAACCGCAGGCAGATACAGAATATGCAGACTTGCATCGACGACATCCGGAACAAAAAGGTCAAGACGCCCGCACAGGCTCATGCCTACATCTGGATGCTCATACACCCCTTCACTTCACTGGACGGATTCTCCATGACGTTGCTTTCCGACGAGGAACGGAAGCATCTCGACAAGATGGCGGCACAGACACCCACGGCCTTCAAGACTTTGAGCCGGGTCTTGCAGTCGGAAAACGAACGTCTGGCCGATCTGCCCGGAATGCTCATGGAAATCTTCATACACACGTTATAACCACAAAAAATATGAATATGCTACGACATTTTTTCGACGATTTTATGACATTCGTACCGTTGCAACTTCCGCAGCTGCTCAACATTACGACAATGGAAGCCCCACAGTTCTATGGTGACTACGCCCTGCTGACCTTCCCTTTACGTGATCCTTACGACTTGGAGGAAGTCATGGACATGTTCGAGGACGACATGGAGCTGATAACACTCTATCACCACATACCCATGCAGGCGAACAAGTTCGGTCATAGCACCTACGCGTACTCCAACCCGGCATTCGGACAGATGTTCAAGATGAACGCCAAGACAGATGCCGAGGGTAAGGTAAACAGCATCCTCGTTACCATCTATGATTCGCTTGAACAGATGTACGGCGAGTTATGCCTCGATTTGGATCTTCACACCAAAAGCGGCACATTCAAGTACAAGAAGAACAAAGACGACATCCTGATGAACTTTCTATAAAGCCACGTTATGCGAAGCACACTGTATCGACAAATGGTTCATTGGATTAAGGAATACAGGACATGGATAGAAGTCGTCGATGACAACTATTACAAAGAGTACGCCATTTCAAGAAACGGACATATCGACTATGTTGTTGTCCGCACGCTGGTATTGCGGGCGTACAAGGATAGAGGCGCATACGGTAAGGGAATGACATGGACGGTTCCGGAGCACGAACTGGACAAGGCTCTGGCTACCTACCGCAAGCAAGATGACACATTCAAGCAGCGCATCAAGAAAGCGGCGATGTATCTCTCGCCCAAAGATACCGAAGCCATCATATTGTTGGCTACCCATAACATTATCCGGTTGGAATTGGTAATACATCCCACTCCGGCCCGTGAAAAACCCTATTACCTATGATTTGGAATATACTACAATTTATCTTCTGCGTAATGCCTTTCGCGCTGTCGTTGGCATTGTACAAAAGTCGCCGTCCTTTCATGGCAAGGTTCTACACTGCCATGACACGCAGCGCAAAAGCACGGAAGCTATACGTGCAGGTTTTGTTGATTGTATTGTTACTCTTCCACTACGTTTACATCAGTGGACACGCCGGAGAGTTCGGTATCCTGCTATCTACCACTATATGTGCCGTCATGTTTTCGTCCGGACGGACAGACAAATGGCTGCGCGGGTTATGCGACCGGCCACGTGCGTTTGTCACGCTCGCACTGACGGCATTGGTCATCGTATTTGTATCGCATCTGTACACGACGGCAGTAACCGTCGCCTATCTTCTTTTGGCAGCTTTGTTCTATCCCTCTATTCGCGTTATAGCCGAATATAAACATGGTGGTATGCTGTCTGAATGGGCGAAACATCCGGAAATACTGTCCGAATCTTATCATAGTAATCATCACGCAAAATTGCCGCATGATGCGGACAGCGGCAACACTGATATATCCGCACAATAGTAATCATTAAAACAGAATAAAAATGAAAAATAAGCAAAAGATACCTGTTTCCATATTGGCAGACAGAGAGGTATTCGACTACCTCAAAGAGAAAGGCGGTGAACGCAAAACGAAGACGGAAGCCTACTGCGACCTGTTGGACAAAGCCCTGACAGGTTTTGTCTCCCCCTTTTTAAGAAAGCAGGACTACGAACTGCTGCCCAACCAGTGCCATTTGACCGTTTCCGACCTTGCCTCGGAGTGGCATTGGCACAGAGCTACCGTCCGTTCTTTTTTGGATGCGATAGAGGCGTTCGGCCTGCTGAACCGCATCCGACTACCCAAAAGTGTCATTATCACCATGACCGTGCAATCCGGCCAGTCCATACCGCCACACAATGTACAGGAACAGCCGGGCTTTGCCGAACGGCTTCGTGATGTGTTGTCCGATTGGGTAACCGGCAAAACAACCGCTGCCGAGGTCGGCGTAACGTGTGGACAGTTCGTGAGTCAGGCGATGGCCGGAGTCGCCAATCGAGACACCGACCGGTGTCCGGACACTCACCTTGACATGGCCGGCACACACTCCGGCACTTCAGATGCGGACATTCGTGAGGTTGCCTTGGGTTGCATAGCCCACGCTTCCTAGCAAAAGATCCTGCGCAAGTCAAGATTCGATGACAGCGCACCGCTTGTGGATTTCTTCCGGCTTGACCTCGGCGGAGAGTGGGCGGCTTTCATTGAGGCATCCAAAGACCTTGCGGGGCTTATTCTCGATACCGAGCAGCTTGAGATGACCACTGGCATGGATAAGGATAAAGAACGCCTCAAATTACTTTGCAGGCCTTTTTTATCGCTTTCGGCGAAAGCGCAGGAGGTAATGGATTAAACCAGGAATCGGAAACAGATTGTATAATCACGAACAATCCGCCCCTGTACCGATACAGGCATCCTGCCAGTTATAGGGAGGCATCCGGGCTTGCCCGTCTGCCACGAGCGAAGGGAAGGGGGAGCCTAATACCCCACCTGCCTGACGTCGGTGGGAAGGGTGTCCGGACAAGCAGCAAGCTGGGACACGACGGATTGTCCGTAAGTATTCGATAAACTCCCTCGTAGTGGATAACGTATGTTCATAATATCGTTTATTCATTTTATAGTTCTATGATTTATTGTTACACCAATTCAGCC
>QWCY01000109.1_pt1 | contig 156262 bp, 162 predicted proteins | sample 1972631 | NCBI WGS metagenome assembly QWCY01 (sample SAMN09866696, study PRJNA288562) | Human gut metagenome isolate pre1_stool, whole genome shotgun sequencing... | isolation source: gut | host: Homo sapiens | place: USA: California
GGAAACAGAGGGAGTACCTGCGTTATATCCAGTAGCCGGGGTTACCGTAACTGTATAGGTCGTACCATAGTTTGCTGTGAATGTCGAGGTATGTTCTACGCCGTCGTTTGTTGTTACTTTAATGGTTTGGTTAGCTGTTTGTGTAATAGTTACAGTATGCGTAGCTAATTTACCATATGCATCCGCTTTTAAATAATATATGCTTTCTGGATCTTTAGTTGGGGACGCTGTTATCCCTGTCCATCCAAGAGGAACATATTCGCCTAAGGTTCCTGTTACTGGATTTGTAAGTATATCTCCTTTATATTCAAAGACAAACTTGTCAAAAACGTAGCCTGTTGATGGAGCAAAAGATACTGTAAATTCTTTATCTGATGCCCCATATAGCGGGGCAAATCCGGATATAGTAGTTGATCCATTATGGGGAGATATATCAGGTCTAAGTTTCCATGCAGCTACAGAAAAGTTTAAATTGATATCATTAGTTACCGTTATGGTTTCCGCATATGTAGTTTCTGTAGCTTGATGGAAGTATAATTTATTACCATCATTTATTTGACGTTGGCAATATACAAGATTTTTAGCAGTTCCATCTAAATTATAAACAACATTTACATCAGTTCCCAACGGGAATTGTAATGTAGTAGATGCGGTATACTGAGTTCCATTTATACTTACCCAGTAATTTGTACCAGTTGTATCATTGGTATAATTTAGATTTAACATACATGTATCATTTTTCACACAAGTTAGAGCATCAGAAAAATATTGTCTTCCATCGTTTAATATTACCCGCAGTTGAAATGTTTTAGATCCTGCAGCAGCGTCTGGTCCCCAATTCAATTTAATAGTAACATCAGTAGTATCAGAGGTAAAACTATCAACTACTAGTTCTGGATTCATTGATACTATAGATTTAATAATTTGTTGAGGACCGTAGTTCATTTGAACTTTAATTTGACCTGTAGTACTAGCTTCTGACGTTATCATCTGAAAAGTCGGAGGTTGACTTAGTTTAGGTACTTGTTTATACATAAGTTATAATCTCCTTTGTTACGAAATAACAAGCGGAGTAGTGGGGAACATAAATACATAAACAACATTGTCAGTATTTGTTACAAGCAAGATATTAACGAAGTTCCAGGCTCCCATATCAAGGTCGGGGTCATTTCCGTTTGGTTTAGATACAATAACCGATGAGAACGCCGAATTTGCCGTATTCCAGGTAATTGTAGGTATTGCAGTACCTGTGTATAATGCTAAGGTGATTACTCGAGATACTGCCTGGTTTAACTCGGTATTTTTAGGAAGATAAAGATCTGCCAGGTTGATCGTAGCTGACGATGCATTATTTGTCATAAAGTTTATAATATGCAGATCATGCTGGAAATCTAAGTTTACAGTACCCCCAGTAGTAGGATCAAACATACTTACAGGTTGGGAAAGACTGGAATCTATAGTCAGAGGTGAAGTTCCAGGGGTCGTAGATCGAATACCCTTCATTACATCTATAAACCCATTGAATATATTGTTCTTAGTGAATGTATTTGCTTCACCTTTAAGAGCAGCGTCACCCATTTGTTGAGTTACAGTATCAACTTGGGTTTGCAGGGAACTGATATCAATATTTTCCAGGTTAGTCCAGCCACCTCTAGCTTTTACACACCAAAGGACATATCCGGTTTTAGGCCGTACTTCAGATCCAGTATGGTCAGCACCTACTGATTTTGATGCATCGAAGTTTATTTTCCAAATATGATTAGCCGCTTCATCGTTAATAACACGAATATGTCTAGATACTTCTTCAGAAAAAGCACCAGTAGTAAATGGTGGGTCTGGCGCAAATATTTCTCCAATTGAACCTGTAATATTTCTTTGGGTATCAGTTACATAGCTACCTACCAGCTCAGTATCAGATGTACCACTAGTATAGGAGTTCCATAGTGGCATGCGGAAAGTAGTAGAGCCATCACCAGTGGAATACTGAGGTACCCATTTCCCTTCATTTGCAGTTTTAGTAGCCTGCCATACTTCTTCAGTAACCAGACGTTCTGCAGCGTGTTCATTAACCCAATCCCATAATGCGGAATAAATAGTACGAGAATATAATCCTCCTGTCAGGGGCAATGCATCACTTGGTACAATACCGTCTAATACTGGGAATACTTGTCCGATGGGGACACCATTATTAAAGGGTTCCCCGTTGAAAATAAATTGAGCAGGATCTTCTTTACTACCTACAATCAGATCGCCTGCAAATTCAGTACTGCCTTCAAATATATTATCGCCAGTAAAAGTCAGGTTTGATGTAGTTTTAACATAACCTGTCATATCTACATCTTCGCTCATGATTTTCCAGGCAGACCATGTAGTTCCAGTTTTTATTCTGAAATATAATTTAGGTTCAGCAACTTTAGAAGAATATAAATCTTGGCGAATACCAGCACCAGTTGTAGAAACATTTAACCCAAATGCTACTCCCAAGGGACAATTAGTCAAAGATGCTGCAACACTATCTGTTTTTGCTATATAATACCCAATAGTGGTATAATCATTGAGATCACTGTCATTAGGAATTTCAGTAGTGTATAATTGTTGAGCAGCATTCACTTTTTGATCAGAGCGAACAAACTGGTTCCATTGTCCCCAGGTACTGTTTTTATATTTACGGGTATAAATATTGATACTGGTATCTGTATCCACATATAGAATCTGGGTATATTCATCATTAGCCTGAGGAGACACAGGGTCACCCGCTGTATAAACTTCTAATACGCCAGTAAACGGGGTAGTTATAGGTGCGTTAGTTAGAGTAACAGAGGAAGTGGCTTGAATAGAATAAACACCAGTTCGTTTATATTCATTTAAGTTCGTAGTTTCCGCATTTATATTTTTAAGATCAGTGGTAATCAGTGCATTTTGTTCCATATAGAGTTTAGGAACAGCATCTTTGTTAGTACTCGGAGTAGCACTGCCCAACGTTAAAGTACCAGTGTCATTAAAGATACTTTCATTGGTTGTTGATGCAATACCATTAGGACGGATATTAACCGATTTAACAGTGCTGGAGTCGCCGCCGATAAGTACGCCTGTAGAAGCACTTTTTTTCAAGACCGATACATTATTACACCGTAAATCCAGTCCTGCTGAGCTGCTAAAATTGATTGGGCCTGTCATTGTAGAGGTGCCATCTAATTTCAAATAGCTATCAGATACACTGTCAGAGTAAGAGATTTGATGCACAGGTTGCCAGGTATTGTTTACCATAGCACATGTGTATACTTTATCAGTTGCATAAGTACTAATTAACAGTTGGGTATATAAAGCATCCCTTGAGGACCCAATAATTTGGCAGGTATATAATTGTCCATCACCTATTTCGGTATCAAGGGTATGATTATTCCACAACGGAATCCAATTTTCTGAGCATATAAATGCACAACTGGAGTTCATGTTATAGTAGGATGTAACCCATGCTCGTAATTCTTGACGTAAATTAGTAATAGTTTTAGTGGCAAAGGACCCCAGGTCTTTTACAGGCAGCCCAGAAAGGGCGATATTCCCTACAGAATCTGGAGTAGTACTGTTAACCGTTTTTACAGCATCAGTAATACCATAGGAAGCTAAAGTTGTGCCGCGATATGCTATTTCTCTCCAAGGGCCCCAGGTTTCTGTTATAGTATCCATATAGTATGTACGCATATACATGCTAGATACATCCGGTTTATACGATGTTACTATTTGACGAATTCCGCGAGTATTATCAAACCTAACAATCTCTAAATAGAAAGCAAGTTGAGTAGGACAATTTAAAAATGTTGCTGCTAGATTAGAATCTTCACAACACCAAAGCCCAGGAGTCTTGTAAGTATTAAGATCAACTGCACTAGTTATTTTTTGAATTTTTAAATTTGTTACATCTACATTCCCATTGCTGTTAGCTGCTACACTATTTACTGTTTTAACGAACGCAGGGACATCACTTAAGTCATTGAAACTTCCTGAGGTAGCAACAGTAGAGAGTCCAATAATTGTACTTGCAGCTTGATTATGAGCAGATGGGGGGAAAGTCTCCGGTTTATCTAATACGCCAGACCAGGGTACCGCAGTAGCGATGGATGATGTAAATGCACGATAGCCTTCTGGTAAATTCAGTTTAGTATCATCTATTACCCAGTACATAGTAGCTGGGTCATTCTCAGTTGCACCTTCAACGATAACAACGTCGTTATTCTGTACTTGCTCTTTAGTCAAGGCGAATCGTTCTTCATCATTTTGAACGGTAACAGTGTTAGGCATTGCCTCTCGGGGAATATTATCAAGCGAGATCATACCTGTAATTTTGTCAGCAGGTATAGTAGTAAACTCAGTTGCAATGCTTACCGGAGCATTCAGGGACGTCGTTACAGACCCAGTAACTGCACCTGTAAGCTTGATGGAAACCGCAGTCTTAAGAGCCTCTGCAGTAGTTGCGTTTTTCGCAGTACCGAAGAAGCTGGCAGCACCTGTATTCAAATTATATTCAGTAAATTTAAACCCTAAAGTATCAGTACGCCCACCAACGGTTGTAGCAATTTTCTCTCCATTAACATCCGTGATTTTATGTGCTAAAACTATATCAGCAGCATCACTGTCAGCGTTAGGAGATTGAATGATATCTGTACCAAGTACTATTTGTGATGTAGTAGAGCTTAATACTTTTTTTAACCATAATATGCGATTTTCGTTTATATTTATGATAGTACCATCTTCAGTCTGATAAACCTTTGTTTCTGTAGTGCCCCGTTTCAAGGAAATATATTCCGTAGCGGCATCAGTATTACCCAGATCAAATTTAACAGATCCAGTTACTGTGCCACCCGTTAATTGTAAGTATCGGTCATCATGAAGATGGGTGTCATCAGATTTGTGGTTAACAGTATCTATTACTTCTTCAACCTTTTTTACTAATATCGCTTCAGCAGGGGTTATATTAAATTTCTCGAGATCTGCCATATATTTAAGCCTCCGGTTGTTTATTTCTAGACCATATTATACCTATCTATAAATACAAAAAGACCCCTGCATAATACAGGAGTCTCTAATTAAACGTGCTATACTGTTTCGTAAGTAGTGTATACTATATAACCTTTTTCGGTTATTTCAGCTTGAATGACGGTAGCGATCGGAGTTTTAAAAACCGTGTACATAATTGGGTCATAGGAACCTTTGGCATTGACCTCATAGACTTGAAGGATTTCAATATTGGGGTTATTGATAGTAAAATGCTTACCGTAAACCCCATCTGTTACAAAGTCATCTGCATTAAATTCTATTTTAGTAATTTTAGCTTTAGAATCTACAGTAGTTTTCATTACCTCCACCGTTTCTTCTGCTGCGGTTACTTTAGCCTGCAAGTCTTGGATAATCGACATATACGAGTTAAGATACTTAGTGATATCTAACTCTACCATTACGCCAAAAGATGCCAGCGGGGATTCTTCCAGGTTCATAGTTTTAAAGCCTTTGATAGTGCCATTACTTACAGGCACCATACCTAGAGTAGCATTAGAAATCAATTTTATCTGGGGAGTTTTTAGCGCATACCAGATCTCAACTTCAGCTAACTGTTCATCAGTTGCCTTAGCAGGGAAATCCACTACGATACTGTTATTTTTCACTTCATAAGTTACAGGACCAATATTAAAAAGCACAGCATCGTTATACGCAGGATCAGGGTCTTCCTGGGTAATAATATTGAAAGCATATTGTGTATCTGTCAGCCACATTCCTGTAATATCAGAACCTTTTACAGAATGCACTTTTTTTACCCAATTAGCACCGTTACTGTCTACTACTAATTCATCATAGAGAGAATCGTTTAATCTTCGCAGGGCAAAGCCAGAATAAGAAGATGAGGTAGTAGAACTAGGACTAGCTACATCAAATCTTGCCCCTTCGATACATACCATAGAAGCAGGGATTTCGATAGTACCTGAGCTTACATCTACAGGCAATGCTTTAACTTGTACTTCAGGTAAAGTTCTGCTTACTGCTAAGGCTAAATCAAATTCTTCAGCTGCCGTTACAGACAGCTTAACTCGTTTAGCAAATCGTTCATCACATTCTTCTTTAGTGTACCAGCCTGTAGCTACTCCTTCTGCTTCTTGGGCTGCTTTTTCAGCACGAGCAACAGCTTGGGTAACAATAGCTACCCATTGGGCATAGGCATCAGGATCCGGATCACCATTCTCATCAATTGGATACGGTGTAGGACGCAGTAAATCAAGGTTACTACGTTCAACAGTAAAGCTTACCGGGAATGTAGTTGCAAGTTTTTCTCCTTTGCTACATCCGATCAGGCTTACATAAAGCACACCTTCCCGATTGATAGCACTAGCGGGAATGCTATAGTATACATCCGGTTGGATATTAACTTTCCAGGTTTTACCTTCCACCCGGGAAAATTCTGCTGTTTTATCTAAAGCATCCCAGCCAAACCCAGGTTCGATGTGAAAGGCGATAGAAACATCTTCCTGACTTCGACTGGGGATGCGATAAATCTCTGAGGTTTCCAGAGTACGGTTATTAACAGTTACATCTATCTTCATTAGGTATTAGATCCTCCTTTAATAACTTCTTCAAGCCTTAACACATAAGTTTGAAGTTCTTCAATAGTTCGTTTAGGATCTTTAATATAGGTCTGTGCTTCCCAACCTTTTGCCTTAGCTTCTGACACATGTTCCCCAGAGGCACTGGCAAGGCCCTTCATTTGGTCAGCGTTAAGGGTAAACACTTGTTTGTCTGAAAGTCCACTGGGAGTACCACGAACCTCAAATGTATCTTCAGGATTTACATTTGCCATTGTACTAAATAAATTGTACGTTGTTTGTGACTCTAGACTGTTATCAAATGATACTTGTTGATTACCTACTTTAAACATAAAAGGAGAGGTAATATCATTTTTAGTAATGATATCATTTAATTCCAGTGCCCTACATACCAGGGTTTCAATAGGTATTTCACTTAAAGTATCATTTACGTAGATAGGTTTTTTGTTATCCCAATCATAGCGGTAGCGCGAACTGGAACTGTACAGCTTAAAGTCATTGAACGATACACGCACTGCATCTACAGGGACTTGTTGGACACCTGCAATATAGCCACCGGTTTTTATTCCGGTATTAGGATCAAAAGTACAGTAATATTCAAGTTTATTAGACATTATCGTTATTCCTCATTTCTTAGTTTCGACCTAGTGCTTCCCACATAATATATGCAGAATCAGGTAGTACCCCAGAATATGTAAAGGAAACATCTGTACTTGTAGGAGTTCCTAAACATATTTTACCAGGAGTACTAATTTCAGCATTAGGATCTACAAGAGTAACTTTGATCGCATAAGGCGGAGCATCAGCATTAAATGCAATAGGAAAAACGATAGTTCCCATTGAGACTCCGGGTTCTGTTCGTCCCCATTCCCTTATGATACCTGAATTATACACCTGCCAGCCAATTGTGTCAAGATGGCAATTTACATTATATGCAGTTTCTACCTCTGCAATTTTAGCAGTTAATGTATTTACTGCTGCAACTGCTTCTTCAGACCCAATAGCAACTGCAGTTGCCTGATTGTCAACGGTATATCTAATACATAAAACGATATTTATAGATGTCGGTTTTGGCGCTTTACCACTATCACCTATATTATAAGATGTAATAATATCGCCACTGGAATCTGGTCCACCTGAGGTACCAGTACCACCTGATCCATTCCAGAACCAACCAGAGGTACCAGAGGGGTATGTTGCACCGGAATAGCTATAACGACCCCAGTTACCGTTATTATTTTGCATACGTCCTAAACCATGGAAATGCAGATTAGAGTACTCTGATTTATTATAATTTCCGACATTCGCAAGTTCAGACATTTTAAGTAAGCTGACAATTTTGGGAAGTCTAAAAGTAGTACTTCCATCACCACTACTGAAAAAGCCACAATTACCATCTTGGGCATTTGCTAGGTTTTGCCATTCTGATTCAGTGATTATCTTCATATTACTTTGTGCCCATGTCCATAACTCCGAGTATTGAGTACGGTTCAAGACTAACCCCTCACCCAAACTTAAAAAACCAGCGGGCGGATTTAAGCCTAAAGTAAGTGTAATGTCCCCAACTTTACTGAGGATTGGTGTACTAGTTGTTGCCATAAATTAAATCTCCTTTCACCATTTCCTGTAACGGGGATCAAGTGCTTCATCTACAAAATCTTCAATAGATGTTATGGGGTAGGTCAAAGCCGTTTCAACTTCTTCCCAATCATTAAAAATACTTTCGCAATCCTGCATTTCAGCAGCTTGCATACCTGCTGTTACTCCTTTATTATATACTTCACGGATCAAACGCAAAAGAGCGTCGTTATCATCTAGAATAATATCCGCAAGAGTTTCTTGAAATTTCACGAATAGCTCCTCCTAACTATTAGATTGTATCAGGGTAATTCTGGAACCAAATAGCTTTTCCACGAATAACATCGCCACCTGGTTTAAGTTTGCCGTCACCTGGAATATCATACAATTTCCACAAATCCCAGCGTTCGCAAGTAGTTGCGGGACCGTAGTCATCAAGGTCAGCAGCTTCAGCATGGGTCATTACATGGTTTGCATCGATTGGAATGTTAAAATTCTCGCAAAGTATTGTAACTACTTTAGCCATGGTCTCAATTTGCCCTGCAGTGGGAGGCTGGCTGCCAAAGTTTACATTTCCATCAGCGTATGCCGATGCATCAAAGCATCCGCAGAGAGTAACTCCAATAGCGTTACTATTACGGTGCCAGGTATGTTCTTTATATTCATCCAGGTCGCCCATAAGATGGATCTGTGCATCACCAGTAATACAGATATGATAGTCGTCAAACGTCTGATCGTATCTTCCTGCTGTCCAGTGTAAATAAATATGATAAACTTCGCCATTACAATTCTTGGCAAGGTTTCTAAGTTCGTTTAAGGTTATAATTTTATCCATATGTTTACGACCTCCATTCCTTTGTACCTGCAAGGATACACCCTGCAAAAGTTGTTTTTGAAAGTAATATGATTTTAGTATCAGAAAATTGGATAGTAGCTTCCAATGATTCCCAGAGATCAGCGGATAGCTTACGATACGGACGGGAAATTGGAATACGGTTAGTTACAGCTTTTTCAAGTGTATAAAATCCATCTGAGTTGGTACTGGCAGACCAATCGCTTACTGCAAAATCAATTATATCAACTAATCCCAATTTATTTTCAGGGTCAATAATATAATTGGGGAATCTGTATTGTAGATCCGTAACAGTTATTTCAGGCCAGATAGCACCGTCTTCATCAGGTTTCGTACCAGGAACCACATGGAGTATAGTAATAGGATAATTCCCAGAAGCAGTATAGCTATCAATTTGTTCCTTAGTGAACTCAGTAGTTGACGTCGCATAATTTACTCCTGATTCATAGGCTAAGTACACCAGACAATAACCAGTCTCCAAAACCGTTAAAGTAAATGTATCTCCAACATTATATATTGTTTTATCTTTATCAAAGGATATAGTGACACCAAGTACCATTGGAGTATCATTAGAATTTAAGTCAGAAAATGTTTTGCCATCTGCTACTACTGTAAAAATGATTTCCTGGGCGTTAACTTTGGTAAGAGTGATTTCAAATACAGTATCAGTATCAAAGCTTGCAATGTTCTGTTGGTCTGTTGATACATATGCTTTGGCATTGGTTACTTGTCTGTTGGTTTCAATGAGCAGCCGTGTATAATCATGTACAAGACTATCATCGTTTTGAGAAATGGTAAGCCCTCTACCGTTTACATAGGCTTTACCATTTGTATACATACCCATGCCCTCATTGACTTCCAGTTCCAATCCTTCGACAGTCCAGTTATTAAAGATCTCACTTGCACCAATTGCATCTATTGGTAAACTGGGATCGCCTTTTTCACCTTTTTCACCAGGATCACCTTTTTCACCTTTTTCACCCTGTTTACCTGGAGGTCCTTCAGGGCCGGGATCACCCTTTTCGCCTTTAGGTCCGGGATCACCTGGATCACCCTTTTCACCTGGAGGTCCTTGGATTACAGAGAGGTCGGTGATTTCTGATGCTGTATGAGTATGGACTTTAGCAGCTTTGTTGTCTAATTGCTGTTGCAGATTAATTACATCCGAGATTGTATGTTGATGCTTTAATGGTTGACGAGCATCAGTCATTCTAGGATCAGCATTAGTTACATATCTGTTCAGGTCTGACGGGACTCCATGCGTACCCTTTAATGCTTCCATGTACGCAGAGAAATCTTTCATTACGGCAGATACATTTACACGGAACTCAATTGTATTGGCGTCTTTAATAACAGGTACTAAAGTTTCACTCTCTACAAATTTAACAGACCCGCCCCATTCTGTAGGTACAGCATAGGCATCATTTATTAGAATAGAACCAATAGCTTTAACTTGTACAGGATTAGGAATAAGGTCTAACTTGGCTTTGTCTTCTTTAGACAGTAAACCATCCTTTACCTGAGAAGCAAGAAGCGGTCGATTTTTAATGATATCCCAGACAATTACTTCACCTGTTTTAGGATTTAGTAATTCATCTTTAGTCCATACATTTCCGTCTAATGCATTGCCTACGCGGATAAGTTCATTGATTATCGAGGCGTCTACACGGGACGCAACAGGAACATATCGGACATTGAACGTTTTACCAACATCAGCACTGTTAAAAATAACAATACCTTTTGCAGCTACGTAATCATATTCCGATCTATAGTTAAATAGTGCTTGTCCTGCTAATGGTTCTCCATCAAATATTAATTGGATACCAACTATTTGAAGGGTATTGACTTTTGGTATATGATCGAGGTATACTTTTTTAGAAGCAGGTACTAATATCTGCTGTTCATATACCTGAGACCTAGACTCATCAAGATTATATAGATATGACAAGTTCATGGGGTATTATAACCTCCTTGGTTTAACGGTTTTTCTATTCTACTGTACCATATTATACCTACTTAATTTTCGAGTATAAATACTAGGTATAATACTAGTATACGGAAAAACCAATACATTGGAGGTATTAATTTTTTATGAAACCTAATCTCTATAAAGAAGAACTTATGGATTTATCTACAGATACTAACTTTGAAAAGCTGGCATCTTTTGCTGTAGAAAATCTTCTTTCACCTGAAGAAATGGATATCGATCTGGGTGAATTGATTGAAAAACAAGCTTATGCGGAAGACGCTGTTTTTGCAGATGATATTAACCGTATGTTTTCTATCGCAACCCCGGTCGAAACTAAAATCTCTGCATTGTACGCTACTAAATGTGCGTCTATGCTGCCGGAAGAAGTAGTAAATCGCATCAACAATGCCTGCAGTATCTATGGCATTGATATCGAGATCCCGGTAGTAAATAAAGTTGCATCTGTAATGGATGACCCTGAAATCATGGCAGCTATTGATGCCTTTGAAAAAGATTGGGTAGACCCAGAGGATGAAGCTACTGAGAAATACGCTCATGCAACTGAGTATGGTACTGAATTCGATACCTGTATGGCTGCCCGTGCGTACCATGCTTCTGAGCCTGAAGAAATTGAAGCTATTGAAACCATTGCTAAAACTGCAAGCGCAGTTCCTCCTGAAAGAATGGTAGAGATCCTCCATGACCTGGATGAACAATTGGGCTTTGATACCCCTGCTATGCAGCGTTTGGTAGGTACTCCTGAATATGCAGTGTTTGAAAAGAGAGCATCGGAAAACATGGTTAATCTGGGTAATGTTAGTGCTCCTCTTTCCGTTATTTCCGAATACCAGGATTCTATTAAAGATTTAGGTGTAGACCTGGATTGGGATGGTGAATCTCCAGATTCTCTGCAACTTCAAATAGAAAGGCTTCCGAGTCAAGTAAAGAATGAAATTGGAAGTTGGGTGAAATAATATGGCTGCTAGCGGTCTTCTTATTGGCAATGAAATCTTTAGGGCATATGATGACGCTAAAAAGAAATTTAAAGACTTTGATACTTGGGTAGCTGAGGCTATTCGAGATGAGTTTGGCGAAGATATGGTAGCACCGTTAATGTCTGCTAAAATAGCTAAAACTTCTAGATTACCCTGGGATAATCCGATCGTCTTTGAGAATATCGCACTGACTTTAAATGGTAGGCCAGTACTTCCGGATGTGGCTCAGGATATCAGTGTAAAAGAATTAGCTTTTGCAGTTACCTGTCTAAAAAAAGAATTCCCTAACGATGAATTCGATGATAAAGTAATTCAGTATTTCGCTGCTGAAGCGGGAGAAGAGGGTATTGCGATCTTACCTCCTGAACTTAAAGATGCTCAGCGCTTTATCCCGCCTATCTTTTTAAATAAAGAGCAACAGTCTATTCAACGTGCATATCTTGAGGAAATCAAGGATTATGTTGAAATAATGACTTCGGCATCGATAGCCGGAGGAGGTGACAAATAATCCATGGCAGTACCTGTTGATAATACGGATATTATGGGTAGTGGTAACGCGACTTCCTATAATAATTCACAATATAAATTAATGACCCAGGACGCTCGTTGGAGAATGTTGTATCCGGCACCCTACTTTGATCCAATCGCTATGCAAACGCTGATGGATCCAAAGATCATGATGCTCTGGGGACGTTATTTCTACGACTGGCACCCGATAATCCATGCTGCAATCAATAAAATGGTTTCCTATCCTATTACAGAGTTTATCTTTGATACTACAGAGGAAGAAACCATTAAAAAGTACAAAGAGATATTTACAGCGATTGACTTGAAGGGTATCCTTATAAAAATGGGCCTTGATTATTTTGTAAGCGGCAATTCCTATTTTTCTCTTTTGATGCCCTTTAAACGAATGCTGGAATGTCCGCACTGTCGTACCTCGATAGCTGCATCTGAAGGAAAATTTAAACTTCGTCAGAAAAGTATCATAATCGACTGCCCTACCTGTAAGAAATCAGTTGTAGCAGAGATCAAAGACGTCACAACGAAGGAAATCTCCGCTATACGTCCGATTCTTTGGGACCCGCTTAATATGAAAGTAAACTATGACGAAACCCTGGGTATGTCAGAGTACTTCTATTCATTGCCCAGCTCACTTACTACGGGTATTGATCAAGGCAATATCAATCTTTGGGCAACATATCCTCTGTACTTGATCAATGCTGCTCAATCGCGTAAGTATGTTAAGCTGTATAATAAAAAAGTGTTTCATCTGAAACGGGAAACACATTCTTCTGCGTATAATAAGGGTTATGGTCAGCCGATCATATCCCCTGTACTGAAATATTTATTCCACCTGTTAATTTTATTGCGGGCACAGGATGCTTTAGCAATTGATCAAATTTTACCCTGGACTATTATTTCTCCGTCCTCTAACGGAGCAATCGATCCTGCAGGTGACTTAAATTTAGGTCAATTCAGCGGAGCACTGGAAACCGAATATAAACACTGGAAAGCTAACCCGTTACGCAAGAGTATCATGCCGGTACCTGTAAATGCACAGATCCTGGGCGCACAAGGTAAAGCGTTAATGCTTACCAATGAGATCCAGGAAATCACCAATCAGATCCTGGCTGGTATGTCTGTACCAAATGAATTTGTGTATGGTGGTCTTCAGTGGTCTGGTGCTAATGTCTCTTTGCGAATGCTGGAAAACCAATTCATTAACTATCGCACTATGATGCAGGAAGTTATTGATTATATTATCGATGAATGCCATACCTATTTCGATATTCCTAAAATCAAAGTCCGTATGCAGCCGTTTAAAATGGCGGATGATATTGCTCAGAAAGATCTACTGCTTAGGTTAGTCGAAGCTGGTGTACTTTCCAAACATACAGCACTCAAAGAATTGTTCCCGCATCTGGAATATGAACAGGAGCAAAAATATCTTAATAAGGAAGAAAAAGACGAAATGGAGAAACAGGTTCAACGTAGTGTTGTCCAAAATAATGTACAACGTTCGTATGGTATCATGACTCCAATGCCTAACAACGGTATCGATATGGGTGGACAACAGCATGGTGATTTACCAGAGCAACGGCCTCCACGTGCCGAAGGAGGTAATCAGCAAGTATGAGTACCGATATGATTAAAGAATTACGGAAGCTGGCCTGGGTGGAACAAGTTCTGCCCTCGGCTGGCAGTTTAGCACCTGTAATAGAACGCGCTGTACGACGGGGTACACGTTTAGGAATACAGGAAGCAATTACTAATAAAGGGTTAAACGGAAAGGAAGAGAAGAAAAATGTATCTAAACGTTAGTCAAAAATGGGATGCAATCTTAAAAAAAGTTCAAGAGGGTATAAAACACCTTTTTCCTATTGAAGGAAAGACTGGTAAAATCGAGCTGATCCGTCTTGAAATCCCTAATAAGACCAATTCATCTATTGAGTCTCAAAAGCAAAGCCTGCTTACCGGGTCTAGCCTGGGAACCCCGATATACGGTGAGTTTAGGCTTACAAAAACTAACGGCAAAAGTGAAACTGCAAAAATAAAAATATTGGATCTTCCTATCCTTACCGACCGTGGTACATTTATTGTACAGGGTAAGGACTATTCCGTATTTAATCAATCCCGTTTGCTTCCTGGTGTTTATACCCGTAGGACTAATGATTCCGATGCTGTATTTGCCGATTTCAACTTATCTAAAGGCTTAGGCTTTGAAATACATATGGATACAGAGGGTGTATTCAGCGTCAGATTTGATAAATCAAAGTTATCCACATCTTCTAAGAAGATCCCTCTGTACCCACTGTTACACGCACTGGGAGCCTCTGATCCTGAGATCCAGGCAGTATGGGGCAATGATATCTTTAGAGTAAACGTTGCAAAATCTAACCTTACTGAGGATATCAAGAAAATCGTAGAACAGGTTATCTATCCGACTAAACGTACTGGTAATGATATCAAAGATTTACGTGAGTACTTTAAGGGCAACACGCTTAATGCTGATACTACCAGAATTACATTAGGTAAAGCTTATGATGTAGTTACTCCGAAAGCTATGCTTGATGCATCTGCGAAAATCATTCGTGTCTATAATAATAAAGATGATGAAGATGACTTGGACTCTTTATTATTCAAGGAAGTCCTGGCTGTCGAAGATCATTTAATGCTTCGTATTGAGAAGAAAGCGAAAGAAGAAGGACTTGTGTATAAACTGATCTCCAAGTTGGACCAAGGTCGTCCCTTACGTTCGATCATTTTACCAAACTTGTTGACTAAGCTTGTAGAAGGTTTCTTTACTAAATCCTCGCTTTCTGCTCCTCAAACTGAAATCAACCCAATAGAAATTCTGGAAACCAACCATAAAATCACTGCTATGGGTGAAGGTGGTATTACCTCGGAACGTTCTATTCCTATGAATGCACGTAATCTTCATCCGTCTCACTTCGGGTTCCTTGACCCTGTACGTACTACAGAGTCTGAACGTGTAGGTATTGACCTTAGAACTACAGGTCCCACAGTTATAAAAAACCGTAATATCTATACTGAATTCATAGATAAAAACGGCAAAAAAGTTATGCTCAGGCCTATCGACCTTGCAGGTAAAGCAGTAGGGTTTCCGGGGCAAGAGGGTAAACCTGTAGTAAAAGTCCTTATCAATAACCGTATGAAAGATATGCCGCGTAATCAGGTAGATTACTGGATGCCAAAACCGGCAGATATGTTTACAATTACGACTAACCTGGTTCCGTTCCTGCAAAACGATCAGGGTAACCGTGTTACAATGGCAGGTCGTATGGTTACGCAAGCAGTACCTTTAGTACACCGTGAAGCTCCGCTGGTACAAATTCGTGACCAGTCTGGTAAATATAAAACTATTCAGGAACGGTATGGCAAAGAATACTTTGTACCCAAAGCTCCGGTTGACGGCACAGTTACAGAAGTAACATCTAAGTATATCAAGATCGGAAATACTAAAGTGGAGATCTATGAGAACTTCCCGCTTAACCTTAAATGTCCTAGTGGGGAAATGAAAATCAACGTTCTTCGAGTACATGGTGAAGTTTGGCGTGGGAAAATCAAAGACTATGAATTCCAGTATGGAGATAAAATACAGTCTGTGGATACAAAAGCCAAGCGGTCTAAATGGCAGTTGATCAATGCTTTTGACTATCAGGATAACGACAAAAAGCTCTATAACATCAAGTTTAGGTCTGGACGTAACGTAGTAGTTACTGAAGATCATAGCCTGATTACCATAGATGAATCTGGAGAACTGGTCCCCATATTTCCTAAAGATTGTATAGAAGGCGAAACCAAATGTCCTCTGGCAATGTTACCCGGTGTGCCCCGTTCTACTATCTTTAGAGACGAGGATAACTATAATATGGGTATCTTTGCAGGTCTGTATTTATCGGAGGGCTGCGTAAACGGTACTTGCATTAAAATCTCTGTATTAGATGATTGTCGGAAATTAGAGGTACAGCATATCCTTAACGTTGTATCCAATAAAAACCCTGCACATATCTATGCAGACAGTGTTCGGTTATATGATAAAGATTTAAGTCAATGGCTTGTAGAGAACTTTAAAAAGTATTCTACAGGCAAGTTGATACCAAATCATTTTTTTAGTTATTCGCCAGAGTTCCGTAAAGGATTACTCGCCGGGTATATGGCTGGTGACGGGTGCATATCTGCCCATTCTAAGGCCGAAGAAGATGGACAGGTGTCTCAGTTCCAAATCAGTGCTTCGACAGCTTCCAGTGCTCTTAGAGACGATCTGATGGACATGTTTGCATCATTGGGTGTCATGGCCACCAAAGGGTTCTGTGACAAGAGCAAACTGAATGACAAATGGAACGATGCTTATATTTTTACCATTCCTGTACGCGAGTTACCAAACTGGCCGCTCTTTTACTACCAGGATAGACAAAAGTATTTGCAGCATTTAATGGATACTTTGCCTGAACGCTCTAATTCCCGCTATAATCTAACGAATAAACATTATAGCACAATGCCTGAAAAAACGCAAAGGCGTTGGAAACGCTCTGATGTACGCTGGGATACAATTAAAACAATAACTGAAGCGCCGCACGAGGAATACGTTTATGACTTTGAAGTTGCAGAGTCCAACATGTTTGCAGTAGAGAACGGCTTGGTTATTCATAATACGTTCCTGACGATGTACCCGTTAGTTAAAGTTGGTGACAAAGTAAAAAAAGGTGATATCCTGGCGGACTCTAATTTTACCAAGAATGGTGAATTAGCACTAGGTACCAATTTGAATGTAGCCTATATTCCATACAAAGGCTGGACTCATGAAGACTCTATCGTTATCTCGGAGTCTACGGCTGAAAAGCTTACGAGTCAGCATATGTATACTAAGGAATTCGAGTCCTCTCCAGATTCTTACATAGATAAAGCTTCCTTTATCAAGTGGTTCCCTACAAAAATAAACATCGAAAATATTCAGAAGTTGGATGACGCTGGTGTTATTAAGAAGGGAGCTACTGTAGTACGTGGGGATATCCTAATTGCAGGTCTGAGACGTAAAACTCTGACCACTGCGGATAATATGATGCGCCGCTTACGTGGTAGCCTTGTAAATCCGTATAAAGATGCAAGTGAAGTTTGGGACCACGATACCCCGGGTAAAGTAATTGAAGTAGTACGTCAGGGTAAGCTTACTCGAGTAGTTGTAACTACTGAGGATAAAGCAAAACAGGGCGATAAGATCTCTGGTTTACATGGTAATAAAGGTACTATTGGTTTAATCCTGCCGGACTCGGAAATGCCGGTAGACGCCAGAGGCAACCATGTTGACGCAATGCTTAATCCTGCATCTGTTCCTTCCCGTGTAAATCCTGGACAAATGTATGAAGCTATGGAAGGTAAGCGAGCTAAACTTACGGGTAAAGTATCCATTATAGATAACTTTGATCCTGCTGATTCCAGCGAAAAAGTATTAGCTAAAATGAAGAAAGATAATATACCTATCGAAGAACCACTGTATGATCCTAAGACTGGTAAGGAATTAGGCAAGGTATTTACTGGTAATTCGTATATCATTAAACTGCATAAACAAACAGAAGGCAACTTCTCTGCTTTGTACCGTGGTGCCTATGATGTCAATAATCAACCAGTAAAAGGCGGTGAAGAAGGTGCAAAAGGCGTTGGGCAGTTAGACGTCTTCGCACTGCTTGGGCATAACGCTAGAAACAACCTTCGTGAAATGGCTACCTATAAATCTGATAAAAATGATGATTTCTGGAACCAGTTAGAAGCAGGTATTACTCCAATGCCTGCAAAAGAACCATTTGCTTTCAACAAGTTTAAATCCCTTGTTACAGCATCGGGTATCGGTGTACAGGAAACTAAAGATGCTATCAGTATTGCCCCGCTTAACGATAAGATGATTACCAACTTATCAAAGGGTGCGATTCAAAAAGGTTCTATTCTGGAAAACCATATGGGTAAAGACAGACCTGAAAAAGGTGGTATCTTTGACCCTGTAGTAACTGGTGGGTTAACTGGTCAGAACTGGTCACATGTAAACCTGGCATCTCCAATAGTAAATCCGTTGTTCGAGGGCGTCGTAGCTACCCTTTTACACAAGGATACTACAGGTATGACTGGTAACCAGATCAAACAGGAATTAGGTAAAATCAATGTACCGAAACGTATTGCTGAGATTTCTGCAGCACTTAAGGTAGCAAAAGGCAGTAATCGTAATAAACTTCTTAAAGAGCTTAAATACCTTACTGCACTAAAGAAAGCTAATATGAGTCCGACAGAATATGTACTGACTAAGTTCCCGATTATCCCGCCGCAGTTTAGGCCGATCTATGATTCTAAGACAGGTGGTTTACCAATGGTTTCCGACGTTAACTATCTCTACAAAGATATGTTGAACGTTAATGAAAAACTGGAACGCATGAAGGACTATCCTGATGAAGAAAAAGCTGCACTATTAAAAGACTTACGTCAATCGGCCCATGCTATTGTAGGCCTTATGGCTCCTATCAATAAGCAGAACGAAAAGCGTGGTGTTACGGGGTTCTTACCTCAACTTACTGGTTCTAACTATACTGGTAAGGGTACTAGTAAGGAGTCCTTCTTCCACCGTAAATTGCTTAAACGTCAACAAACACTGACTGGTCGTGGTACTATCCTGCCAGATCCGAATCTCCATGTTGACAACGCTAAGATCCCCTGGGATATGGCCTGGAAAATCTTTGAGCCTTTTGTTATCGCTGAGTTCCGTAAACGTGGCGTGAATATCCTGAAAGCTAAAGAGGAGATCAAAAATCGTACAGATGTAGCTAAACAGCTTCTGCTTAAACAAATGGAAGCACGGCCGGTATTGCTTAACCGTGCACCGACCCTGCATAAGCTTAACATCATGGCATTTAAACCGATTCCCACAGAAGGCAAGTCTATCCAGATCCCGCCGTTGATACTTAAAGGCTTTGCCGCTGACTTTGATGGCGACTCTGTATCTGGTGACACGGTGGTTTGCATTAAAAGAAAGGACGGACGGATATCTGTTCGCAAGATCAAAGATGTCAATGAGTCCTCGGCTAAAAAATAATATCATATGTTTTATTGGCGTCCCATCGATTTGGGGCGTCTTTTCTTTTGGTGCAAAAAAAATAAAAAAGTTATGAGATAAGAATGGCGTAGAAAGGTTTAGCAATTTTTCTACAAAAATTTAATCACATAAGGGGTGTTTTATTATGACAAACATGGACAACGTAAAAGAATTTTTAATGCCTGCACCACACGAGCCTGGTAAATGGGAATCCTTTGGATTAGGAATTGTAATGGGCGCGTTGGTTACTAAGATGGGATATGAATTAGCTCCCATCGTTAAAAGGAAGATCACACAATATAGATTGCAGGATTATAGGAAAAATCAGAAATAACATGGAGGGGACCTACGGGTCTCCTTTACTATCTCAAAAAAAAATAAGAAATCGTGGGATAAGAATAATGTAGAAATAAAATTAGTTACATTTCTACAAAAATTTAATTAAAAGATGGGAGTGTTTTTACTATGTAACAATTAGAAATATTCAAGGAAAAATGTACATAATAGTACGAAACTAAAAATGAAAGGAGAAATATTATTTATGAACAGCAAAGAAATCATTGCTGCTAAACGTAAAGCAGATGCACCTAATAGGATATTACGTAATATAGCACACATTAGTGTTTATGGGTTAATTATTATTTGTATTATTGGCATTACCAACATGATATTAACAAGTCTCACAAAATAATTCAAACTATTGGTATAAGAATATTGTAGAAATAAAATTAGTTGTTATTTCTGCAAAAATTTAATTAAAAGAATAGGAGTGTTTTACAATGGAAGATGTAATCATGGAGAATAACGAAATGGAGAACAATGCAATGGAAAACAACGAAATGAATTTGAATGTAGAAGGTAAACAAAATGAAGGTTGGAAACCTGATACAAAATCAGTAGCACTTGGTGTTATTATTGGTGCAATAGGATTATACGTAGGACAAAAAGCTGTTTTGTTATACAAAGGTTACAAAATGGCTAAAGCTGCAGAACAAGTTGTTCAATCCTATACTCAAGCACAAGGACAACAAGAAGCACAAAGTTAATTAGAGGTGTAACAAATATAGCCCTAGGAGAAATCCTAGGGCGTCATTTATTCAGCAAATTAAAATTTAAGTATATAATTTATAAGCACGTAAACGAAAGGAATGATATATATGGAAAATCTGGATAACAAAACAATTATTGGTGGAGCATTAGGTATTTTAGGTGGTATTGCAGGAACATTAATTGCTCAATATGCGTTTAAGAAACGTAAAGAAAGTATTGATCGTCAACAAAAGCAATCTAAACCATATTATAATAAAAAGCAAAAACAAAATACTAATCCGAATCCCAATACCAATAATACAAACCAAGAAAATACTACTAAGGAAGCTGGATCTGATAACAAAGGTAATAAAAATCAAAACCAGCAATCCGCACATAAAAATAATAACACAGATAAATAATCGTGATTATTATGAATACAATTCTACGTAGCGAGGTTCTCCTCGCTACTGTTATTCTATTTCTCTTACATTTGATAATAAAATATTTAATGTGAGGTGAACTGGATGAGTGCATTAGTATCTATTGGTTTGTGTCGTGATAGGCATGCGTTTCCAGAAGAAGTAGAAAAATGTATTTATGGAGAGATCAAAGATCCCATGGATATAAAAGGCCTGGAAAGACGTGCTGATGAATTATTTAAAAGCCTAAAGGTACAAAATACGGATCTCAAAGAAGTATCCTTATATGTAACAGGTTTATCTACAGCATTATGCGCTGCGATCAATGCAGCAAAGAAAAACAAGATTAAGTTAATCCTTAATCATTACAATATAGCAACTCGGGGCTATGTTCAGCAGAAGATGCGGTAGCCCCAACACCCCTATGCTATAAATAATGGGAACGTAATCGTTCCATCCTTCCGTTATTTATATAAAATAATATTTTTAAAGTGAAGTAATAGTCGTCACGAAGGAGTTAACCATGACTGTACAAAACATCAAAAACATCAAATTTCAATCTGAAGATTTTACGGAGCGCTATGTTCTTAAGACTCCAAAGTTCTATCTTGGTATCGAAGCTCTTATTGATAGCTCGCCAACGATGAAGGAGGTATTTAAAGAAGCGCCGATTCCGAAACTTCAGAAAGAAAAAGTGGAAAACGATGCTGAGTATGAAACATGGGCTTTATGGCAATTGTTAAATACCATAAAGATTACCCCGCCAGTTAATCCTGCATTATTAACTTATGCACAACGCGTAGCCTATGTAGCCAAAGACGCAGTGGATTATATTAATGCAGAAGGAATTCCGGTTAGCTGGAGGAAGGAAAGCTCCGAGCCTGACGCTCGCTGGGTATTCTGGGTTTTACTTCCTGACCAAGAATTCAAGGAGCGTTTCTCCGTTGAACCTGTTGGCAAACGCCTGGAGATCAACGGTTTTGTCAGAGAGCCTCTGACACACCAGAAACGTAACTAATTCTTCCAAAACAGAGGTTGGAGAAATCACGCTACGTTTCTGTTAAAATGGCAGAAGTATGTCAAAGTTTCCATCGAGATGCATAAGCAGAAGGATCTTATGCGTCTCTGAAAGGAGGTTCCAGGTGGCGATAACACTTGGACTTCTAATTTGTTTCTCAATACTTTGGTTTGATTTGATGATTGTTTTAGCATATGCTGAAGCTGAGGAGACACTAGTGTGAGAGCAAGGCACTAGCTCAGAAGCATATTTCGAGAGATATTTGGTTCCGGGGTTTGATCCCGATCCATACTTCTCTCTTTTTTTTTAGCAAAGTATTTTCGGTATAATAGATCGTAGAACCTAGTGAAGGAGTTCGATCTATGTATACACTGGAAACAAGTCCCTCTGATTTCTCCCAAAAGATATTATACTTGGATGGTAAACCTTTTAGTCTTGATGGGTTACCCTACATGGTTACTATAATGAATACAGACTCAGAAAAATTGCTTCTTATGACTGGTCGCCAGGTAGCAAAATCAACTACTATTGGTGCAACCAGTATTACAGAACTTGCCAGTAAACCATTCTGGAGATCATTATACGTAGCTCCTCGAGATAATCAGGTATCACAATTTAATAACGATAAACTTAATCCAATGATAAATAATTCTCCGATTATAAAGAATTATTATGTTAATTCTTCGTGTACTATGCAAACCCAGGCTAAAGAGTTTTTAAACGGATCTATGATGTATTTACGTAGCTGCTATCATACAGCCGATGGTATCCGTGGTATATCCGCAAATTCTGTGTATCTTGACGAGGTACAGGATATCATTTTGGATAACATCCCTGTAATAGAAGAATGTACAGCACGTAAAACTCCGAAACGTATGGTCTTTTGCGGTACTCCTAAAACATTTGATAATTGTATTCAAAAGCTTTGGGAACAAACTACCCAACACTATTGGGCAATGAAATGCAAGGGTTGTACAAAGTGGAATGTACCAATCGTAGTAGATAATCTAGGTGAAGATGGCCTTATATGTAAATACTGTGGTAAACCCTTGGACGTAGCAACTGGTGAATATGTAGGCAAATATCCTGACAGGGATTTTGTTGGGTATCACATTTCTCAGGCAATGATCGCAGGTGTTCCTCAAACAGGTATTCCCTGGTCCCGTCTTATCGAAAAATTAAATAACCCATTATATAGTGAGGCAAAGTTTTTCAATGAATGTCTTGGCTATTCCTATGATAACGGTGCAAAACTTCTAGTTGAATCCGATGTCGTTGCTTGTTGTGATCCTGAAACAACAGAATTTACTACTAATAGAAAAGGTGAATGGGGAATATATACTGTAGTTGCTACAGTAGACTGGGGTGTACTTGGTGGAAACACGCATACTGTAGTAACTATTGGGGGCCTGGACCCGCAGGATAAACTGCGTGTATTTTTTAGCCAGAAATTCCCAGTAGATCAGGACCCATTATCCCAGATGGATCAAATCGTTAAGCTAATAGCGTCTGCCGCTCCAGTTTTAATAGTATGTGACCGTGGTGGTGGTAGTTTAGCGAACTCTGTGCTTCGTAAACATTTCCCGAATGTAAAAGTATACGAAATAGAATATAAAGCACGTGTAACTGCAGGTATGGAATTTAACGATAAATCCAGATCCTGGGTTACAGATCGTACTCGTGCAATGGCAGGCGTTGTTTTAGATATTAAAAGCCAAAGAATGATTTTCCCTGCATATAAGGTTATGAAACCTTTCGCAGAGGATCTATTAACCTTATCTTGTGAATATAATGATAGGATTCGTGCATTCCAGATAATCAGGGATATCAATGTTCCTGATGACTTTGCACATACGTTAGTATATTTACGTTTAGGTGCTAGATACTTTGCTAAAAATCCAAGGGCATTCAAACATCAGTTAGATGATTTCACTCCACCTAACGGTGAAATACCTGAAGAATATGAGTAAAATGTTATAGAGATCAAAATGGTATAAGTAATATGGAGAAAATATCTATATCAAACCTCTAAAGAAAACGTAAGTCTGCGCTGACGGCACGCATCTGGGAGATGTACCCTAACGCAGTTTTCTTTTAGGAGAGTACTGTTATAGATGCAGCCCTCATTGGGGTGGTTTCTTCTCTTAGGACTACGCCGCTCGGTCCTAACTTGTGCAGAAATAATCATCCCCTTACAAAGTGTTATTCACTATCTCACTTTAGTGCACAAATCTAAACCAGAGCGGCCATCCTCCGAAGACCCTGAGTCAAGCAATTGATTTCAGGGTCTTTTATTTTTTTTATTAAAAGAAAGGAATGTGACTGCCATGAGTTCTATGGAAACTCAAGAGAGACAAGTAACTATAGTAGACAAAAGCAACACTGTTGTTTACTGGGGACCTAATGCTCTCAACATCGGTGTCTTGCTGCAAATCGTACCAGGTGTAATTGCAAGATGCGCTTATTTTTCTTTTAAACCGTTGACCCCCATTTTTAAGAATTATCTTATATGGGAATTTAGTGCAGATGAATTCAGGGACTTTTGTACTAAATTAAAAGAATGTACCTACGGTGTTTTAGAAGCTTATACTTCTTCTTCTAAACGGTTAATTTTTAATGATCTTCAGGTTTTTACAGACGAAAATACTGAACCCGTATTTTGTACAGTGCCGTTATTTGATACCTCCCCTATGCCTATTAGTACTGTTATGAGTCTAATAACTGATGCTAATGTATTTGTTTCAAACCTAGTTTTCGGAAATGCATATGTTACTCTATTAAAGGATACAGAAGATATTGAATCCTTAAAATACTATATGCATCTTCCAGTAGAACATAAGCTGATCCTTAATGGTATAGAAATAAAGAATAAGTGTAATCTATGTAAACATCAAGCTCATAAAGAAGATACTTTATGTATCAATTATGATATCGATTATAAATGCTTCTTTACCTTAAATCCGATATCAAAAGAGGAAATCAATAAAGATATCCAACAGTTATATGCAAATACTATTATTTCAGGATTGGATATCGACAGCAACGAATTTCCCATTTTACAAAAGTTTAAAAGTAATAAAGACTTTGAGGAATGGTATACAAACACATATCTCAAAGATGAACCTGTAGAAAAGGAGAATGTATAATGGATATTAACAGGTTTCCAAAGCTTGTACGTGAGTATTATAATACTTTAACTGGACGACATACTCAATTAGAAAGTATCTGTGGCAATCGAGTACTTGCATTATCCGAATTGCCATTTATTGATTATAATTCTTTTTCAAGTTATATGGGAGTAACTCCTGAAATACTAACGTCTATAACAGACGTTACTGCAAAAGCCTGTTATTCCAGGTTTTATATCGATAAGAATACTAAGAAAATCGTTCCCTATTCTTTTGGTATTAAACTTAGAGAAATCAATGCTCCTACCGAAGCTTTAAAGGAACTACAATTAAAGCTAATGGAATTCTTTAATCAGTTTCCTAAACATCCATGTAATTACGCATTTATGCAAGGTAAAAACATTGTGGATGCAGCTAAAACCGTTGCTAACGACGGGGTACTTGTACATGTAGATTTAAAAGACTTTTTCCCCGCTCACACATCCTTATATGTACAAAAAGGGCTTGAGCATTTAATCGCAGAAAATTTTAATACAAATTTACCCCTGGATGTTCTGAGTAGAATCGTTAAACTTGTTTGTTTAGATGGGGTACTACCGCAGGGAGCTCCTACTTCTCCAATTCTTACTATAATCCTTAATTATGATTTTGATTGCAGAGTAGCAGAACTAGCAGAAAAGTTTGGGTTTACATATACTCGATATGCAGATGATTTATGCTTTTCAGGTAAGAAAAGTGATGCAGAATGTCAGGACTTTATCAGCGAACTTAGTGAGATAGTACATCCATTTCGGATGAATTATAAGAAAGTTGGAATTATGCGTGATAAAGCTTATCCTATTGTAACTGGCTTCCGTATAAAGACAAAAGTTACATATCTGCCATCTACTCAGTCTGCTAAAATTATCGGGATTATAACAAACTATTTACAGATGCCGGACTTACGTGGAACAATATCTGCTAAAGTCATTGAGTTCACGTTCTCTAAGGATACCAAAATTCCATTGGATGAATTGCCCGGAACATTAACACGTATCACTGACCTGGTTCATACGAAATATCCGAATTTAGAATTTATAGTTAAACCAATGTATAAATATGTACAATCGGTGAAAACTGTATTGGGATTACATATATCTAACTCGGAAGTAAAGTATCCACGAAGTAAATATAATGACCTGCGAGTTGAAGCGATGCTGATTGGAAAACAGCTTGGTATACGAGAAATAATGTATAATATACATCCTGCTAGAATCGCGTTAGTTAAAAAGTATGCGGCTCACAATAAATTCTTTAAGCCATCATTTAGAAATTTAATGGTGAAACCCTTGAGTAAACGGGTGTTTAATGGCAAGCTGGCATTTCTCAGTATGGTAGATCCAGATAAAACCCTAAAGTTAAAAACTATCATGGATAAGCATCGCCAAAAAACTGTAGAGGATATGATCGACATATTTTTAAAAGGGAGGGGTTCTAAATGGCTGAACCTGTTAGCAAAATAGATACAACGGCGTTGGAGAGTGGACCTATTATAGTCAACGCAGAAATGTTAAAATTAGCACAAGAAAAAGTTGAACGAGAAAAAGAAGAAAAAGAAAAGGCAAAACAAAAGGCGCAAAAAGAAGACGAGAATACATTATTGGACTTAGCGCCTTTTACTTGCCATCATAATAAAGGGGAAATTAGATGTAAAGCATTGGAACAACCAATGGGTCCCCCCTTATCGGTATCTGAAGTTACCTATTATTTATCAGAATTCATGAATTTAATATATTCATCAATTCAAGATACGCGAGATGCGGATACAATAATCTATGAATTAGGCTGTGAGTTTACAGCTATTCTGCAGGAGATTATGTCAGATAAAGTTAATTCTAAACTTATCAAAGATCTATGCCTTGTAGATTATAGTGATTCTGTTAGTTATTTAAATGATACCTATGAATATGATTTGTTTGATCCAGAAGAAGAATTTTTAACAGATCCATTATGGAAAGCTCAGAGTTCTTATTTTAAAGAAATGGTAACTAAAACACCAGAGTATTTAGCTCCTGATATTGATGAAGTTAATGATGCTGTTCTTTCAGAGTTGGAATATCAGAAAGATAATCCTGTTTGGTATCCAAAGTGTCAAGAGTACCTAACTGATGACAGTCGTATCTATGCCAGCAAAGAATCCTATGAAAACCATAGGTGTATACTTAAATACGCAAACGATGGTATGGAAACTATTGCTTTTTGTAAATCGGTATCCGAATCATGTACTGAATACTTCAAACTTATAAATTTAAAGGCTGAGTTGACCCCGATTAAGGTTTATGGACTTATGATGTTAGCAAACAGTTATTCAATTACAGCAGTAGATTTTGAAAAGCCCATGCACCTTCGTTGGTACACAACGTTCAGACATAAACTGGTATATTTGCTCATAGATATCTTTGATTTCAATAAGATCGACAGTGAATCCCTAGAAAAATATAAGGATGATCTTACTAAAATTATTGATTATTCGTATGCGCTTAATTAAAAAAAATTGGTATAAGTAATCTGTAGGAATAATATTAGATATTATTTCTATTTATAAATACAGTATCTCATGTGTTATAATTTTCATTCCGAGAGTTCTAGGAATAAAAAATAAATAATAGTAATAACATCTGGCCCAATTGCGGTTGTGTACCGTAGGTCACATGCTCGCTTCCTGTAAGAAATTATAGGATAGATAACGGTAAGGAAAGATATTACTAATTATAGCGCCAACATGGGATACTGTATTTTAGTATCTTGATATTATTAAGGCTACCTAGGTAGTCGATATTCATTAAGAGTTCTTAATGGTTCTTTCTTATGGTTTAGACGGCAGTCATAAACCTATGAAAACAACCCGTGACATATCGCGTTATACCTCTTCATCCGCCAAATCGACGGGGTCGTATAATCGCGTGGGGACTACTTAGGTAGTCTTAATAATATCAAGATACTTTATTTTCATCTTATTTGACCTCCAGAAATATTTCGTTAGCATCTCCTTATGTTATTTCCTAATGTATAACTAATATTATACATATAACACATGCTTCCTAACGTTCGACTCCCATCAACGTTTCTCCAATTTCTGGAGGTCAAATAAGATGAAAATAATTAAACCCCGAAACGCCCTAACTACCTATAACAGAGGTTGACAATGAGTTCATTGTCGTTTTCTTGTATTTAAGCTTGCAGCTTAAAATTGCACCAGGATCCTCCGTCTTAGCAGCCATGCATGATCGGACGTGTTATAGGTAGTTAAGACTTTTCGGGGTTTTCTTTTTTTTTAGTTATTGTTTTTGATAGCCAATAGTCCAGTAGACTTCAAAATATAACCCAGGAGTTTTACGCCATAAACCAACTGTAGTACGAGCTATCATTGTACCATCAGTAGTAAATAAGCCCATCTCTTTAATATCCTGATTATCTACCGCATCGTCTACCATGTCATACAGGAACGAAAATGTAAGGCTTAAGCCATCATCCGCAATCGTAGGAACAGTAGCGGTTAATTTACGGGAACCTGATAATTCACTGTCAAGTTGTTCATCCGCGATAGTCACTGCAGTATCACCGGTTCCCAATGCTAATTGACGAACAAACGGAAGATCTGCTGAATCAGTCCCCCAACCGCCTAATAGTTTTATAATTGGGTACCTAATACCCAATACGATATTATTAGGTACTTTACCCTCCTGAACTACATTACCCTCTGCATCTTTCAACTTAAAACCTACTCTACCGATAAGTTTCGATCCTGAACATATACCTAAAGCATCTTTATTAGCAATATCATTTATTGCTATATTATTCATACTGTTTCCTCCTCACCATACTGTAAATTTACATACAGGCGTCTAAAAGTTGGACTCTTACGGTCCAGAGCATACATCGTTATTTTAAAATAAATAACCCCAGTCATATCTCGCAGTATTTCTGGTACTGGTTGCCAGTTTGTTTTATCCTGTGAATATTTTATATCAACCAGAGTTCCTTCTGGGGCATCATATTCTGTTCTTGCAAAAATATTTTTAGGAATGCCGCCAATTGGAAAACTCTGAGAAACAACGCTGCCCTTATCACCATCAAATACAACCAGACCATCCTTTGCCATAATAACATTATCCATTTCCCACTTATCCATTTCTAGGATACCACAAACAGTTTCGCCCTGTATAAAATTATAACTGGGCGTACTATCTATTATTTCCTGGGTGATCTCAGAGTAAATACCACCAGAAGTATCGCCCTTCAAATCAAGTTTTATTCCCATGTCAGTTACATCTGCAGGGAATGTCATATGGCTAAGATGAAATTCTTTATGCTCAGCAAATGGAGTATCTGTTTCTCTAAAATAAACTTTACTATAGTTAAGTTCCACATATGACGGTTGATTAGGCTTGCTTTTCCAGAACTCATTAAAATTATCGTCATCTTCTTTATCGAAGATATGCCAATAATAATTATTTAAAGTAAGAGCTAATGGATCTGAAAGATCATCCGTAAATATCGGACGGCCTACATCCTTAGAGTAAATAAACATATCTCCAGGTATATTCTTAAGACCATAGACTGCAGATAAATTCAGTCGTACACCTAGACTATCAATGTCTGGACTCATTATATTGTTATCATCATAAGACTCAGCTATGTATTGCTGAGTTAAAAATATATCGGTCCTGGTAGGCAAAGCATCATAGAATAACTGGAGAATATCCTGATTGTCCTGGAATACTTGAAGATCTTGCCATTGGAGATTTAACCGGATATAAGCTACCACATCATACAGGAAATTAGACATGATATAATCTCTAATTTCTTCTGTCATCGGAGCATCAATGAGATACTTTGCAAACAGATCTACTGGTCGAGTTTCCCACCAATAAGGATGTGTTTTATGGGTAATAAGTTCAACAGTGCTTGACAAAGGCTGAAATCTATAAAGAATATCCCCCTCTTTTACACTGATTTTAGCATTACCCATCGGATAAGAATATCTATCAGTTTCTACCACTTGATTTGCAATACTAATAACGGTTTCATCACCGTACTTAGCAACTGGTAAGCCAACAACTAAGTTAAGCATTGCAAGCAAATTTCTAGGTGAAGGCCCCAAGTAAAATCCTGCTAATATAGGAGCAATAGAATCTCTATAGGTAGTCGAATCCAGGCGTTTATAATCCAGGAGATTGCCGATCTCGTTATAGATACGCAGTCCAGCATAGCGACCCTTTGATAATAATAGCTTTTTTTTAGGTACCTCTTTTACAAATGCCAGTTTACCTTTAGTTAATTTAAAGTCTATTTCATTTTGAAGATTGATTTCAGGGTCTACATAAGCATCGTAAAACGCATCTAAAAATAGCCAGTTCTCATCAATTGTGTACACATAAGGATAATCCTCATCCTCAAGGTACGTAGGCTCACCAAACTCAAACTCTTGCCATACTTTTGTAATACCAACAGTATGCTCATTTATCTCATTTATATCATACCGAGCTAAAAGAGATATATCGGTAGGTAAGGATAAAATAGATGCAGCATGTGAGGTTACTCGTAAAATATCTTTCGGCTTAAACTTTTCAGTCCAAAAGTCTGGTGTTAAGGTCTGAAGCCATGAGTTATAACGTTGCATAGGCTACGCCTCCACATCAACTTTTATCAAGTCTTCATTTGTGTACCAGCAGCATGTACGCATAGAGATCTGTGACCGGTCTTCGATTATAAATTTTAAACTGTCAGATTCCAAAGGACGGAGAATAGAATCTTGAGGTTGACGGTATAAATCAAGACCAATACGTTCCATACGTAGATCCTCGGTTAAATAATAACATTTTACATCGATCGGCAAGTGTACCATCATAACCCCAGCATCACGAATAATGTGAGCAATTTCAGCTACCTGGGGATAATCGGAATCCCGTAATTCATTTACGTACTGAGATATTGCCTGTTTTACCTTTGCAATCGCAGTACTCGATTCAATATCTGAGACTTTTATTGAAGCAGTGAATACCAGCGGCCACATTTGTTTTACAAGATTATCTGTATGCAACAGCTCATTATTAGAGTTGTTTACAAAATCTTCAACATCCGAGATACTTGATGTTAAGCTGCTCATAGGAGAAGCCGGGGTAAGCAAGGGTACCTCTTCTTTTACAGAACCACGCAGTGATGTATCATTAGGAAGCAGGTTTGCATCATTCCACGCCTGCATTAATTCTTCAGGTTCATTTATCAAACTCTTGCCATTAAAAGCTAATGGAAATCCCAGCGGAGCTACATAACCGCTTTTTATATTAAAGGTATTATTGCGAATATAAATATCACATTTACCACCAATGTGTACAGTGCCTACACCACGTATATTTACCAGGTCACGAATCATTTCGTTATCTCTGATACCTATGGGTACTACTTCCTGAATATTATCAAAGTTATCACGTAAAATAGCTTTAACAGTTTTATATGCAAAGAGTCCCCGTAATGCCAGTTCATCCTTGCCCCTATTATAAAACACATAGTTCGATTCTACAATACCGCCATCACTTGTATCAGCAAGAAAGTATGCTCTGCGTACAAAAGCAGCTACAGAACCCGTAACTGTTACGGCGTCATTAGTTACTGCATTATAAAAACTGCCTGTACCAAGTGATCTAACAGAGACATCAACATAGTAACCATTAACATCATCACCTGGCAACTCATCTTTAGTTACAAAGTGGTCGGATACTACTTCATATGTTCTGCTATTACTAGCTTCCCATACATCGCCCGCACTTATATAAATATCAGACTTAGATCCAAAGATTACTCGAACTACACCTGTTACATAGTTACCTGTACGTCTGGTTAAAAAATACCGGCTCATCAAACGTTCAAGGTCTTCATTGTCCATAGATACATAATTCTGTAATCCTACAGATTCCTGAAGTCGCTTTGCACCTTCTGCTTGACGTGTCCAGATCATTGCAGCAGGACGTATTAACATTTCATAAATAGGAGTACCTGGACCGCAATCTAAATTGGGATAGGCATCTGAAAGAATATTAAATATTCTCGTTTCCATATTGACTGTTGTATCAAAATTATCAGTTATCGCCATTGTTTCCTCCTTTCTCAGTTTACTTTCATCGAATATACTATCGATGCAGCTTTAGCCGGAGTAAACCGTACAGTGATGGAGATTTGATTAGCAGCATTTATATCAAGTGATATCAATTCTATAGAAGTAATGATATCATCTGCTGTTTGTGTATTTTGAGAGCTTTCAAGACTCTGGAGTTTAAAGAACTGTCTAATAGCTTCAGATACCTGATCTCTTACAAACACTTTTGTCTCTGTAGTATCAACAACATTCATTCGTACTAACTTAGAAAGTTTAGTTCCAAACCAGGGACGGATAGGATCAGTACCTACCCCAGTCATTAAAATAACTGTAAATTTCTGCATTGCCCGCAAAGGTCCTGCCACTTTATCATAGGGATCAAGTGTATAACTAACACGAACAGGACCAATATTGCTTTCAAGCCTAGGTGTCATTATTAAACCTGAAATCATGATTTAAGTGCTTCCCCCTTTGCCTCGATTTTACTTTGGACTTTTTCAGCTAAAGCCTTACCTTGTTCTGTAACTTCTTCGGCAGTGCTTGTTAATCCACCAACAGCACCTGCCATATTTTTTATATCATTTACTGCGTTAATCATTTCTGTCCGTTTTTGAACACTGGCTATAGCTGATATAGAATTTTCTAACGCTTTATAATCCACGTTGATCTTTGTAGGATCTACGATATTTAATTTATCACTGGAGAATTCGTTTAAAATACCCATGATGCCGCTTAATGCGTTTGCATAGCCTAACGCTGTAAAAACAAATTGAGTCAGGGAATCTCCACCACTACTTTCAGACGTAGCTTCTTCCTGAGTCAATTGACTGCCAATAGTAGGCGTCGTTTTATCTTTGGCACGCTCAATAAGTGTCTTAGCACTGGTAAGCGCGATATGAATAGCATCTGCACTGTTATATGCAGATGAAACTCGGCTTACGGAACGGTAGCCCGGAGGGAAGATAGAATAGGTAGAACGCGGATCATCAAGGTTACCTAATGTTCCTTTAGGGGAAACCCAAATACCTGAGTAGTCTAATCTTCCGGAACCCTGGACTCCGATATGTACATTGTCTCCCTCGTTGACCTCTGCTTCAAATATTACAATTCGGAAGGTAGTATCTTCGATGATCTCAGTATACTCCGTATTCCCGACTTTCATATACGCAGTGGCAGTACCGCCCTGGGCACGAACAGAGCCAATAAACAAGCAAGTAGTTGGAGTAGTATATGTTAACGGCGTATGCCAGTTATAATTTGTATCAGCTTTGGGGAACGATGAAATCGATAGATACCTAACAGGTAATCCCGAATACAAAGTTTCCAGGATTTCTCCTGAGCAGCCATCTACTACTTCATTTTCTTTCCATGTATCTATTCGGTAAAAATAAGGGTCGTCATTACCAACAGGATCATTGTCTTCCACTGTTTTAACAGGCGGACCATATGACCCTTCAATAATACGTTTAGCCAGAGTATCTAAATTTTCATCATTTTTTAGATACTTCATATCATCTATATTAGTAACATACCCAATATAATAGGTTATATCCGAAATAGTTCCATATTTTAAACTGTTTGTCTGGGTATAACCCAATGAATCTATTGGTGTACGTTTCTGCTGATAAGTTTCATAGTTAATTGTACCTACAAGGGCGTTATAGCTATCACAGAGAATGTTATAGCCTGAAATAGAAGCATCCAGGTCTGTATAGCAATCAATAGTTATAGTTACAGTAGGTGCATATTTAACTTTTATATCTCGAAGATCAGGCTCTGTTGCATCCAGCGATTCCCGGGAAAGCATACATTCGTCACCTTTTATCTCGATATATTTTTTTAACAATTCAGCAAATTTATAATTTGTAGAGATCCTAAAAGTATCGGTATCTGCATGACGTGTACCTTTTAATGGATGGAGAACTATCATAGCCTTACCTCGTTAGAAGCCTTCAGACGCTGTATTAAGAGCTTCTCGTACAACTCCGATAACTTCGTTTTTCTTTTTATTATACATATGTGGTGTAAGTTTTAAGTAAGTCCTGATTTTGGAGTCAGGCAATTCTACTTTGCCGCCATAACCAGTTGTATGCTCAAGTATATATTTACCAGGATTATCAAGCACATGGTAAGCATAGTATAACGCTTGTTCAGTAGGATCAGTTTCATGTATCCCTGGATCAAACGTCTGTTTACTCTCTACTAGTTCACGACGAAGCCTGGTAGTAGCGTCAATAACTTTCGGCACTGACCACCCAGTAAACTCGGCTATCTCCTGGTGAGTCGGTTCTCTATTAAGCGCTTCCGACAGGTATTCAGTAGCCTCAGTGATAGGTCGGAATTTAAAGTGTACATTCTCTGGAATACGGATGGCATGTTGATTACTGATATTTTCACGGCTTACTTTTTTGTAAGTATTGATTACATGCGTTGATAACTTGGCTCCCATTGCAGGATTATAAGTATCAAAGGCTTTCAACGTAAGTTCTTTAAGCTCTGCTTCTACAACAGAGTACGGCCGTACATTGCTAAGCTTTCTGGCATTGCTTACAATAACACCATGGAATTTTTTCAATAAATCCCATTTAGCTTGAATATTACCTTGTTTATATTTACGCCAAAGTTCCAAATCGGAATCAGAATATTGATTAGATGCCTTAAGGCCAACTTTACCCTCTTGGAACCCGACTAACTTAGGTCTAACCATTTTATTTCTCCTTTCACATTCTTTCTTATGCTTTTATTATACCTGGATTGGTATAAGTATATTGTATAGATACTAGGTAATAGTATCAAAATTTTAATAAGGAGGTCGTTAATATGATAAACGACATAAAATTAAGAGATCACATTTTAAAGGTATTCCATGAATCCCCAGATCATCGAGAAATAACAGACGCACTAATTAAATTTATTCAGGATGAATTAAAGTTCAATCAAAAACTTACTCCAGAATTACAACATGAATTAGTTCATAGATTTTTCTATGAAAAATGCTGCTATGGGATATCGGTACCCTATACTCGTAAAGATGACTGGAAATTTGGTATAGAATTGGAGTCTGGTAAGCTTATATCATTTGTACTATCCCATGGTATTGTTGATCACTGGCTTAGAGATGTATATGGAGGATACCCATGGGGAACCCCGGATCTCGATTGGGCATTATATGGTAAAGTTCAAGGTGTGTGCGTAAAAACTCTTATAGATTGGTTTTCAAGTGCAATAGTATTAGATGACGATTCCTCTACTAAAGAAATAACACCTACCCCAAGAAAAGAATATGAAGATATATGCCCTACAATCGATGCCTTTTTAGCTGATGTATTCAGCAAAGCATCTCTAAAAGAACTTGCAAATATGTATTTTACTTTAACAACATTAGATGCTAAATCTTTGGATTTAGAACTAGTTAGAAAAAGGCATGGAAAGATGTGCAAGGATATCCAGGAACTTAATATACATAATGTATACTCAACGTTATTAGATAGGCTGGAAAAAATCTTTAAAAGTATATGCATCGTCATATCTGCAGACGCGGAATCTAAAGCTGAATGTAAAGAATTACCTGTTCCGCCAGTAGAGGTTCCACAAACTAAAGATAAAGCTGCAACCAAGCCTCAAGAAAATAGGCCTCCTCGTCAGGAAAGATTTAAAATCCTAATTAAGAAGTTCAGAGATGACGTATATAAGAAAGTAGTATTCCCTGCAGACTTTAATGAAGATAAATTTCATGATCGCTTCAATAAACGTATGACTTTGTATATTAGGCGTAATCAGATGAAATCTGAGGTGAGTCCTGACCTGGCAATGAGGATGCTAAATGAAACTCATGGTCTTATGGCAATACTCCCATTCTATGTAGAAAATGATACGATTATATACCCTGGTAAATTTATTGGGAGCTTTAGGCGTGATGAAAATGTCTTGTGTAGGTTTACGAAGAATTTTGGATACCCAATGAGTTTACATACTAATAGTAATGGATATATCGCAGACGGAACAGATTTTATACCTGGAAATGTAGGTGATATATTAAAGGATTTTGCAGAACACAGTCAATACAATAGATTTCTGTCAATACCTATTGATGTATTAAACAGGGAAATCATGGATGTCGCTGAAGATACTCTTGTAAATCCGTAATACTAAAAGAGGCGATGTTAATCATCGCCTCACTATTTTTACAATGAAAATTCTTTTTACGGAAGCGGTGAGAAATAATAATGGATATATTCGTTATGATAGGTACAACATTAACAATTGCAAGTATATGTATTTTGGTTTTATATATAGGCACTAATTGGGGTAAACTGAAAGAAGGTATAGTCATCCTTTTAATTTTGTTGAATGCAATAATACTAACACTTACATATATTTATACAGTACCCCGTATGAATAATGAAATTCAGGATGTACGTACTGCAATTGCAAATAAACAAAAGATAATAATGATAGATACGTCATATCTATGGGCTTCCCAAATAAATAGATTGCACAAAGAACTTATAGAAGCTGGATATACGCAAGACTCATGGTTAGTTTTTACTATAAAGGAGGAATAAAATAATGAATATTTACGACAAAGGAACAGGGGTTGCCCTGGTAAACAAGAAAAACGAGGTATTATTAGGATTACGAAGTGATGGTCAGGGCTGGGGACTTGCAGGTGGGAAAATTGAAAACAATGAAATGCCGTTTGAAGCAGCTATGCGAGAATGTGCAGAAGAATTCGGTTATGTAGTAGAGAATCCAGACAATATGAAGTTTGTAGGCAGATTCTTTGCTCCTGCAATTATAAAAGGCGAAAAACAAATGGTTCGCAGTTACATATTTATGTACAAAATTCCAACAATGGATATTAAATTAGGAGAAAGAACAACTGAAATGACTGAACTCAAATGGTTCTCAAGAGAAGAAATAATGTCAGAAGCTAATCTTTTTCCACCTACACTTGTAGCTCTTAATCAAGTATTAAAAATGTTAGATTCTACTATTGAAGGAGATAATTAACAATGAAGCTTACACGAGAAGCTATTGATGCTGTAATCGCCAAAGCTAAAACAGCTAAGAAAAATAATCAGAAAACTATTGAAATGGACCCGGATGAATTGATTAAGCTTTGTTTTGCTATAAATTCCGAACGGAGAAATAATGGTATGCTAAACAAAAAATATTCAGTGCTTACAACTAAATATAAAAATCTAGAAAAAGAACTTTTACAATATACATATCAAACTTCAGATACGATTAATCTTAAAATAAAGCACCTAGTGTAATCTACGTTGACCTGCATTGACTTATATGGTATACTAAAGTTAGTATTAAATAATAACTTCGGAGGTATACGCAATGCAAGTAATCAGTTCCTTTCCTACTCTTGAAGAGTTTAAAGAATTTTGTTCTCTTGAATTTGAGAACGTAAGTAAAAGCTATAGTAAGGATATTTTTATTAATCCAATAACTCTTAATATGGCAGAACAATGTTACGGTGAAGCAGAATATACATCTCTGCGTGCTTTCATAGATAAGCATGGTCTTAGAATTGGGGACCATAGCCAGGACATTAAATCCATGGCTAAATCCAGCAGAACCTTTGATTCTGTATGGTACCCTCAGCCTGATTATATTCAACTTCCTACCCGCGGCACTGCATGCTCTGCAGGTTACGACTTTTTCCTGCCGAAGGACGTAACAGTTACAAGTGATGAACCGGTATTCATAGGGCTTGGTGTTAAAGCTTATATGCAAGCAGATGAATGGCTTGCACTGTATATCAGGTCCTCTCTGAGTAAAAAAATGTATCTCTTGAACGGTACAGGAGTCATTGACTCAGACTATGCAGACAATGAAGATAACGGTGGGGAGATTGGTGTTATGGTTCAGTTATATCCGGGTATCGAACCTGTAGAACTTAAAAAAGGTGAACGAATTGTTCAGGGTATTTTTCAAAAGTACTTAACTGTAGCACTTGATATTCCCAGAAAAGCAACCCGTAAAGGCGGGTTTGGTTCTACAGGTAATTAACATGAAAGTACCAATATACATTTCCCGTACTGAGAATTTCAATGTAGATACCCTTCCTGGACTAACTACTCTGCCATCGTCGAAATATATAGCTTATATTTTTGAGGTATCATTACTGGCAGGTGGCGATTCGTACTCAGATATACTAGATCAAATCTACGATACCCTGAATTCTGAAGTATATGGACCTGCGATGATATCTGTACTGAGTAATATACCTGAGAACCACAAGCTGCACCCGGTTCCCAAAGGATCACTGCTTACCCTGCAGGACATCGATATCGAAGCTTTCCTTAGTAACTAAATAATAAAACAGTTAGAGCTCTGATTGATACGTAAGTACCTCTCAGAGCTCTAAATTTTATCTGTATTGAATTTTTTTAGCTAGCATGGTCCAACCGTATAGGTCATCCCTTAACTTTGATCCTGAGTCATCTACGCGCACGTGGTGACCCTTTGCTGTTAACTCTGCTGCCATGGTTTCAGCGTTAGCTTTGGCTTCAGCCTCTGTAGCACCGAAAGCTGAATACACAGTATCTTTTATATCATGCTGGATTAGAACACTCATAGTTACTCATGTTCCTCAATGACTTCAATGCCATACGCAATTGCTGCCATGTTTTCTATCTTACAGCCACGATACTTCTCGAAATCTTTTACAAAATAAGCTACATCTGCGGTGCTCAGTGCTATCAAAGATTTACCCAGTGATGCTAATGGCTGGTCTGAACCTGCCATACCAAAATAGCTATCTACTATCTCAATATCGTCATCATCAAAACGCTTTTTTATTCGCTTTACTGCTCGTTCACGTTCCCGAAGAATTTCTACCTCGGTTTTATTCGCCATAGGCTGGGAGATAAATACTTTTATCATGTTTACCACCTTTCTCAACGCACATCAGCGTTGCTCAACGCAATACCTTTATTAACAATATCTGACATATACTCTTTAAGCCGCGCCTGGATAGTCTCGTCAAAGAATTGAGACCCTTCACCATTTTTGAAGTACCAGTAATTCTGGTCCTCTACTATAGTCGCACCGTCAGCTACTTCTTTTAAATAGCTTTCAATGTCCGGCGTTTCTCTCCAGATTTTTTTTAGCGAGCTACTTACGGTTTTGTTAGACTGATTATACCCCTCTATCAGACCCGGAACATCCTCGTTGGACACTGGTTTGATATTATCGCCTAACATATCCTTATAAGTTGCGTCTATTTTATCAGCGTACTCAGATTCTACGATTGGAAATGCTTCAGGTGCTGCCTCATAGTCCCCATGGGCACACGTAAAAGATATACTGGTAGTCTGAGAACGATCTGTTATATTATGAGTAACATCTGTGATATATCCATATATATTTAGCTGCTCTACAGTGGATTCAACACTTACAAAAGGAAATCCTGGTACTAAATAGGGATTAAAGTAACACTCCGCTGTACCATTGCGATATCCATAACGCTGCCTTAAAAGCTCATAACGAGCTAGTCTGGCAATTGTCATACCAATGCCAACCTGTTCAGCTTTGCTGGCTGGCATTGACAGCGTATACTTATCTTCGTCCTTACCAGAAGAAGAACTGCCTTTTAATTTACTTGACTTTAAGTATAGCCAGATATCCGCACCTTTATTTACCGTAGTACAGCGAACACCATTTTCTTCTTCAAACTTTGTTATATTAAGCATAGGGCATGTTTTATCTGTAAGATTTGCATGTTCCTCGCCTAACGATGCTACAAAGTTTTTATGGATAGGCATGCCGTTCCGAGTTACCTCTTCGTCTTCCGAGTCTATAAAGAGCATACAAAGTAACCTGGAAAGTTCACCGCCTGATCTATTAAATACTTGGGCTATAGGATCTGATACCTGTAAAATACGAGTAGGCTCCTGTTTCATAGGCCTGCTATAACCAATGCCTGCTTTTATATTAGGAAACAATACATTACAGGATGGAGCCTGGATAAACAAGGTTTCCGGTTTACAAAGTATTGTATAATTATTCTTCAGATTAGGGACAAAGTATATCTGGTGGTAAAATTTAGACATGAACTTCGCCAAGTATTCATACAGTGTTTGTTCACCGTCTTCATTGAAATCCATGTTCATCTGGGTATTAAATGCTAATGTACCGACAAACGATGCAAAGTCTATAATACCCGTTTCTGTAGCTTTTGCTCCTGCAATACCTGCGCCGGTAATCTTAGCTTCATTTTTTTCAGTGACCTCAGAGTCAAACCCTGCAAGATTTGCACCCTCAGAGGTTACATTTGCAAGCATTTTATCTACAGAATTGAGTGCATTACCGACAATCGCAGAGCCGCCGCCAGAAGCAATAGCGCTAGACAACTTATTAGCTGCAGCTAATTGGGTCTCACTGAGAGTTTCAGGCCGTGAGTTCCAGGACTCAGAAAAATTTGTACCCTCCTGGATATCATAGTTTTTCTTTATGGAGTTCTTTATAACTTCACCCTGAAGGTTACCTGGGGGATATACAATGATATCCGCTGTCTGACGGCCAAAATTCATCGCCTCAGTATAGCTGAAACACGGAATATCAATGCGTGTCGTATAGTTACCTAAATCACTGGACATTGCACTTCCGGTATCATTTGCAAGATACTTTGTACCATTGATATCTACTATTGAGCCATAGGGTATCTTAGTTGGATCAACTGCAATGGTTTTACCCGGAACAACAGGAGTACCTGTAGACCCCACACCATCATCTTTACCATTTTCTATTTTACTATTATAGGTATATGCTGTAAGTTCAACATTACTTATTCTATATGCGTCTGTACTGGCCATTATGTATATTTCTCCCCGGATGGTAAGTCATTAAAAGCTATATATCCTGCAATTTCCCCATTAAACATATATGTAACAGAAGAATCATGAACAACTCCGTGTCTAGATGTAGATGCTTGGTAACATCCACCATTACCATCGCTCATTACAATATGTCCTAAGTCCTTACCTACAATAATTGCATCTCCTGCTTTGGGAACATACCCGTCATTAGCCTCATGCCAAACTCCTTTTTCACGTGCTTCTTTAAGCATATTCGGTACATATCTACTGTTCCAATCTATGCCACTACCATTAACAGAAGTTTTTATAAATTGTCCACAGTCTGTACCATTTTGAGGAGTTCCATCGCCACCTAAAATAAAAGGAGTACCCAACGCAGATTCTGCGTTTTGAACAATGGATTCACTATTAGTACCAAATCCACCAGTTCCTATTTCACCATTTGCTTCATATAATTTATAATCTATCCCAGTACTTGTTTCAAAGTTTATGTCAGTTGTTGGAACTATACTTGATGCTGGATTATCACTATATTTACCTGTTATAGCTCCACCAACACTCCCAGCACCACCTTTATTGCGTTCAATGCTCCAGTCTACTAAAGGTGCATTTTTAGCAACGTCACTTACACCATAAATTCTATCTAAAATCTTTAACCCATTAGGTTCAGGGCCTAATTTTTTATAAAACCACTTACCCACCGAGCCTTTGTCCTTGCCACCCTCGATAATATTCTTCAGGATCTGGTAAACAAGGTCACCCATGCTCTGAAATGATTTACGCTCGATAAGTTTACTGATTATATCTACCTTTACTTTATCAAAGCCAGACGCTACAGTTACCAGAGTAGCATTGCCCAACATTGTTGCAGAAGGTAAACTCATATATTGCGCTGCAGGCAGACTCATAATTTGCATCAAAGCCAGATATGCAGTAGAATGTATCCCCGTAATAGTCATTTGAGCTCCACTGGGATCAATAGAATAACTAATACCTGATAATTCACCATCGAATAACAGTCGATATTTATACGCACCCGTACTATCAGGCAGTAAATCTCTATAAATTATGTGGATCTTTGTCGTTTCAGGCAAATCACGTAAAAAAGAGCTTGCCTGTAATACAATAGTACAAGTTGGAGGAGCCGATATTCCATAAGAAACAGCGACAGAACTGTGCGGGATCTGAACTCCCTCTAAAAATACCTTGGTATCTAAAAAAAACACATTGGTATCAGGGGAATCCCCAGGACCACTATTATTGGTTTCCTCCTGGTTTGCATCCTCAGCAGTATCGGTTTCTTTCTCCGCTTCAACAGTTACACCCGGTAACTCATATGAAGCTAAGCCATCCTCTGCTTTTTTCTCTATGATTTTAGATTGTTCTTCATATATTGAACCTATTTTATTACCTTCATTAGCCATTAATCATAGGTCCCCCTTCCTATCTTGCCTGAATAATATCTGGAACCATACGGTTTACCCGTGATAGAGCTGATTGCCCCCGAAACCTGGTTTGCTACCGTTAATGCTTTATTTACTTCCTGCATTTCCTTACTGGTAGTAACCTTATTCACCCAGCTTGACACCGAATCTACAAAGCTTTTCTTTTCCGATGTTTTTGCAACCTCTTTGGGATCCTTTGTTACTTCTTTTTCGATATCTGCTTGCTTTGTTTCATCGGATGTTTCTTCTGCAACTTCTTCTGCAGTATTCTCCGGTTCAGTTACTGAACTATCATAGCCATATGCTTTGTTCGGAGGTGGTTGGATAACTACTGCTGTCATACTAAATGGTATAACATTGTCCTGATCTGATACCAACGAATTATTTATTGATACCGGATAACATGTATACGATGTAAAATCTGGGAATGTTATTTTAAGACTGCACCTAAACTGTGCTAATTTACTTGCCCTGATAAAAAATTTATAGGCATTGAGAAACGAGATAAACCATGAACCCTCTGCAGATGCATCAAATGGAAGTAGACCAGATATTACCAGAATCTGAGGTTCTGCGCCAGAAAATGTAGCTGCAAAGTTATCCCCAATAGTCGGCATAATACTTTGCCGTTCCATTAAGTTCTCTTGTACAGATGTTATTATAATACTAGTATAACCGTTTATCAAGTGGTTGTATACACTTTGCAGTAAATCTTTATCCTCACCTGCAATTTGACTTGTTAAAGCCGTTGTTTCACCTTGCAGTTGCATATAAGCTCTACGAGAATCGTCATCTGTACCATCGGTATATGTAAAATCAACAAGTCTACCAGAGCCATGCTTATACAAGGCTCCGATATCCATTGCGGTCTGTGATCCCACTGCTGCTTGTGCAGCTTCGGAGTTCTTAACTTCTTCCGTCATTCCCGCCAAAATACTATTAGATGAAATAGCACCAGGAATATCCGCCAAAGACTTAGTACTACCAAGAGTAGTCGAGGAGATAACTGAATCAGATTTTATATCCTCCATTATCTTTCCTGTATACTGATTTGACGAAATAACATTTTGTGATAATGTATTTTTTAAGGACATATAATTCCTCCTTACGACCCATATCCTAAGTCAAAAGTCGTAGGGGGCATACCCTTTAATCCCCCTCTTTTTTGTATATTCTGCCGATTATCCCAAGTCCACCAATTAGGTTTGAAACTAGTTTTCCCTGTGATACGTCCAAATTTATCTCTAGCTTTTTCCGCTTTTTCTTCCGGTGCAGTTGACATTATCACTCTGACCGCTGGTTTACCCGCGCCATCTTTATCTACCGTGGTATCAATAGCACTCTTGGTAACTCGTGCCATCTTCTCAGTAGATTGCTGAGTTTCCTCTTTTTGAAGTTGAATAGCTCGCGTTACTATGCTGTCACGGATACTTTCACGGTTGGATGCGTTTACTTTATTGATATTCAATGATTCACCAAATCGCTCTTGGATCTCATTGTCACTCATGTTATAAACACTGCTTATAAACTCTTTTGCACGTGCTGCTTCGTCAGTCAGAGCGGTAGAACTCATAATAAGTTTACCAAGGCCCCCTGGAGTAATTGCAGCCTCAGCAGCGCTTTGACCATTTTTCAGTTTAAAGCCAATGTCAGACAGTGTTGTATCAAGTTTTCCACGGGTATCATCGACCATCTTGAACCCAACGACATCACGGAACAACCTAGCTGTATCTTCTTTGTACAACTTTTCATAATCACTGGTACCATTAGGAGTTTTATCTGAGAAATCTCGCACCTGTCTGCGTGCCCATAAGCTTCCCTCATCTCCTAAACGTGATACTGCGCTTACTAATTCTTTGTTTTTTATTTTCTTTGCATAGGAAGCTAATTGCTCACTACTTGGACCCTCACCTGGTGCATAGGTGCCCGAGGTATACATTTGCAGGATCTGACCAAAGGCTTCGATTTCCTCTGGTGAACTGTCGCTAGACATTAAATCAGCGAGTCCTGTCTCTGTAATACCCAGATTTTCCAGTAATCTATTAGCACCAGAAGACATTAAGTTAAACCCTTCAGTACCTGGTACTAAATTAGCATAACGCTCAGCTCCGAACTGACTGGCAAAAGGCATTGCAAACTCTTTTACCCTGTCCAGTTTTCCTGCAACCATTACCTTACTTAGATTACTTTGGTTTCTATTCGTATCCTTGGCATACGTTAAACCAACACCACCAAGATACTGGTCAACTGTGATATTAATTCCCTCGCTACGTAATTGCTGTACATATTTCTCTGCACGTTTACGAACATTGGGATCACTGCCATACCCGGAAGCAATAAAGTCCGCAGTACCTGCGATTCTCCCGCCAGCTACGTTATCTTTGACAAACTGGTCACCAAAGACCTGACGCAGAGAGTCAGTGCTAAATACGTTTTTCTTGCGTAACGCTGCATACATAGCATCAGCCTGCGTTGCCATTACACCGTTACCCTTATTTATAAACAGGTCTGCTGCTGCACGCAGCGGGTCTGCCGCAGTACCATTCTCCTCGTATTCGCTAAATACGTTTTCAATATCTTTTCGAGTTGTACTTCCTTTTAACCAGGCATACACGTCACCCATTGCTTGTTCTTTACTCATAGTATTACCAGATGCGATCCTGTTCCACATATCTGCATACTGGAATCCCATATTAGTATCAAGCATAGCAGTTAACCTATTCTGGTCTGCATTACCTGTAATACTGGAATACAATGACAAAACACTGCTGCCCAAAGTATCACGAATACCTAACCTGTTCCAGGAATTGTATAGATCCGAAGCCTGATATCTACTGCCAGTAGCACGTGAATCAGCACCTCTTGCTACATCAAGTGCCCACCTGTAATTACGGAGGCTTTCACCGGTTAATGGTACATTAGTACGTGCGCCATTACCTTCAAGAGTACCATCGAACGAATTGCTAAACCAGTCTCCCAATGCACGTCCTGGATTTAAAATAAGATTTTTATGGATTTTACTTGTGAAACGTTCAACGCCTTCACCTATACGCTCAATAAATCTACCAGGACCCATTTGGGCTCGCATATTTTCACCAACACCTAAAATATATTGTTGATTTGCATTGCGCTCCGCAGTTCTCATATAGCTCGGCTGGACCATTTGCATTGCATAGGCTTTAGCTGTTGTAGCATCTATTGGATTACCGTTGCTTTCCATTACATTCTGAATATACATGGCAACCATGTTTGTACGATCAGATGGCGATAATGTAGGATCGTTTAACCCAGGCATCTGGGAAACTACACTTTCCAGGATATCACGCATGTTGTCACTAAGTGTACCCTGATTAGCCATGTCAGCAGCGATATTATTTCTATTCATATAGTAATTGGATATACCACGTAACCCCTGGCTAAACATGTTATGTGCGCCTTGAGCTATTGCACCAAAGTACCCATTGTTTCGCATGGTGTTACTAAACATCTGCTGATTAAAGCCAGATCCCTGCCAGCCGGAAGCCAACAGCGGCATACCAATATTATTACTGTTAAGAAGTGTAGCCTGAGCTGCAGATATTTTCCCTGCTATAGTAGAAATACCACCGCCGGATGCGATATCCGCGGTACTCAGACCTCTGCGTTTTTCAAGTTCCGCAAGGTAAGCAAGGTTTTGCATTGTAGGCTGGATACCTATGAATGCAGGGTTACCATACTGACCAAATGCTGCAGCACTCATATTCATGGACTGATTCAACAATGTAGCAGCATCGACACCCATAGCCTTACTATAGCGAAACGCATCTGTACCAATATTTTGGGCTGCACCTGTTGTTTGAAACAGATTAACACCCATGTCTTTCATTTGTTTCACAGCCTGCATGGTTTCCTGGATATCTTTATTACCCATTACACCTGTCAGGAATTTAACTACTTGACCCGCCTGTTTAAGCTGCTGCAACATTTGTTCCGGGGATGTACCTTGGAACATATTTCCCTGCATACCCATCATTGCGATATCACGCATACCCGACATATTAAGCCTGGGCATTAAAGAGTTCGTATTCATTATTTCAGAGAACGCCAGGTCTTCCATGCCGGTAGCAACAGTTTGTGCTTCACGTAAACTAAACTGAGATCTGAATCTCGGCGACATACGACGAATAGCAGATACATCACGGTTATGTTCCTGAGCTGCAGCTACCATCGGGTCTACTACAGCCCCAACCAATGATCCTGCCGCCATACCAAATGGAACACCAAGCATCATCCGTCCTAAGCTACTGCTAACACCAAGTGAACCGCCAAGCCATGCACCACCTGTAGCACTCCCTGCCATATACGCACCAGTATTTATAGCAGCACCAGTTATTCCTGCAGCAGCACTGCTTAACCGCATAGGCATTTCTCTACTACGTTCTAACCAATATTCCATTGGAGATACGTTATACGGCGGGTTTGCAAATAGCATCCCTGTTAGGGATTGATTCCCTGCAAACTGTGCATATCCACGTGATAATCCCCCGTAATAAGTATTCAGCTTACTAGCAGGTAAGTACTGTGAATTTAATAAAGATGGATCATTTATATTAAGTTTTGTTCCAACTAATCTAACACTGTTATTCAACGAAGACAACGTTAGATTCAAGGTCTGGAAACTGAATGCTAAAGAATCACGAAAAGATTGGAGAGTACTGCTGAGATCTTCACGCACTCCTGCCATCCGATCGGAATTAAGGGTATTCTGATTAAGTCCCCTAACCGGCGGGACAAATCGTGCATCCAGGTTTTGATTTGAGTTATTATAGTCCATTGGTCCCATAGATCTCTTGGTACCCTCCTTTCTTTAATTAAAAACGAACAGGTTTATACTTAGCTTTCCATTCTTCAATTGGTAATTCATAGCCACCATCTTCCAGCTTGGTAGCTAAAAAAACGTCCAAAGGAAGTACCATGCGGAGATCCCCCGCGGTATCAATGAGTTCAAGTTTCTCAACTACCTCAGGTAAATCAAAGTCCGGCATTTTATACGTAGTAGCCCCATTTACCATTCTAGCACTATTGTACCATAATTGTAAATGTTTCTTTAGTACATTGTATTGTCCTACATCAGAACTGAAAATCAACGGGCCTTTTGCTCTTACATTGTTTAACATGATAAATATATTCCTCATTTCTTTAAATTTTAATACTATTCTCTCTGGTAGTTATTATACCGAAAATAAAAATAAAAGGACTGGGATTTCTCCCAGCCCCTTCATTCTGTGATCCCAGATCACCGGGTTTTTAAAGGATCGCCGATGTCTTTGCGATTAGTTTCAGCCTTTAAAAAATATTCCTTATAGTCTTCCGGAGTTACTTTAGGTACCGGTTTATGGAACCTGTTGTACCAGCCTCTCATCTTTTCAGAGTAAGGTGCAGAGCGGAACACTGGGTACCGGGTGAGGAAATCGCGGCGTGATCTGATTGCATTTATCTTCTTAGCCTTTTCTGCATCACCCAATCCGGTTACGGTCTTCAACTTGGTTAACTCCGCCTCATCTGCGACGGCCTGAAATTGATGTAAGGCGTATATGGTAGAACCAGCGGCAGTTGCCATACCCGCATTAGCTCGCATCATTGGAGCTACTGCCTCCGGGGGTATTTTTATGTTCTGGTTCTTCATAACACTGTTTTTAAAAGCCATCTGATTGATTTTATGAGCACCTACTGTAGCGGCAGTGCCTGCAATCGCCCGGCTGTCCCTATCCAGGTTTCTCGATGTATAATAAACACTTGCAGGTAATAACCATTGGGATACATCAGCAATCACCTGGTTAAGCTTAGATGCCTTGGAAGAATCAACTTCTAGCGCTTTATCCAACTTCTCAGCATGCCCACCCAGATTCATATTCTTAGCAGCAACGTATGCACCCGCTATTGCACCTGCTACACCTGCCAAAGCTTTTTTCTTATGGTTGCCCGGGTCATCTTTGATAGTCATTATAGCATTTTTAGTATCACTGAAAATACTATGCGGCCCATTTACAGTAATACTGGTTTTCTTACCGTCATCTTTGATCTCAATGACATCTTTGCTGAACTCTGGATGACGCTTTAAAAATAACCTTCTTAATTCATCTATTGCACCTGCAGTCTTTGTTTTCCTGGTAATAACACCTTTAGCACTTCGTCTTGCCTTTTCGAGCTCATCCTCAGTATTTGCATACATGGAATGCACTCCGGCAAGTGTTGTTGCACCTATACCTACTTCAGCCAGTGTAGCTTTATTTATAGTAGTCGGGCGTTTGGACAAGATCGCTTTTAATAAATCTTGTTGTGCCATATGTCACACCTCCTGCACCAGCACCAATGAGTGCACTGCCCAACAGTTTCTTACCAACGGTATCTTTGACTAACTTTGCCTTAACACTGGCAGTCTTTGTACTACCTTGAAATACACTGTCGATATACTCACGGGTCTCAGTGTCAACTCCCAGTAAATCTGCAGCAGTCTTTGTATTACCAATGATAGTCTGTGCATCCCCTTGCGCCCACTGTTTAAATACAGGACTTTCTCTGTCTGGCGTTGTTGGACCAGGATCTGTATTTACATACTCTGTAAAGTCGTAATAATCTGTAGGTACAGCACTGTTAGGCGACTCAAATGAAGGAGTATCTGTAATTTCCATCAATTTGACAGGTTTATCAGATACCATTTTGGATGCATGCTTTTTCTTGAAAGACTCCAGTGCTTCACGTGCATATTTATACGTATCATAGCCACCATCTGTAATATTAGTAGCATCGAAATCTGCAGACGGAGTTTTAGTAGCATGTTCCACACCTTTGTATACCCCCGTTAGGGCACTGCCAGCCACGACTCCCCTTGCTAAATTTGTTTGACGCTGTGCAGAACGCTGCAGTTTATCCATTCTGTTAGCCCCACGGATACCCATTTCGATACCATGCTTAGCGTCTATTTTCCTGTTCATTACTTTTCCTGCCAAGTTATTCAGCATATTCTCTTTGCGTTTCATGATCGCAGTTACATTATCTCCACGGATCAGACGTTTGCCTGCCCGCAAAGTATCCATTAAACCCATATACAAAACCTCCCAAGATAATATCAAGCACTTAAGTTTCTATGCCCTATTATACCTGAGAGGCTTTTGGTTATTTGTGAATTTTTAACGCACTACAGTTTTCCGGTGTTGCAATTTCCCACGCTGTACGTTCAATGAGAAGCTCTGAGAAATGCCGCAGTTCATTGATATCAGAGAATACCTGAATTTCTTTACCATTATATAAATGGTGGATCAGGTGATTATCTTTGATATAATAATAACTGCTGGAGTCTTTTACAACCTTGCATTTCAGTTTCTCACTGGACATTCTGTGCATTGCTTCCTTAGCCGAGAATTCTACCACAGCAATATAATCGTTCATTTCTTACGCGTCCCCACTCTTTTTACTATGTGATGCAAGCAGTTTAGCGACATCACTTAAAGCACTGGCAGTCTTTGTAACAAAAGCTTCATCAGCTTTTTTCTTAGCCTGCTCTGCTCCCGGTATTACCAGATTGATATATTCATCCATCAGCTTCTCTATTTTTTTAGACACTGATGGGTTTAAAGAGAGCCCACTAGCCAGAACATTGATCAGCGTTTCAAAAATCCTCATTTGTTCTCGTCTAGTCCAAACAGCTTGGTACAGAGAATCTTGAAGGGTACCCAAGGGAGCGAGTGGGATACCCTCCAGGTGCATAGATGCTCTGGTTAAATATAGTGGGCTTTCTAAAAAACCTTTATAAGCCGTTCAAATTCCTTAGTGGCATAACTTACTTTCTGAGCAAAGTTAGTGTATTTAGTCCACAGGAATTGTACGATAGGTGTAGGCAAAGTGTTCAGTACTTCTACGCGAGCATCAAAGTGCTTTTCAAGCTGTACAGGGTCACCTTCCCTAATAGGTTTGAAGCTGGCACCGCCAATAGTCTGAATAGCTGCAGCCAACATGAACTTCTGATACATCAAATCAACGGCACTGTTCAAACGGTGATCTTGCGTGTACTCATCAAGTTTGGTAAGGACCATCTGTTCTTCCCAGGTAAAGGTAGTTTTCAATACGACCTTAGCCCCACGCATCATAAACTCATCTGTAATGTACCCAAGTGTAAACAGAGCATCAATGTACGGAAGAAGTTCTTCATCTGTGTAAGTAGGATTTTCCTCTTTCACAGGTTCAGGGGCTTTAACTGTCTGTGGATCTGTCATACGTGGACCATCCAGAGTAGTACCGATCGGATCAGATACAGTTTCTATAGGCGGAGTATTTAAGATACTTGCTGCCTGCTGACGTCTTTCCTGAGCCGTTTTTGCCTTCTTAGGATCTACTCCCATAATAGCCAGCATCTTATTGTAACCTTCATCCAAAGAAGCTTCCTGGGGAACCAGGCCTTCTAATTTACTAAGGTCGTCACGAAGAGTATCATCAACTTCACTGACTTTTCCCAATCCATCAGGAGTACATTTGATATTCGGTACAGGTGAAGTACTTTCTTTTTTAGGACCTTTACGCCGAGCAAACGGATCCTCTTTAGATTTGTTCAAAATATTTTCTGACATTACAGAGTCACCTCGTCAGTATGGTCGTCAACCCGTACACCAATATTGGGATTATCTTTCAGGATACGGATTTTCATCAAGGCATCGTTAAACTTAATGGTCAGCAAAAGCGTAGTACCTTCATCAGTAATGCTTTCAACGAGATCTTTGTGGACTTTCGTGAGTCCATATACTGTGATAATGTCCGGTACAATATTTGTGATTTGTTCGGTTGTCATGATCTTACCGCCTTTCATATTTAAAGTTTTGGATAAAACAGCCAGGTGTTAAGGGGAGTTCCAGAAGCTGTACCTAAAGTATATCATACGAACCTAAACCAAGTCAACCTAAATTGCGAAACCAAAAAGTTTTTTGTTTTTGGAACCTACGCACGTGTGTAAGGTTTTCTATTACTAGGAAAATATATAATCTTTTAAAAGTAGTAGTAGTAGGGGGTGTGGATAATGTGGATAAGTGGTCTTAGGCCGCATGGGGACTCACTGTTTTCTGTGGATAACTCTGTGGATAACTTGTGGATATTTTTGGGAATAATTGTTAGACAGTGAAAAACAAATGTACTTATCCACAGATTTTTAAAAGTTATCCACAGCTTATCCACAGCTTATCCACAGGGTGAAATAGAAACAGGTTTACACATCATTCACAGCATGGCATCGACATAGTTATTATATTTTGAATCAGTGGACATTTGTTTTGATAAAAAATGACAAAAAGTGTAAACCTTGAAAATGAGTTATCCACAGGTTAATAATGTAACAAATGTTACACTTTTATTAAATGTTACAATCGGAGCAGCAAGTAAAAACAATGAGACACATTGCTTTATGCTACGAAACAAAGTTATTCACAGGTGTGGTTGATAAATATAAATGTAAAATAATTGTGAAGTTGTAAATATTACAATCTTTAATCTAATTTACATAAAAGTGTTAACTTTTTAACCACAAGTGTCCACTAGATTATTAAAATGTCCATATCTATTAAATCACCATGTTTATCGACGTTTTACAATGCCTCCCTTCGCAAAACGCTGAGTACACAATACTTTCAAAAAGTGTAGACACTTTTTCACCGAGAAAACAGTGCAAAATAATTGTGTCTGAAAACAGAAAACTCGGGAGGTTTCTAATTCTGTCGATGCCATCGGTGGTTACACTTTGCTCCCGGGTTTTTACCCCCCTCCAGACAGCATTAAACCTAGAAAGTTCACAAACAGTTCACAAAGTTGTCTACACCTGTCTACAAATTTTTTTGAAAAAGTGTAGACACTTTTTTGAGGACGCGGTGCTATGAAATGTCACGTTGTCTACATGTCTACACTTTTTTCAGGGTAGACCCCCTTATATATATCTTCATTTTTTATTTTTCATTTAGTATACACTATTTATATATAGTATACACTATTTACATGTAAAAAATCTCGCGTCATGTGTCTCTACCTAAAAAAAAGTGTAGACATGTAGACAATTAAATAATTTATATTATATTATAAGCAAAAAAGTGTCTACACTTTTAAAAGATGATTTGTAGACAGTGTAGACAGACATTCTAATTCTGCTAGTTTACCGACATAAAAGTGTCTACACTTTATGTTTATGTCGGTGGCGTCGGGAAAAAATGAATTTCAGCGGCTGGTATAAGTATAATGGTAGTAGACATTTGTATAACTGCCTATATTTTAACAGAAAAGGAGATGTATTTATGAATGAGAGCAAAAAAATATTACGGTTATTAAATCAAAACTGGGATTATATGCATAATAATAACAGTTTTGCTTCCAAGTTTACACGTTCATATTTTGGTAAGGGTTCTGATTTTATATATATCAGAAATGGTAGACCCCGATATCGGGAGGTACTGGAAAAACTTTTTAAACGCAATGAGAATAAAATGAATTTTTCTTGGAGGAATCGACTATCTATTCCCTGTTATTTTCCAGATGAACTATCTTACATGTATTATTTATTTTATATTCTAGCGACACCAATGATTCTTAAAAGTAATATAATGTATGTGGTTAGAGAAGCAGATTTACCAATTTTTAATTTTAGGGATATCGATTTAAAGGAAACTCTGTTAAGTATTACACCATATGATATTCATAATGATTGGTCAACTAATATCATAGAGGAATTAAAGTCTAGAAAATATAGTATACCCTGTGCTCCTGGATATCTGCTTATATGCAATACTAACCTTTTAGATGTAATAAATACTATTTTAGGAATGGATGAAAGGACGACGGAATCAACATCTTATATGGTTAATTCTGGATCATGGATTTTAAACAATCATTACACTGAAATATTTTATGTGATTTCGCACAATGTTTTCGCAGATGCAGTTCCATATCCTAGAGAGAATTTAATGCGGAAAATTAAAGCTTTATATGGAATGCTTTTATTATCTCGTTTATATGTTACTAATATACTTCAAGAACTCAATGACCAACGTTGTCCTGACAATGTAAAAGCACTGGAGGAATGTTTATACTACAAATGGTTAGATTTAGCGTATTTTATTAAAATAGGACAAAATGTTGTATATGCGAAGAATCATCGTGGTAACAAGGATGTCCCTTATCTATTTGATAATCCGATTATCTCAGGTCCAACATGGTCTAACGATTTACGGAAAATGTTAAATGAAGATCTCAATGTTTTAAACTCTTTATGTAGTTTTGCTGAGGATATCTATGCAAACCTGTATTATCGTGTAATAAAGAGTTTCTCTAAAGAAGAGAGTAGGGTACCACTGGAGTTTGCGTCGCCTGGGGATTTTGTCGCTATTTTAAATTGGTTAATACACGAATTGTACAATAGTTTTACACACCGGAAACCTTTGTGCAACCTTGTTTTCCCTATGATTCCTTCGTTTACACTTGATGCATTCAGAAACAGAGGTCCAAACTTGACCTGCAGATATGGTCATGTTGTAAATTTAAGTAATGATAATACAATGTCTGAATACTATAACCCAGACGTTGGCTACCAGATGACTTCCAGTCCATTAGTAAGAGAAGATCAGGTACGAGTAATACATAAAAAAATGCCGAAAGTAAATAGTATTCCATTTTTATGGAGTGATGACACATTTAATCCCTTAGCTAATGATCCCTGGTACAAAGAGGGGATTCAGAAACAGTATATGTTGCCCAATGATAAACCAGAATGGCTGGGTGACTGGTCGTTTTTATCTGAGTACATTGAGGGCATAACAAAATGGGATATGAAATATGGCACAGAATGGTCCAGTCATTTAAATTATATTATATAAAGGAGTGGTACAACGCATGATCAGATATATTCAATTTGAACTAGATGAATTTCGTTATCTTGGCGATTATATAGTGTATAACAGAGATGAGCTATTCGGTAATAAGATTGGTTCAAGGTTAAATAGTTATAACCATATTATTTATCCAGCTATAGATTTGAAACTTATTATTAAAAGTTTACACAGAATTTTAGATAATATTTATAAAAATACGCTACGCAGTTACGAATCTCTTACGACGATTAAGCTATCCGGGAGGTATTATAGAGAGAGGTTAATTTACGGTTTTAGAAGTATATTAAGGCTTTTAAATAATATATCCATGGAATATAGGATTGAACTATATAAAATATTAATCAAGCAATTGAAAAAGACGAGAAAGTATACAGATATAACTACCCACAGATTAGCTCTTACCCGCAAAGATAGAGTGGTAATTTATGAATTCCTTGATGCTATGAGTAGTTTAACTCCTATATTTTGTAATGAAAGAAATGTTATTTCTACGGATTTTGATGCGTATCCAATTTCTTTTCAGGTACAATTAAAATCTCTGAGTTTAATGTTGGAAATAGGGGAACGTGTAATAGGGGATATATTAAATTTAGTACAGGGAAATTTTAACTTTGCAACCTATTTGTATACAGTTATGAGATCCCCGCAAGTAATATTACATGATGAAAAAGGAGGAGTTTTCAATTGTAATTATATTGATCGTTTCAGGTTAAAATTACGATGTTATTCTCATATAGAGCGAAATAAAATAAAGGAGGAACTATATAATGCAGGGGAGACTCTTATATTCTAGTTCTGCAGTAGAAACCAAAGATATAGAAATGGTAGCCCGTGAGCTTACGTTGATTTATAATACTTTTGTATATGCAATGACTCAATTGGAATTAAAAGCGAATATCTATTCCAAATTAATTTCGCGCAGAGAAAAGCGGAAGGTTGAACTTATGGATTACTGGGGTACGTTGCCTGATGATTGGGTAGAGTACATGGGTGTAAAACAGTTTTTTGAAGCCCGGCTTACTCCTGCCAGATGTGTAGCTGGTATTGCACCGGAGTTATTTCAGGGTGATAGGGAACGGAATTCAAACATGACACGTATTATGCGGGACATGTTTTTAATGTGTATGCGATGGGAGTCTATAGGTACACGGGGATACAGATATTGGGGTAATTTTTGGTTTTCAAAGACTAAAGGTACTCGATATGATTTCATTAACCAAACAAATCTGGATAAACTTAATGATTTAAGGTTAACTATACGACTGGAAGAGCACAAACCTTATTGGCCATATAAAATAACTGCACTTCGGTTAGGAGCTAATCGGCCGCGAGTACTTAACCATTATACCCCCGTTGTTCGTTGTTTGTGGAAGATTTTAGGGAAAATAAGTCAGTTAACAGGAGAGCATCAGGGATTCACAACAACGGCTACAGGTGTATCACTAGGGAATATGGATGCGGGAGGTGATGGTTTTAGTATGGGTAATTGGAGGTGGCCTGTACCGTCGTATTTAATTAGATTACTTATGATTCTGAATGCCGTTGAGACTGGTATTTTAATTGGTGGTTATTCAATAGATACTCCTGAGTGGACCCCATATACTAGAAGTGTTAATATAAATTCAAGGTTATCTGGATATATAGAATGTGATTCTCGAAAAAGTGTACATACGTATTATCATAGTGCAATTACGGAAAAACGTTATTCTCAGGGATATAGAAGTGCGAATACAATACATTTATTTTCTTCAGAACAGTTATACGGTAGAAGTATGCCTTGCTATCAAGAGCTTTTCAAGTTAAATATTGAAGCAGTACATGCAAATATTCCGGCGTCTCTTTTGATGATGAAAGAAAAATCAAAGAAACTTGCAGAAATACCATTAGAAGAAGCCTTTAAAGCATATATGTTGCCTCTTGATAAGCATTCGCTATGCAGGGATTTTATTAATGGACCGTATGGATTTTCGAGATACGCGTTTAAAGACTATTTAATGTATAGTTGTTCCGATATTGACTTGGGATCATGGCTTACATTGCTAATAACTGGAATTAAATTAGAATATTTATGTTTAGGAGTTGCATGCCAGGGATTTCAGAAATGGGCTATTGAAAACGATTTAGTAAAGGGTAACGAGGAGATACTACAGATATTTAATAAAATAGGAGGGGTAGCAGAAAAAATGGCATTACAAAAGATTCCAGCGTATTATCTTAAAATATTACAGTCGTGGGAAGATAATTCAGATGGGTTTTCTTCGTTAAAAGACTGGGAAGGGAAGCCAATTACATATGAGTTATAAAGGTCAAAAATGGGAACATAAAGTAGCATCACCTGTAGAGACCCGGTCGCTAAGTTCAGCATTTATAACTGAAAGAGAAGTGGGTAGCTCGAATATCGTTGATCGTCTAAGTTTACAAATAATTCCAGAAAAAATAAACATAACAAGTGTACTGCCATTTTTTTTTGGATTCAAACTCGATGGTATATCGAGAAATATTACATATAAGAATCTATGCAAGCATTTAAACCCAGAAGAAGATACTTTAATATTTGACCGTGTTGATATGCTTCAACACTGTATCCGAGATTTCTTAAACAAAGATTTTTCATTACCTGAGATTTTTGCTGTATTAGAAGTTTCACTTGATAACTCTGAACTGTTAGGATTTAATAACAAAATACTTGAATTATGTGCTTTGCTGGAAGACAGTGGGGTACATATGCCTTTGGGTATAGCTGAAGTTATCGAAGCATTGACAACAGAAAATGTAGTAATAAAAAAGAATAATGGAGGTATCGATTATTTACAGCCCGTGCTTCGTGAAATAATCTTTTGTGATCGCCTGGATTTAAAAATATATACATCAAATTTGGAACATCTATATAACCGAGATTATTCTGCATATAACTTTAATGATACTGTCAGAGACGAAAGCTCTGTCTATGATGCGATATTAGATGCCGATGGATTTAAAATGATTCTAAGTGATTTAAGTAGGGGAATAACTTATGACAATAAACCACAAGGTATGAATGTAGCTATATATTGTATTATAGAGGGGCTAATCAGTGTTTGTATTTATGAAAATCTATGTTTAAAATGTTTTAAAAATTGGATTGAATTAATGAAAATAAAAAGCAGGGAACCATATGTGACTAATGCAGATTTTGCTATATTTTTACAGGTATTTTCTGATGTGCTTTTGGAAGTAATATATACTGAAACTACAGGAGTGCGAGGTTGTCTCAATTTTATTAGCGGAGGATATACTGCGTTATCGTATATGGGCGATTATCAGGCAGAATTGGTAGAATCATTACCATTTAACCTGTATAGAAAATTCATTCATCTTTTCTTTTCAGGGATATCAATTGGGAATGATCAAGGGTTTAGTAAAATCATGGAGGAGTTTAGGAAACTGTATAACCATGATAATATGGTTATAACAGGAACTGATAAAAGTGAGGACCTAAAAATACTGGATAAAATAATTGAGGTTGCAGAAACTTTGCATAATTATTTTATTGAGAAAGAAGTACATTATATTCATATTTCAGCCGTGTCAAACCTTATTGCATTCAAATTTGCGTGGTATTATTACCATGGGGCGTATACAAGATATGTTACTATAGGGGAACATCGGATGGATAATTTTCAGAATATACAAAGAGACAATTTTTACAATTTTGGACCAATTGACTTAATGCGGCTAGGTATGCTATAATTACCACAAAAGGAGGAATTGACAATGGCAACGATTAAAGAAGCAGGAACAATAATTACAGGTAAATATACAGGGAGGAATTTTGTATTAACGGAATTTGTACCATTCAAGTATGATCGGGTAATATCAAATACCAATGAAACTAATCCGGACGTAGGAGAAACTCCGCGTACATTTATGCTGAATGTGCATTTACTGAATGGAAGTATTGTAGCAGGAAACACTGACCAAATTTGTTTTTCTGATGTATGCATAACAGACCCTGGTGTAACAGAGTTCCTCAGTTTGCCTGCGTGTAAGTATACAGGTAACAGGCTTGTATGGACGTTTACATATAACAAAGAAAAATCGGTATCAAGCTTTTTAGCAATGACTAACCTGCGTCAGGTTACGGAATGTGTACCAGAGGTATTTAAAACGGATAAGTTTTTGGATGCTATTACTTCGGCTATAAACAACGAGTGTAAAGCGGTCCAGGCTAAGATCGACAGCTTTAAGAACGCTAATGATTTGACGCTTGTGAGTGTCCTGGGTATGACTACGGAACTTTTGGAAGCAGGGGATTTACTTTTAAGAACCTGTAAGGAATATTTACCAGATGTGTACGATGCGTATGAAGCGGCACACTCGGTGGACAAGGAAGACACCGATGCTTTGCTGATCCATAAGATGAGTATTTCAAGAGTGAAGTATTTGCTGGAATCCAAGATCATTGTAACAGATGACATGTGTGAAACGCTGAAGAATATCCTGGAATCTTATGCTGCATTGAATACCTCGGCTATCTCTTACCTGCGTAGGATTGGCTGAGAGGTATAAGTAATAGGGTAGTAATTACCTATATTTTATTACTGAAGTTGTATTGGAAGGAGGTGATTATTAATAATGATGGTAGTTAAGAACGTGGCGTTGTTTGAGGACCGACATTTATTTCCGGATTATGTGACAGACTATGTATTTGGTAAGGACAAATCATGGTCTCCCCTTGACTTCATTGCTTTCCAGCAAGCGGCAGAGAGACGACTGTTAGCCTGGAAAGCTGAGGGGATCACGGGCATCAATTTATATCTGACAGGCTTGACTTCTGCGACAGTAGCGGTGATCAATGCCTGTTATGTATGTAAAATGTATCTGAAATTATTTTACAATAATTTTCTGGTAAATGAGTGGACTCCTCAGCGGATATTGTTTTTCGAGGACAAATCGAAACTCAATGATTTAAGTTCTAGAGAGAAAGAGATTTATGAACAGTTTAGACAAAAGGACGCAGAGCTAAGCCTACAGGAAAAGAAGATTATCATAGAGACGAAAAAGCGGGAGCAAGAATATCTGCGTAATTTAAAATCCGTAGAGAATGTAACACTTGTAACAGAAGATACAAAAAACAGGGGGGGATTCAGCATTGCAGATTGCGTAAAGAAGCGTAATAAATAATATTAGGAGATAGTATTAAAATGGAAATGAATATATATGAGTGTATAGTTTGGTGTGTAATGTTTATTTGTTTTACGTATATAATAACGTGTGTATATGGAGATAAATAGTTATGAATAAAAAGCAAATTAGCAAAAAAGTTCAAAGAAATTCAGTAATTAACAATTGGCATAAAGATGAAAAATTTGAAGCATATATTAGGACTATCGATAAAAAGAAAGAGAGGGAACGCAGGGATGCCAGGAGAAAAAGAGCAATGTAAAAATGAAGTGCCTGTAGAAACAGCGTCAGACAATATAATCTGTGATTTATCACTTAAAGCGAGTAAAAATAATACGAGTACTAAAGTAGAGGCCAGTAATGATTTAATTGATTTGATTGTCAAAGGAGTACAGGCTGTAAAGAGTCTGTTCAGGTAAAATGGAATGGTGTAACGACTGCAAGTATAGGGATATAAAAGAACCTGGGACACTAGTGAAATGGAGGTGTCTGTACTGCTGGGAGTATGCAGCAGACAGGCCTCCAACTTATTATTGTAAGGAGAAGGGGCTGACGGAGCATGAGTGCGACGGTAATACTGAAGAATGCGGACGAGATTAAAGGTTTTTTAGCAAGAGTTGGTAGGTTTGCTAATATCTGTAAAAGCAGTGAAGAGAAAACTGATGATGTATATAGGCGCATAGGGTTTAGTGTAATAAATGCGGGTCACTTTTCAGCAAGCAGAGACTTTATGTTTAGATTTATGGTAGATGGGTGCAGCCGTGTCTGTTCACATCAGCTTGTACGGCATAGCGTGGGTGTGGCTATCAATCAGGCATCGGGGGTATTCCGGGTTTTAGATACCAGTCAGGAGTATGTAATGCCCAAGAGTATAGCTCAAAACGAAGACGCCAGAGATCTATTTATCGAGGCGGAAGCGCATTGCAAGGAAATTTATAATATACTGATAGAGGAATACAAGATTCCCCGATCAGATGCCCGTTATATTATTGGGCAGGGTTCTCAGACTGCAATGAATATCTCGTTTACACTGGAAGCACTGATAAACCTGGCTAATGAAAGGTTATGCAGTCATGCACAGTGGGAGATCCAGGACGTTACACGCAAGATGGTGGCTTTAGTAGCAGAAGCAGAGCCCGAGCTTAGTAAGTTCTTTTATCCTAAATGCGTACGGCATGGTGCGTGTATGGAAGAGAAACCCTGTGCTCAATTTAGACTTATAAAAGAAAGGAGAAGATCGCTCTATGGAGCAAGATGTAGTACAATCGATAGAAAATAGGATCAAGATTGTGAAGTGTAAAAAATGCAATCGCATGATATCATATAAAGAAGATGACCCCAGTAAACCGAAAAACCCGGACGAATTTTTATGCCGGGAATGTAAACGCCTCTCTAAGTAAGATGGGGAGCAGATATGTATCTCTAGCATCCATATTTCACCTCAGAGGAGATTTAGGTCGAGACAGGATAACTTCTTCATGAAACGATCTAGACCAATCCTGTAGGTCAAGTATGGAGCTAAGAGAGGCATGTCTACAGTTTTCAAAACCGGTTATAACTGGTTGGAGGTTAAGTATGGAAGATACAAAAAATGATATAGTGATAAATGATGACTTGGGAGAAGTTAGCGATGCTGGGCTTTCAGAGGAGCTGGATTTGGATGAAGCGGGAGTCGATCTTGCTGTTGTACCTGAAAAAACCAAGCATATCGCTGCTGAAACTGCAGCGTTTGATGCACCTGTAATACCTGCAGATAAGGAATTGCGGTGCGCGATATGTCATAATCTATTACGTCAAAAAGATGCAATAGCAGGTACGGTATGCAAGCATTGCGCGTTTAAACAATTTAGGGCTTTGGAAGCAGAGCTCCAGTCAAAGAAAGTGCTGACTACCACTCGTAAATACTGTGTTGCAGAGGATCACAATGAGATTCGTACCAACACGATGTTCCCCGAGTGGAACAGTGAGATTACAATAAACGGAGTAAAATTGTATCCGGTAGAACCATTATGTAATACTTGTATAGACATATTGACCGCGTATCTCATTGAGTATCTTGAGGAACGTGGGATAGTACGGACAGGCAGCGGGCACACGAAGAATGAATTTAGAGATCAGCTTAACAAAGTTCCTCCTACGGAATTGCTTCAAAAGCTTCAGGCGTATATAGCAGCGATAAAAATTGAAGTCCTTGATAAAGCAAATCCAGCCAATGCTGTTTATCGCCACATCAAGGAAACCAAACGTCGCCTCAGCTTGAAGAAAGCGAAGGAAGAAAAGGAGAGAAAACGTATATGGGAAGAAGCAAAAAAACCAATACCACTACCGACATTGGAATATCAAACACCACAGAAGTCAAGTGTGAAACTGCAGACGTCCGAGTACCTGCTGCAAGACGACGAGCTGGTAATAAGACTGATACAGTCGTTACCGATGCTGCTGCCGGAGTTCAACCCGTACAGTCCAGAAGTAAGAAAAAATCTGGAGAAAATAGTGACTCAGATATTTCCATGGTATCCTGCCATATATGTAGAAGAACTTATAAAGCAGGGAGTAAAGGAATACGAGACTTTAGCCTCCAAATCAAAATAGATGAGAGGGCGTGTAAAATTGAAAATCGTAAAATTTGTGAAAGCTGTTTACGCCGTATTCCGGACTTTTTGGCTGGAGCCATCCACCTCGCCTGCAACATCCCCAAAGAAGAGTTCGATCGAGGATTCCTCTACCCACCATTCTCCTATAGTCTCGAATCAAGGACCTCAAGGACCTCTGGAAGCATCACAAGGAATGCGGGAAATATTGGAACACATAATAGCCGAGAAGGGAATGGTGGGAACTGCGGAGCTTCTACGCGAGTGGTTCAACCAAAGAGAACTAAACGAACTAAAGAAGAGGCTGTATATGGATATAACGAGCAAGATCCCGGAAATAAATCTGAAGATGGTTCTATTCAAATTAAAGATAACAAACCTGTCCGAAGAAGAAAGAAAGGAACTGGAGAGAGCGAAAAAGAGACTGACAGTACTAGTCAGGAATCGAAAGAGCGTATTGAGGACAGTGGATCTGGCTTTAAAATTGAAATCCCAAAACCCACCAGACGTAGAAAAACTTTAGAAGAAAAAATAGCAGAGCGGGCAGAGAAAATCAAAGCTGAACGCAGAGCAGCAAGAGAATCAAAGAAAAAATAATTAGAGAGCTCTGGTTATCCGGGGCTCTTTCTTTATTAGGGAGGATGATTTTTAAATGACGAGTTTGTTTAGAAAATTGTTTAAAGTTAGAATATGTAGATATGGCTGTGCTAATTTCTGTGGAAGTCATACATGTTGTTATCATTGTATAATTAAGGATTCGTGTATAACTTCCTGTAAGCACTCAAATTGGAATTATCACTATTCAGATTGTGGAAGTTGTTTAGGGTGGGAATTTGATGATGTTAAAGTGCTTTTGTGGCTAATATTAGGAATATCAACAGCCTGTGTGGTAGATTGGACGGGAATATTTAAATGAAACAAGTAAGGGTCGGCTTAGTAATAGCTATATTATTATGTATTACAATGATTACTTTAATAGGATGTAAGGATAATACAGTTTCATCGAAGAATAAATCCGTGGATTTGGATAAACGTGCAGCTAGGGTTGAGGAGTTTGAAAAAAGGAAGTTAACCTTTGATAATTATGAGAACCAGATTGTTACACCTAATAAAAGTGTGCAAAAAGTTTTAGTAGAATTAAACGATACAAATAAAACTTCTGAATTGATTAGACGGAGATATGTACAATTATGGAGTTCTCCTACACCAGAAGAAGTAGATTTAGTTGCACGTGAATTAGCAGAAAGGCTATATCCCCATTATTGTATTAGAAATATTGTATATGTTCCCGAGGATATAGTACGTAATAGGTTTCATGTTTATTCTTACGCAGATTTTTCTGTATATATTATAATTGAGAAAAGTATTGGGGATTTATGAGGTGAAGTATGAATAAAAATATGGATAAATTTAAATTTAAACGCGCATATTATAATTTTAAATATTTCTTAGACTTTAGTATAGCTGATCTATTAAAGATATTGGTTTATACAGTTTTGACCGTGATGATAATTAATTGGGCTGTTGATATTTCAAGTACATTAGAGTATGTATTATATTATATACTAGTATTTACTAGTATAGTAGGTATAGAAATGTTTATAAAATTAGGTAAATCAGATAATTATGAACGTACTCTGGCTTATAGTACTCGAACCAATTTAGTTAATCACATATGCAAGAAATCGGATACAGCGATTATGATAAGGGCTACAGGACGGACTTTTGAGACAATTTTAAAAATCATACCTGAGATATATGGGTGTACGATGACAGTAGTGAATAAAGAGCTTCAAATAGTTGGTGCAGGTATCCATATAGTCGAGGGAGATCTCGTTATAATATCTGATGGAGTTGAGGTAATAAAAGAAAAATCCAGAACAAGGTTCGTCCAAGACTCTTATTATAAAGTAACAGAGTTTACTAGTTTCTAAAGGAGGTAACATTATGTTAAGTTTTATAGGTATTTTAATTTGTGCGATACTATTATTCTATGTTATACATGGGATTTCTGATTTGGCTAATACAGCATCAGAGTCACGAAAATTGAAAAAGACGTCTTCTGCAGGTTCTCAGTATACTGCAATGCGTTCAAAGGAAAAATGTGTAGTTATCTTTAATTCTGATCCATTAGTATGGCTAAAGAAACTAAAAAATACGTATAGAGCATCCGTAATCTATAAAAATAATAAATATTTTATAAGGGCATTTATGTCAAATGAATTTATACTGATAGATCCGGAGAAATATATTATAGTAGAAATGGAAGACGGAACTCAGGATATCTCGCTTTATGAGGAATTCAATAAAAATTACACAATTATTACCTGATAATAAAATTGGTATAAGTATATTGTAGAAAAATATGTAAAAATATTTGACTACAAAATTTTAGTTAAAAGTAGGAAATCTGAAAGGAGAATGCAAAAATGAAAACTTTAGCAAACAAAAAGGAGATTTCGGGAAATCTGGAAGAAATCCTACATGTAAAGCCAAAAACAGAAATAATTTATCAGGCAGTGCAATATACTGGAAAGAATATCCCTGAAATTTATGAGTTGTTCAATGAACGTAGCATGAAATTCAATGTTGAGAGTGAATGGAATGATAATCTAATTTTAAAAATTACAGATCAGAATACAGTTTATTGTTTATCCATAGGTAGTTATATAATATTTTCTTATTATTCTGATAGGAGTGCACCTGACAATGTATGTATACGCGCAATAGCACCGAATCTAAGTGATATTCAAAAGAAGTATAAGATTATAAAGTCTGATAATTATATGCATAATCTAAGTATAACACTAATGGATACGGAAGGTCTTAGGGGATTACCCTTGAACTGGAAAACTGTAAATATTTTCTTAGATCTATTTTTTACTGGAGACCATAATGTTGAACTTTCAACGATGGTCCGGAATAAATTCATATTAAAAATATATGCAGAGAGTTCCGATCCGGTTAAGGTAGAGCACAATAATTATATAGTATTCAGATTTAGACCAGATAGAACAATTAGTGTTATAGAGTACAATTTATCTGCTATAGCATTTCAAGAAAGATATAAGATCATTGAAGATGAGGTGAAGTAATATGAAAGGGCTGATAAATGTAAAACCAAAAGTAGAAAGAATTTATCAGGCAATGCAATATACTGGGGAGAATATGTATGATATTTACAGATTATTCAGAAAGTATAGCATAAAATTTAATATTAGTAACGATTCGTATATATGTCCAACTTTAGATATTGAATACACGGGTGCACCTTGTATGCTACTGGTAGATCAGTATGTAGTATATTCTTATCCTTTTAATACTGATTTCGATGATACTAAATGCGAAAAGTTACGTATACTAGAAATAGGTTTGAAATCAAGTGAAATTCAAAATGAGTATAAAATCGTAGACTTCAATAGGAGCAGAGCTACTGTAACCTTAGAACCACATAATAGTGGGGGTATTAGGGCATTATTATTGAGTCCAGAGAATATCGATATTTTCGTAGATTTATTTATCATCCACGGGAATAATACTGAAATTTCAAAACATCTGGGAAGACTTTTCTTTAGCATGGGAGGCTTTAGAGACGAGACGATTAGGGTATATGAAGATATGTATATAGTACTTGATTTTCGGTCAGATGGCAGCATTAGTATTTTGGATTATAATTTATTTCCTAAAGAACTCCAAGAAAAATATGAAATCATTAAATAGGAGGGTCTACAATATGGATGATAGTAAATTCTTTGAACTACGGTACAAACCTAATAAAATATATGCATTACGTTTTACTTGGGATAATATGGATAAACTTTTACAATGTGTCTATAGGTTTATGCTAGATGCAACGTTCATACTCTGTGCAGACGCTTCAGTACAGCTACATATATTCGACACTAAGAATTCTCAGACAAATATTAGACTATGTGTTGGGGATCGTTACCATCTGGTACTCCTGTTGAAGCACGCGAAGGTGACTACATCATTTTTGCAGATAATTCATGGACTATTGTTGAAAAGGAAGATTTTAACAATGAATATGTTATTACAGAAGATATAGAGGAACTGATCTACATTCACAAAGATATGAAGGATTTTGAATTTCTGGGAACTAAGAGTGCAGAGATAACAGTGCAAATCAAAGATAAGTAGAAAGGAGTAATTAAATAATAGGCCCAGGAAGTTAAAAAATAAAATAATAAAAGATGGGAGACACAAACATGAGTGATTATATTGAATTAGAGGCTTTAAACAAATTAAAACGTGATATCAAAAATGCAGGGACAACATTATCCAAAGAGGAAGCAAGGTATCTCGTGGACTTATATTATCAAATGCAGGAATATAGAAAAGCAAGTGATAATCAAGTTCGTCAATTGCAGAAAGAAGACAACAAAGAACCACATGAAACTTTGGCTTTCTTTGCCAACAATTTTAGGACATTGGAACGCAATATCAAATCTGTACTTCAGGTATACGCAGAGAGTAAACCGATTGGGCAATGGATGCTCAGTATTTGTGGTATTGGTCCTGTTATTTCTGCAGGGCTCATGGCTAACATTGATATTACTAAAGTACAAACTGCAGGTCAGATCCAGGCTTTTGCAGGCCTTGATCCTACTCGTGAATGGCATAAAGGTGAAAAACGTCCATATAATGCCAGACTTAAAACCCTGTGCTGGAAAATTGGTCAGTGTTTTATCAAAGTACAAAACAACGAGGAAGATGTGTACGGTAAAATCTTTGCTATTCGTAAAGCATATGAAATTGAAAGAAATGAAAAAGGTGAGCTGGCAGACCAGGCGAAGGCTAAGCTGGAAAGATTTAATATTAAAAAGACTACGGATGCGTATAAATGGTATAGCCAGGGTAAACTGCCACCGGCTCATATCAATCAAAGGGCATCCAGGTATGCAGTTAAGATTTTCTTAAGTCATTTGTTTAGTGTATGGTATGAAATGGAACATAAGGAAAAACCACCAAAACCCTATGCAATTGCAATTTTGAACCATGCACATGAGATTCCTATTCCTAATTGGCCAAACGAAGATCTGGTATAAGTAATATGTAAATAAAATACCATTTAATAGGTCGTAAGAGTAATATCTTGCGGCCTATTATTTTAAATTATTATTTTAATAAGTAGAGCAAAAACACAGATAGTATCATTTAATGTGACTGAATCAAAGAGCCTTGATAGCAACATAAAGAATGAATGAATCATGTAAACTGATAGTAACAATTTTAGCGAATGAATCAAGCTAATGGATGGTGACAAATCCCCCGAATGAATCAAGTGCCGGGATAGTAACAGGCGCAAGGAATGAGTTAATTAGTTGGATAATAGCAAATACGAAGAACGAATCAAGTGCCAAGATAGTAACAAGTGGGAAAGAATGACCCGTATGAAGCGAATTAGTGACGAAAGATATGAGGGAATCAAAGTATTCGATAGTGACAATAAAAGGGAATGAATCAAGTAGAGAGATAGTGACAACTCCTCCGAATGAATTAAACGTTTAAATAGTAACAAAAAAAGGAGAATGAATCAAATAACTAGGTAGTAACAGAAAAGATGAATGAATCAAGTTGAAGAATAGTAACATAAAAAATGAGTGGGTTATGATAATGAAGAGTACCATGCCAAATAAACGAATTAAATAAAAGGATAGTAACATTGCTGATGAATGAACTAAAATCTTCGATAGTAACATAATATACGAGTGAATCAATGGAACTGATAGTATCACAGATTTAGAATGAATTAAAATGTACAATTGTAACATTCAGTAAGAAGGAATCATGGGCAATGATAGTAACAAATATATGGAATGAATCAAGCGGATTGATAGTAGCACTATACAAGAATGAGTTAAATATACTGATAGTAACATATCATACAAATGAATTAAAAGAGCAGATAGTATCACAATACAAGAATGAATTAAAAAATTTGATTGTAACAAACATAGAGAATGAGTCATATAACTTGATAGTAACATTTTTAAGAATGAATCAGGAAATCGAAGCGTACCAAACTATAAGAATGATTTATTAAAAAGAAGTTATAAGTTTTCGCATTGCAGTGCATTTATTGATTGATTTTAATAAGTTTTCGCATTGCAGTGCATAAATATCATTACTTTAAGATCCATATAAGTGGATAGTAACAATGTGGAAGAGAGATTTATAAGGGCTGATTGTATCACTATAACGGAAAGAATCATGAATGTAGATAGTAACATTAAATTAGAGTGATCCATGTGATTCGTTTGTAACAGACTGGCTGAGAGATCCATGTAATTTGTTTGTAACATATTGGCTGAGAGATTTATTTTGCTTGATCATCACAACCCTATTAAAAGAACCACATAAATTGATAGTAACATTTGTAACGCGTGATCCACATTAATAGTTTGTAACATACTGATGAAGAGAGTCACATCCTAAGATCGTAATAAATAAAGGAAACGAGTCAAAATATCTAATAGTAACACAAAAGGAGAACGAATCATGGAAGAAGATAGTATCAAAGAGAAAAGAATGAATTATCCCACGCGTTCGTAACATATATGTTGAATGAACCAGCTGTCCCGATAGTAACAAAGAACGTGAGTGAATTATTCTACGAGTTAGTAACATATATTTTGAATGAGCCGGATACACCGATAGTAACAAAGGACGAGAGTGAATCATATAATTCGCGAGTACCATGTGTAGAGAATGAATCAAAATATTAAAGAGTTTCATAATGCATGAATGAATCAAAAGAGCAGAGAGTTCCAAAAACCCAGGAATGAGTTATGTTACCAGATAGTAACGTAAAGTTAAATATACTATATATAGTGTTGAAACATGATAACACAACATGTGGTATACAAGAACAAATGTACGTAAAAGTAATACAAAACGTAAACTAAAATGAGTTGACAATTAGAGGAAGTCAAGGTACAATATATAGTGTTGGGAGGTCAATGAGGCTTCCCAACTTTTAACTCTAATAATTTTTTTTAGTTACGAGGTGAGAAAATGACTCAAGAGTTTGTATTACAAGTACTAAACAAGTATGGTAAGGTCGTACCATACAATTCCATGAAGATCGTCAGAGCTGCCTGGGCAGCACTAATGGACGCAGGTCATAGTAGGGAAGAGGCTGACGAGATCGCATCCTGTGTAGCAGCGAAGGTGCACGAGCAGGTAGTTGATTTCATGACTACCAATACAATGATTTCTTACGAGGCTATCCATCGATTAGTAGAAGAAGCGTTGATGGAACTGGATAAGAACGCTGCCAGGAATTATATCGAATATCGTAATACCCGTAAACAGGGTAAGAAACAGATGGATGATATCCTTAATACTATCGAAGCTATTAGCAGAGAAACAGATAAAAACAACGCTAATACCCTGTGTTCTCCGGCATCCAAGATGGCACAGATCGCAGAGTCGGTCAATAAGTTCTATGCTTTAGAACATGTACTACCTAAAGACATAGCCGAAGCTCATAAACTTGGACAGATCTATATCCACGATTTAGGCTTCTATAAAATCACGTATAACTGTTTGAACTTTGCAGTTAGTGATTTACTGAACGATATGAAAATGCCTCACGGGTATCTACGTAGGCCTAAACATATCGGAACAGCTTTTGCATTGGCTGCCATTGCACTTCAAAGTGCAGCAAACAGCCAGTTCGGTGAACAACCACTGCCGAACTGAAACTCTGTGAACTTATAAATATAAGGTGTCTAATTAACGTTTAGGAACTACAGGAAATGGTAGTTAGTAATTAGGCTAACTGGGAACGTCTTAGTTTATTATTCCGGGCTAAGAAAAATCCAGTGCTTAAGAAAGGATTATATAATGTATATAAATGGTGAATATGTAGAAGAATGTAAAAGATTTCCTAATTATTATGTATCTAAGAGTGGTAAGGTTTTTTTTCGCGTATGTCTATGGCGGTCAAGGATTAACAGAACCTAACAATCTTAGAGAATTAAACTATAAAGTAGATCGGTATGGTTATTATAAAGTAACATTAGCTGTTCCATCATATAGATCAATAACTGGGAAATTAAAACGTGTAAAATATACTACAGTTCACCGTCTTGTTGCTGAACAATATTTAAATGACTGGGATCCAAATCTACAAGTAAATCATAAGGATTTAAATAAATTAAATAATAATATTAATAATTTAGAGATGGTAACTGGTCAGGAAAATATAAGACATTTATGGAAAATGTCTCCTAATAAACAAGCTAACTGTGCTAAACAAGTGTTAGTAGTAGACAATACAATAAATGAAACTTATACGTTTGATAGTTTTAAGCAATGTTATCTACACTTTCCAGATATTTCATTATATCTTTTACGTAAAGTAGAAGCAAATGAAATTAATAATTATAAGTATTATTGTATGATGCAAGATGCTCAAACTAAAAAAATAGAAGTTTATGGTAATGGAATTTTAATATATACGTTTAAAAGTACTGATTCTACCGCTGCATTTTTTGGTAAAACAGAAAGAAATATTAAATATAAATGCAACAATAGAAAAGATGCTATATATAAAAAATATTATATCCGAATCTTAAGTCAATCGACTATCGAAAGTGTAAGTAATAGGGAAACCTTTTACCCAGTAAATGAGTAGAGTAGGTAGCAAGTGAAACTCTTGCTTCCAAAGCGCAGAGCACGGATTTTATCTGTAAAATGATGGAGTCCTAATGATATAGTCAGGCTGTGTAGTAATACACTCCGGGTATAGGAATAAACAATATAGATACAGAAATGTCAGAGTTTCTGAGTGATTCAGATTCCTACGACGAATTATTTCAAGCATGTGAGGGATTTATTGGAAACCTGAATACCCTCCATGCAAGAGCAGGTAATCAGGTACCGTTTACGTCCATTACATTAGGTATGGATACTTCTCCAAAAGCCCGCTTGATCACTAAAGCTATTCTGGAAGCTTACGAAGCAGGATTAGGGCATGGAGAACAACCAATGTTCCCTCGACAAATATGGGGGCGTCTTGTGGTGACACAGGACTGATAACAGTGTGAAGGGGTAGATGCCCCGTGTCTGGCTTGCCAGGCTAACGGTAGAAGTTAAATAAGACTAGTTCTACGACAATTAGAACTCATGGTCCATAGGCGAATACGCTTCAGAAGAGATGCTACGGTCCAGAAATGGATAGCAGCGGATACCGTGCTAAGTCTATATATAAAATAACGTAAGGAGTAAGTTTATGGATAAATATATCGGAAATAATTTTCATAGTTTGCACTATGGAGATTTTAAAGTGCTTGGATACGATACTATATCTGGCAAAAGACAACGATATATTGTTAAATTTCCTAAAACTGGTACTATTAAATCAGCAGCTAGGTATGCTATAGCATCTGGTAATGTAAAAGATCCTTATTACCCGGCTATTCTTGGTGTAGGATGCGTTGGGAATGTAGTAGTAAAGGGTAATAACTATATATATCAAACATGGCAAAATATGTTACGTAGATGCTATGACCCTCAACGTCATAATTATTCAAGTTATGGTGGGTGGGGATGTAGAGTATCAAAACGCTGGTTGTGTTTTGAATATTTTTTAGAAGATATATGCACCTTACCTGGTTATAACTTATCAAATATTTTAAGGGGGAAACTTGTATTAGATAAAGATACATTAAACCCCAGTAATAAAATATATTCTAAAGAAACTACACAGTGGTTATCTGTTAAAGAAAATGCTGAGGCGAGAAATACTAGTACTTATTCTAAAAAATATGATATTTTTGATGCCATCGGTGAATGTATTGCACATGGGGCAACTTTAAATCAAGCAGTTACTATAACAGGGTATGCTAAAGCAACATTACATGCACATATTTATAGAAATAAACGGCTTGGCAAAGGGTATCGGTTATTACGTGTATAGAAAAGTGTAACGACTATTCCGACAGGAAGTAATGAATAGGTGAAATTCCTATTTGAAAAGCGCACTGAGAGTCACTGACTCTATGAGATAGTCTACTCCGTACAAATATCTCGAAAGAGACGGTATAAAGGAATATTTTGTTCAAAATAAAATCTGGTATCAATCGTAATCCAGAAGATCCTAACTATGATTTATACCAGTTAGCACTGAAAGTCACGGGAACACGTATGTTCCCGACGTATATCAATATGGACTCTAGCTTTAATGAGCCCTATGGTACAGAAGTGAGCTACATGGGGTGTCGTACCCGTATAGCGTCAAATGTCAATGGTCCTGCAGTAGCAAATGGTCGAGGTAATATTGCATTTGTTACAATAAATCTTCCGTGGATCGCACTGGAAGCCAAGGGAAACATTGATAAATTCTTTGAGATCCTGGAATCCCGCATGAAACTGTGTGAGGACCAGTTGATCCATCGTTATAATATTTTAAAGAAACTGAGAAGAAAAGATGTACCGATGAATATGTCTGGACTGTGGTTAAACTCTAAAGACCGGCCAGAAGAAGAAACGATTGAAGAATCGTTGAAGAATGGCACATTATCCTTCGGGTACATTGGGATCTATGAAACCCTGATGGCACTGACCGGCAAGGGGCAGCATGAATCTCAAGAGTCCCAGGAGCTTGGCCTGCGTATCGCCAAGTTCATGTATGACTATTCGGTAGGCTGTACAGAGCGGCACCACTTGAATTTCTCAGTGATTGCAACGCCTGCAGAGTCTGCATGTCATACCTTGCTTAAAGCTACCAGACGTGCATTTGGCGTAGTAGCTAATGTTACAGATAAGGAGTACTTTGTAAACTCCTGCCATGTGGCACCGTTTGCCAGAGTAACTGCTGAGCAGAAGATCAAACTGGAAGGACCGTATCATAAATATGCAAATGCAGGCCATATCCTGTATATCGAAGCGGGAGCTTCTCCTGTAGGTAATATTGCTTCGATAGAAAAGATCATCAATGAAGCCTGTGATGCAGATGCGGGGTACATTGCGATCAATTTCCCAATTGATTTCTGCAATGGCTGTGGACATCTGGGAGTAATCCCCTTGGAAGGCTGCCCGCAATGCGGTTGTACAGACATTCGCCGTGTACGACGCATTACAGGGTATTTCAGTAACTACAGCAACTTCAATGAAGGTAAGCTGAAAGAATTATTTGATCGAACTACTCACCTGGGTATCCCCCTGGGACTCAATGATGTAGCCGATGCGATTGTAACAAACGAATAAGACTAAGAGAGCCCTGGGACCATCCTGGGGCTTTTTTATTTATCCTAAATTGGTATAAGTATTATGGGGGAAGTAAACAATGCCGTCGCTTCTCCTGCTTTTTAGTAAAAGGAGGTGTTAATTATGAATAGTAAAATTCAAAAAGAGAAAGGTGGGAGCCAGGATGATAAAGTATACAAGTTATTGTCGTCATTGTATTCATTTTAAGGATGATTATTATTTTTCAACGACATGCGCGGAATGTTTTTGGGTTACTGCATCTAGTCCGCCAACTAAGTATAACGCCGCATGTTCTATTAGTTACTCAGATCATATACCCCTTGAAGACCAGGAAAAGAAAGGGAAGGGATTATTGTGCAATTGATAAGTAAAGAAGCTGCCATAGAGGAACTACAGAGTATAGCTAATACTATAAAAGGTGTAGGGGAATGGGAGCGCTATTTTGAAGGTTTGAAATTAGGGTATCTTTCTGCGGCTAAAGCATTGGATAGATTACCTACTGAAGAAAACCGTACAACAGCGGTACGACAATATTTCCGGGGCAACAGGTATCCTGAGTACGGAGAATGCAGTGTATGTCATAAACCGTTAGTAGAAACAAGTTGTGAAGGAGCGGTCACACGGGATGAAATAAAATTTTGCTGGAACTGTGGGGCAAAATTTGGAAGGAGTGTATGTCATGCATAATAACTCAGAAATTACAAAAGTAGAACAGCTATTAAAAGATTCAGATATTACTAAGCCACTTGTAAACTATGAACACATTGCATTTATGTTGGGCTATGAAAAAGCAAAAGAAAAATTTGAACGTAATCACGGGCATTGGGAAGGTGGCTTTTGTACTGCGTGTGGTGAATCTGCGGCAACTGATATACGCCGAGTAAGTTTGAGGCGGATTGCAAAAAAATCAGTTGATGATACTGCTTCAGGACAGGACCTGTTTGGAGGAGAGTGATAATTATGGCAAATAATACCAATAACACTTGTACAGTGATTGTTCATGAAAACATTACTGTCGGAGCAGACATAATGGCTATTGAGCCACCTGATGTTGAGTATTTCCTGCGCATACCATTTACGGCGAGAACTGGTAGCGCCTACGGGTATGCGGCGTGTGCTGATGTAACGATGCCCGATAAGGCAACTTTCGAGAATACAATAGTATTTGCAAACGGCGATAACATTCTGATTTTTGATCGCAGAGAAGGCTTAAAGCTTTTAGCAAAAATCGAATGCGAAAACGGATACAGGTTAAATCATATGGCAAAGCCTTTGTACTGTTGTAACAGCTCCAGGTATCCTACGGACGCCGAACTTGCCGAAGGCTGGCAAGTCATAAATAGTTAGGGGGTATAAAAGATGTCGAATGATGTATATATTAATACGAATAATGATTTGGCAGCAGATCTAAGCGAGCTGCCGCTACCGGACAATGAAATGTATGTGCTGAGAGCGGCCTGTATAGCAGAAGCAATAGAAGCTGACGAAGCAGGAAACAAAGATAGTTTTATTGCCTGCCTTGATTTTGGACTGCCTGATATGGCTGTGTTAAAGACAACTAAGACTGTTGTTTTGGGAGATAAAGTTTTGATCGCTAATCCTGACAATGAAGTGCTTGGCGGCATGAATTTTGCCGAAGGGTATGTTGTGACACAGCTTGCTAATCCAAAGATATTTACTAAAGAGAGTGGCTCATGGCTCGAGGTAGAGCAATCGCCATTTGTTGTGTGGGAAAATTTAAAGGATCCGGAGGTGGCAGAGCGCTATGGACTTAACATCTAATCCGATGACGATAACAGTTACAGAAAATATAGTCGTTGGGGCGCAGGTCGAAGAAGCTGTTGTGCCTAAACCTCAATACAGTAAACTTGCTTGTGGTGTTACAACAGGCCGCAATGGTTATGGATGGGTAGGCACAGCTACTGAAACAGGTAGCAAATCTAACCAATTTACCGAAAATCCGTTTACTGGCGACCCGAACTGGCAGGACGTTAGAGTACTATCAATATCTAAAAAATATCCGTTTAGGTGTTTAGTTACTGATTATCACTTGATTGCACCCGGTGGGTTAGGGCAGCCTGGATATTTCTATGGCGGGATTTACGATCCGTCCACTCAGCCGTGGACGCTTATTAAATTGGTTAAGTCGAGCAATGCGCCGGTTGTATAGGAATTAATAAAAGTGTTTGTGTGTGGTGGGCTTAGAAAAATTGCTTTTCGTTACTATCCGGTTCCGTATTTAGTAAAAGATATAAGGTTAAATGAAAATTCTATTGAATATTTGTGCGAAGCAGAGGATAAGTCAAGGTGCTGGATTAAAGAGGACGAGTTAAATAAGGCTGTATTTGAGGGGCTATTATGGAAGAAAAGAAAGGAGATGTATCAAATGACTAAAAAGAAAGGGTATTGGAAAGAACATTTATTATTATATGGTTGCTGGATTTGTTCAAATTGTAATAAACACATCTATAATAATTTTGGAGTTAATAACTTGGAAAATTACTGTCCTAAATGTGGATCTAGAATGCAAGAAAAGGGGGGATAAATAAAATGGATGACCCTATTATTAGCCCATGGCTTATTTATCTTATTGGAAGCGTAGATGGGGTGCTTGCTTGGTTAATCATTATTGGATTGTGTTCTTTAGCTCTTGCTGTAGCTTGTTTTGTAGAAAGCACAACAAGTTATTACGAGGAAAATGAAAAGCATGAATGGCGTAGAAGATCTAAAATCTTCTTGATAGGGAGTATTATATTCATTTCTCTTTTTGCTTTAATTCCAAACAGTAGAGTAATAGCATCAATGATACTTGTACAGTATATAACTCCTAATAATATTAAAGCTACCAACGAATTAACTTCTGAGGTAGTTAAAAATGGCGTGGATTATTTCAATGATAAAGTTATTGAGATAATTAGGGAGATAAAGAAATGACTAAGTTAATAGCAATTAAAGGAATGACTGCTCTGCCCAGGAATTGTTTCGAGTGTGTTTTCATAGATGACAGTGAGCAGTATTGTTACGTTGGTGGTAACACATTAGTACCTAATATTTGTTGTACAGATATTAATGGTATAGAAGAGAATATGAGGGTTTTGAAAAGTGGTAGACATAAAGATTGTCCATTAATTGAGATCGAGGACGGTGAGAAAAATGGATGACCCTATTATTAGCCCATGGGTTATTTATCTTATTGATAAGATAGATATAGTGGCTATAGTATTCTTTATCTTATGGATAGCGGTGTGTCTAGGGGGCATACTGTGTTTAGTAGAAGGTTCCTCAATTATATATACACAAGAGGAACAGAAGATATGGAATAAAAGAGCCTGGAAAGCACTTTTAGTATCTGTTATACTATTTATAGTTGCAATGCTTATGCCTAACAGTACAACCCTAACAAAAATGATTATCGCACAGCAAATAACACCTAATAATATTACAACTGCTAAAGAATTAACTACGGAAGTAATGAAAGATACTGTAAATTTTATTGCAGATAAAGCTATTGAAGTAATTAAGGAGGTGAAGAAATGAAGCGTATAAAAACAATTAAAAAAGGCTTTCAGGTTATCACGTCGTCAGGGTTACGATGTGTCTGATCGTTGGGTAGAGTTATTGAAAAGAAATAAGTATATTTTAGAAATCGAAGGAGATTTAAAATTATGAATAATAACTTAAATAACTTAAATAACTTAAATAACTTCCTATACAGAGGGCAGGATATCCATAATAGAAGGTGGGTATATGGATCATTGGTAATCCAGGAAGAGGAAGCGTTTATTGTTGAGTACTCAAACTGGATAGGTGATGATTATTCAGAAATGGTTGCAAAAGAGGTAGATATTGAAACTGTAGGGCAATGTACTGGTTATTTGGATACAAAAGATAATCGTATATTTAAAGGTGATATTCTTTATATGCCTAGTTGGAATAGTGAGTATATGCAGGTATGTTATGCCCAGGCTGCGTTTTACTTAGCGTCAATTAAACCACCAAATAGTTATTTGGCGGATATATATTATGTTATGCATGGTGGCGTACCTCAAGCGACAGTTGTTACTAATGTGTATGGCAAAGATATAGAAATTATTAAAAGAGAATTAGAAGAGCATAAGAAAGGAATTACTAAAAATGAAAATAATTGATGGCGACGCATTGAAAAATTTACCTGAATTCAGCATGGGGGTAACTGCAGGAACACAAATACAATCCATTATTGATAAAGCTCCAGAGTTGGATCTGGAAAAACTGGGGTATGAACGGGTAAAAGGTCCTATGAAAAAGTACTTGGTAGGAATTAGAAAGGACAAGTTTTATGTTCAAGATGTACGCGTAAAATTTCAACATGCCCACCATGTTGGTTATGCTACACTTTATTTCGCAGGAAATGAACCTGGATTAAGGGTATTGTCACGTATTAAAAATGTAGATGCATCATATTTTGATAAGTGTACTGGCATAACAATTACGTCCTTTAGCGGTGACGATGAACTTTTCAATGTAACGTTTAGTACAATGTCAAACGGATGCGGTCTAGTTTTAAATAAAGAAGGGATCGATACGTTAATTGTGGGAGCGGAAATAGTAGAAGTACGTGAAATACCTTTGGACGAGGAAAAGGATGATGAAAATGACTAATAAGTACCCCGATGCGACTGCTTTTACAGGTATTTATATTCGGGTAACACGGGAGGGTAAATCTGTCAACGTAGATATCTTTGATGCTACGAAAGAAGAATTAGGACATTGGATCAGTGAAAACTATGCTAAGGATCCTGAATTCCTAGTGAGAATAATTCCTTTTGTAGAAGATAAATTCAACCGCGTATTTTGTGGTAAAAATCCAACTAAAGAACAAGCAGAAGTAATAGCAACTGTAGGTTTGGAATTCATTTTAAGTCTGCGTCATATATTAGATTCCAATGAGGTCCAGGTAGTACATAAAGATACAATTTATAGTATCCTAGGAAAGGATTGACTGGTATGAGTGGTAAAAAGGGAAATTCCAATCTATGGAAAAGAGTTATGGTTGATATTGTACCAGCAGTTGGTTTGGTATTTAAAATTCAAGGTGATCCCGATTTTTATAAAATGGGACCTAATGGGGTAGAGTATGCATTCCCTATACCGCCAGAGGCTAAGTCTGATATTGTTTTAGATTCTATTTTCACAAAGATATTAAAGGATGAAGTAGACTGGAGAGTTGTTAATAAAATTACAGATAATGGGTATGGATATATCAATAGATTTTTCCCTAACACTGGTGAGATTATTACTCAAGGGCTTGACTTTGATAATAACTATGCATCAAATTATTTATATTATACTCAAGGTCTGATCTATGACACAATGGAGGCAGCGAAGAAAAACCTGGAACACGATAAGATGTTCTGGGAAAATATTATGAATCAAGCTGCTATTAAAGAGCATACAAGGTTATGTAAGAGATATCAAGAATCAGAGGAGGAATAACGTATGGGAAAGAGTCTTATAAGAAACCCCTGCATTAAAGAAAGCAAAAATATAATCTATATTATAACCATTGGGCACCGCTGACTAACGGTATATGCAAATACACAATAGTACTGCAGCGTAAACAAATTAAATATTCTTTACTCAATAATTTAGAAGCGTTATAATGAAAGGACAAGTAAAATGCCGAATACAAAAACTACAAAAACTATAAAAACCACAGAAGGCAGTGAAAGAAAACTTATAGCTACTGTAGAGGAATGGAAACTAATTAGAGACTTTACTCGTTATATCAAAGCAACTAAAAATAAAGCAGCTATACAGGCTGTTTTAGGAGAGGTACAAACACATTCAAGTTGTTCTCATGTAATTCAAAATACTTGGATTACGGAATGCCCTATATGTTATGGTAAAAAATTTCACTTTATAATGAGTTTTGAAGGTGATGCAGCTCCGGGAGTATTTGGTGGAATAAAATGCTGTACCTGTGGTTTTGGTGCAGGGACAGTAATGAAGAAAACACCTAGATTTTTCTCGCATCAACTTCTATTGGATGCTATAGAGGCTTGGTCAAGTAAAATAGATGATATACTGTTTGATGGAAAGGATTATATTTTAAAAGCTTGGAAAGCCGATCTTTTAAGTGGGGAGGAGAAGGCTCCGCCTACAATTGAAAAAGAGAAATTGTTGGAATATATTGATCGAGCACTAGCCTTAATAGAACAAGGTAAGGAATAACTATAAACAAATAATTCAGGTTAAGACTAGTATATCGTACTAATATATGGTATACTAGTCTTACCGATAAATATAACGAGGTGGTATAATGTTTACTGAGAAAGACTTTGAAAAAATCTATGAAGAACTTCCTGAGATGCTGGATAACGTTAGTATTCCCCAAGAACTTTTCAAGTATCTTCCAGAGGAACTTATAAAAAATTGTACATCAGGAAGAGATTTTATTATTAAGGAAATCAAAGAAAATGAAACTTTTAAAGTATTAAACCGACTTGATCCTGTATATCTCTGGGTACTAATACTTTATAAAATAGTGTTGCATGCACAACAGATAGAAAAAGCGTTTACAGATTATCCTAGTAGACATGACGTGAAAATGGTTGATTTACTAAGGGCTTTTAATGAGTTAAAAGAAAAAGAAGAAAAATTTAATGCACAGCTCACTGAATTTCATTCTACTCTTATTATTTATGTAACTGCTCAGTTTAGAAAAGAAATGGATAAACGGTTTAAGAGATATGCAAATAAATATCTGGTTCAACGTAGAGGATGGGGAAGGAGACGCTTATGATTTGGATAACTACAGATACTCATTTCGGACATAAAAATATCATAAAATTAGCTAATAGGCCCGAAAATTATGAAGAACTAATTATCACTAATTGGAAAGCAGTAGTAAAACCAGAAGACACGGTTATTCATTTAGGTGATGTAGCCTGGGGTGGCAAGTATCTCTCGATAATCAAAGAATTACCAGGACAAAAGATTTTGGTTAGGGGAAACCATGATCCGTGTTCTTTGGATTATTATATGCAGCGTGGATTTAACTTTGCATGTGATTCCTTGACAATGAGGCGTTATGGTATTGATATGTTGTTTACTCATGCACCTCGAATCTTCCATGAAGCAGATGTAAATATCCATGGGCATTTACATAGCTTAGCAACTATTAAGAGCTGCTGTTTGCATTATCCGATAGCTTTGGAATGTAATGGGTATAAAATGATTGACCTTGATGTACTGGTAAGAAAAGAATTACGCGCTTTAGTTACGAAAAACAAACAAGAGGGTGTTGAAGAATGGGAACCATTAGATTAAATACAGTAATCCAGGACAGTATAACAGACGGACCAGGGATAAACCTTGTACTGGTAACCCAAGGCTGTCTGGCTAATTGCAAAGGCTGTCATAATCCTGATACTCATCCGTTGGACGGAGGCAGGGAGATGAGGATTGAGCCTTTGTTTAATCATATTACTGAAAGTACAACTGGGGTTACAGTATCTGGCGGCGAACCATTGCTTCAACTTGAAGCCGTAAAAGAAGTATACAGAATCGCCAAAGAAAAAAACTTGAAACGCATTTTGTATACAGGTTTTTCGTGTCTTAAGTTTTTAGATACGTTTCCTGACTTTGCAGACTATCTGGATTATGTAAAGATAGGACCATATATAGAAAGTATGCGTAGCAGTGCAGTTCCATATTATGGCAGTACAAATCAGGAAATATATGAAGTTAAAAATGGGAAGTTAGTTGTATGGCGTGAACGAATGAGGTGATAAAATGTGGTTTGATGAAGTAGCGGGAATGCCTATCTGGTTTTGGACAATATTATTTATAATGTCAATAATATTTATACTTCTGGCAAAAACTTTATTAGTAGCAATTTTTTCAGGTGGATTAGCATTATTATCTTGGATTGCATTGGTTAGCTATTTCAGCATTGGCCCTGATAATTTTAAATTTTGATACATAGAAAGGAAAGTATATGGATACTACAATAAAATATATGTGGTACGGATTGGCATTCTTTGCAGTCATTGTAATAGATATGATAATTCCACATTTTATAATAGTTACACTGGCCGCCCTTGCTCTGGGCGGATTGACTGGTGCATTTAAAAGCAGTAAAGGAGAATAACTATGATATTTGTATGTGGTGATGTACATGGTGAGTATGATATAGATAAGCTTTATTATCTACAAAAACTTGATATACATTTAAAGCTGTCCCGTAAAGATTATCTTATCATAGCTGGGGACTTCGGTGGTATCTGGGGAAGAAATGCTCCTAATACGGATGAAAAATTAATTAAAAGGTTATATGAAGATACCTTTCCGTGGACGACTTTATGGTTCGATGGAAATCATGAAAACTTTAATAAAATTGAGGGCTATCCTGTAACAGAAATGTTTGGCGGTAGAGTTCAAAAAATAAGCCCTCATTGCATCCACTTAATGCGTGGAGAAGTTTATACTATTGAAGGTAAAAAGATATTTACAATGGGCGGTGGATTGTCTGTTGATCAAAACCACCGTATTCCTCAGATAAGCTGGTGGCCCCAGGAATATCCCAGTCAGACAGAGAAAGACAATGCAATTAAGAATCTGGAAGAGAATAACTGGGAAGTGGACTATGTAATCACCCATACTTGTCCTTTGTCTGCAATGCCCAGCCTGGAACCTTTAATGCCACCCTGGAGCCCCAGCTTTGACGATAAAAAAGATGATGGACTAAGTGTATGGTTCGATACTGAGATATGTCCAAAGCTTAAGTATAAAAAATGGTATTTCGGACACTTTCATGTAGACCATAAATTTGATAAATATTCCGCATTGTTTAACAATGTGGTAGAATTAGGAGAGGAGAAATTGTATAGTGAAGATTAAGGAATCTTATTTTCTAGCACTGTTATTCGCTGCAATCCTTGTTTTGTCTGTGGTAGTATGGGGAGTAGATACGCAGCATAAACAGAATGAAGTTGTTACAATGCCGGTAGAGGATGCCCTTAACTCTGATGTGAAAAAAGAAGAGCCTCAGGGGTTAGCAGTTATACCAGAAGAAAAGCCCGATTATTATGTATTAGACGTGGTAGCTACGGCGTACTGGACAATGGATCCGGTAGACGCTTCTGGTACTGGGCTTGCTGCAGACGGCAAACCTGCTATCCCGTACAAAACGATTGCAGTAGATCCCAATGTTATCCCAATGCAAAGTGAGGTTTATGTGCCGGACATTGGATGGTGTATAGCACATGATACTGGTGGTGCAATAAAAGGAAATAAAATAGATATTGCTATGGACTCGAAGGAAGCAGCGTATCAATGGGGTCGGCGTATTGTAAGGGTTAAGATTAAACATAGCTGACTATTAAAATAATCTTAAAGAAAGTAGGGTATATGTATGGATGATGATTTTCTCTATGAACCTAAGCCTAAGAAAAATATAACAAAAGTGTTTGCTGGGCTTGGGGCAGTAATTACTGGAGTTGTTATTTTCGCAGTTCTAGTGTTCTCCAGTTTTACGATTATTGATACTGGTGAACGTGGCGTGGTACTCCGGCTAGGTAGATTCGCCAACATTATGAATGAGGGCTTGAATTTCAAAGTACCATTTGTGGATACTGTTATTAAAATGAATGTACGTGATGTAAATTACGCAATTCAAACTGAAGTATCCAGCAAAGATATGCAGGGTATTCAAGTAGATGTAAGTCTGTTGTACGCGTTGGACCCTGCTAGTGTAGGTACGATCTACCAAACTTACGGTGTGAACTACGAAGCTACTCTTATCAAACCTACGTTACTCGAAATTACAAATTCAGTTATTGCGAATTATCCAATCGAAGAATTTGTAGAAAAGAGAGCTGAGATCTCCGATAAAATCAATGCAGCTTTTATTGCTAAAACCGCAAATAGTGGTATTACTGTGAAAAGCTTATTGATTACAAATCACGATTTTTCTGATGAATACAATAAAGCTATTGAGAGTAAAAAAGTAGCAGAGCAGGGAGCTTTAAAAGCTAAATATGATTTAGAACGCGTAACCTTGGAGGCAGAAGCTCAACTGCAGAAACAGAGATCTCTTAGCCCACTGGTGCTTCAAGAGAAAGCAATTGATAAATGGGATGGTAAACTCCCAACCTATATGAGTAACGGAGGCCAACTTCCTTTTATCTTGACTGACAAATAGGAGGAAAGTGATGGATAAAAATCAAATTGATCCGATAGCATATCCAGTGATTCTTACTGAATCTATCGATAAAACATATGTATATATTCCAGGTTTTGATAAAAGTACAGAAGGCAGGAATCTTAAAGATGCATTGGATTCTGCTACTGACTTGGTTAAAGCATTAATAGCAGAGTATAAAAAAGAAGGTAAACCTATTCCGAAAGATGTAGATCTCAATGTAGAAAATGGTGCCTTTGTAAGATGGGTCACTGTAAAATAGGGGAAATATATTATGGAACTTGTTAAACGTCAAGATACCATAATATTCAAGACACGGATAGAAGAGCGGGGGATATTCAAAGGTAAACTGAGATATATCCAATATAGCCCACGGATAAAAGCGTGGACTGCACCCGCTACTTACTCCGTGTTTATTGATATTATGTTATTTTTTAAACAGAATATTAGAATGGATGACGCAGAAACCGCTCAGTGGGTAACTGATTGTAAAGTGGTATTACGTAGACTTAATGAGCTGCAGCGGGGTACCCAGAGGGAAGGTGTACGTGAAGTAGTACTTCCGGATGTAATAGATTATAAAAAAATACCATATCAGCATCAGAAAGAGGCTATTGCATTTGCTCTTAATATGAAACGCTGTGCACTCTGGCTTGATATGGGACTTGGGAAAACATTTACATCTATTACACTTGCAAGGTTACGCCATGCTATTCCAGCGTTAGGCAATGTACAAAAGGTACTTGTGATTGCCCCGAGATCTTTGATGTACCAATGGGATACAGAAGTCAGGGATATCGCAGACGAAGCACAGAGTATTATTATAGCAGGTACACCTCGGCAAAAAGAAAAAGCCCTGTATAGTATACCAGATACTGGGCTCTCGTTTTCCATGATAACGTATGAAGGTATTTTTAATCTGGAAGAAGATCTAAAGCTGCAGGAATTTGATATGTTTATTATGGACGAAGCTACGAAAATCAAGAACCCCAAAGCCAAACGTACATTAGCTACTGCAGAGTTATGCCAGACTATTCCTTACGGGGTAGAACTGACTGGTATGGCATACGTAAATAATCCATTAGACTTATTTGCACAGTTCTTGGCATTAGATCCCAGTGTTTACGGTACAAATCAGTGGATATTTTCAGAACGTTATATAAATTATGGTAAAGCGGCGTTTGGCAAGTATATCAAGGGCTATAAAAATATAGACGAGCTTAAACAGCGTGCTTACTTTTTGGCATTTTCCAGAACCAAGGAACAATGCCTTGATCTACCGCCACGTGTATATGAGACACGCAAGCTTCCCCTCTACGACTCTCAAGCAGCATGGTATGATAACTTGGTCTCACAGATAGACTCAGCGGTCTCAGAAGAGAACCTCGTGGACGAGGCGGGTACATCTGAAGTCACGGTTAAGTACGTTGTGGCCATGATCCAAAAGTTGCAACAGGTAACAGCAGGGTTCTTAAAAACTGATATTGGAGAGTATCTATGGCTTGATAGCCCTAAATATGAAGAAATGTATTCTATTATATCTAACAGTACAGATTCCTTTATTATCTGGGCAAGTCATACTTACGTACTGAAAAAGCTGCAAGAATACTTACTGGCTCGAAAAGTTTCGGTAGAAGTACTGGACCGCAGGGTATCTAACAGTAAGCGCAAAATAGTTAAGGAACGCTTTAAAAAGGGCAAATTAAAGGTAGTTATTTTACAGATAGCATCAGAATGCAGAGGCAACGACTTTACATGTGAAACCAATTCTGTCAGTGCTATTTTCTTTGAAAATACGAGCAGTATTGAAGAACGAAGCCAGGCAGAAGATAGACAGCATCGCATTGGTATGACAGGTACAGCAGTATATATCGATCTTATCTGTGAGGATACCTATGACGAAGGTATTCAGTTATTACTTCAGAATAAAAAGACTATTGCTCAGTATATCCGTGAACAGGATCTGCAGCTCCTATTAGGTAAAGGTGGATCTATAACTGTAAAGAAAACGAAAAGCAAGAAACGTCCAAAGATGCCTGAAGAAGTTGAGGCGGAGTTGGAAGAACGTAAAGCAATAGAAGCTGAGTATTTAACTGAAATCGATGGGTTTGAGTCGCTTGGAATGGGTTAAATGGTATAAGTATAATATAGGGATAACTTAACAGTTATTCCTGACAAAAATACAAAGTTCTTTTTAATTAAAAAGGAGGTGAAGAAAATGTAGCGTGTATACCACAAAATAAACAAATGTTTGCGAGATATTGACAAACTGTGAAAACTATGATATCATTGCCATTAGGGAGCTAATCTTAATAAACGAGGTTTAGCAAATGGCAGAAAGAGAATCCAGAGGCAGGAGCAGAAGAACTGATGTTCTCCCAAATGATGTTCCGCTCGTGCCTCCTCATATAATGCAGAATGAAGATTCTGGTGACACAGATAGTTACAGTAGCAGAGGTCGTCGAGTAAAAGGTTTACATAGCAGCATTTTAAAGCAGCTTAAGGATCTGGATGTTACCGATGTAGATGATGCTCGCATTATACAGATGATGCGAGAAGGTAACCGTGAAGGAAACTATTTGTTGTTCTGTAAACATTACCGGTATATCTTGCATAAAATCATCGAGATAACCCAGGGTAACTGGTACTCTGATGATATTTTACAAGCAGGTGCAGTAGGGCTTTATGAAGCTGCGAAGCGATGGGATGAAAGTAAAAAATGTACATTTCTTACTTACGCACACTACTGGATCTTAAAATTTATTTATATCGAAATCCGTAATGAACTTCTTCCTTTAGGAGGACTCGGATTAGGCAGAGATGCCAAAGAGCGTTTATTTAATTTCATTAAGTATATAATGATGGGCTATTCAGATGAAGAAATTATGGAACGCTTAAGGATCAATGAAAAAACGTTAAAAGAACTGAAGATCTTGAATTCCATTGCATCAAGAACTAAAAGCTTAGATAACGTGGTGGACTCAGATAATGAGGAAGAGGAAGCTTATAATCAAATAGGAGTCCCTTCACATCCTAGTGCAGAGACGGAATACCTAAACGAAGAGTTTCTTTCGTATGTAGAAAAGCAAGTTAATGATTTACGAAAGACTGAACCTAAGCTTGCCGAGTTTTTAGATTTAGAGCTCGGTTTAAATGGCCAGTACCAGCTAGAAAAACCTGAGATCTGCGCTGCACTGAATATTACTAAACGTGAATATTCGCAGATGAAGCGTGCTGGTAACCGTTACCTCCGTATCCAGATGATTGGTGACGGTTGGTATGATGCCCCACCTGAGAATGAAACTGAAGGAGAAATAGAATGCCGCGCACAAGAAAAGCTAGAACAGTTACAGTCGAATATTTAGATGAAAATACAGACGTAAATATAGATAATATTCTATACTTCGTAGGTATTGATCCTTCCTATTCTTCGACTGGACTTGTTATTCTTGACGACAAGACTAATGAACCTGTTGTAGCTATGACAATCAAGGCAGGCGTTCCTACTGAAAGATTTCACGATCGTATCAAAAAACTACTTGACAAACTAGCTGAATGTATATTAAAATACAATCTAGAGGATGTCTATGTAGTAATGGAAGGAGCTTCGTTCGCCTCTGAGTTTAATGCTTTTAAACTTGGAAAGCTTAGCGGAGTAGTAGAATTTTTCTTAGGCGAGAACAAAGTTTCGTACAGTTTAGTAGCCCCGACTTATGTTAAAAAAGTAGCTTCAGGTAGCGGAAACGCAAACAAAGAGCAAGTTATCAAGGGCGTTCGTGAACGCTGGGGGTATCGTCACTCTAACAGTGACATAAACGATGCCTATACGATGGCCCAAATTGCTCGAGGGGCAAAGCCGCTCCCTAGGCCAGCTAAAAAACTGGGGGGGCGTAAGGATGAAAAATGAAATCCCTGATAGTCGGGTACGACACCCATATCTGATTTCAAAAGAGGTCTTCATCAATGATTTCCTGCAAGGGTATCCTGAAAAAGGATATGAAGAAGTAGAGTGGTGGTATGATAATATGCTTACTCACTTTTATGAATATCTAAATGAAGACGTCCGAAACAGAGTTTATTTGCCAAGAGTCGGTGTAATTTTTACAGGTACTGTGCCAGCCAATCCTGAAAAAGGATTACCTGAACGGTATCGATATCGACTGAGCTGCAAAACATTCTCTAAACCTAAATGATAGAAAAGAGGAATTTCTAATGAAAGCACTTACACAAGCAGAAACAATTGAAAAACTGGCGGAAGTCAATAACACCTCTAAAGCAGAAGCTGCAAATACCTGGAAAGGTTTTATTGCATTTCTGAAAGGTCAACTGGATGAAGGTAATAACATTCGTCTGGGTGAACTCGGTGTTCTGACTAAAAAAATCCGCCCGGCTGGTGTAGCTCGTGTACCTGGTACCGGTGAAACTGTAGAAGTACCGGCTCGTTACACTTACAAACTGAAAAAACGCCCGCAAGACATGTAATCAATAATTTGCTATTCTCTCTGAATTCCCTGTGGAGTATCCAGCTACTTCATGGGGAATTCTTTTTTGTGTATTGACATTAAAATTCCTCTGTGGTATAATTAGCCCATCAGTAAATAAGCAATTTAAAACAAGAAAGAAGGTTTCTACAATGGCAAAAATTACCGTAGCAAGAGCTCTTACAAAATTAAAAATCATTCTCATTAAATTAACTGATCTTAACTGTAACCTTAAAAAATATGGTTATGTAACCAGTAAAACAACTAGTCAACTGTCTAGTCATAAAGATATCAATGCTAATCATTTAGAAGCTAAGAAAGAATATGCAAAACTTTTAGCTAGTTTCGATGATTTAATTACTGATTATACTCAAATCAGTTTAGCTATTTCTAAATCAAACTTAGAAACTATGATTCACACAGAAGAACTGGGATCTATTAGTATTGCAGAAGCTATGCTTTTAACCCAGAAATTAGATAAAACCCTGTCGACTAAAGTATCAGCATTGAATAGTGCCAGGGAGGAAGCTGAAAAACTTGCTCAGACTACTAATAAATCTATAAATGCTGTAAGTAGTGGTATGACAGCCGAAGATATAGAAAAATTAAGATCATTACCTGTAACTTTATTTGACCAGGAAGTTTTAGATAATGCAGCTAAGAAATCTATGTTCTGTGGCTACGAACTGAATCAGTTAATAAATGAAAGTAATGCAGTAACTATGATCGAGATCCCAGATTGATTTAACTTATAATGTCTGTTTAGCGAAGTAACTCTCGAAATTTACCTATTTGTTTTATTATAAAATAATAAGAAGAGATCAGGTGAGTGTCACATAGCGCGGTACCACTTGACCAAAAGTGCAGCAAATTAGTATGTGAGATCAAATGTCTATCAGTACCTCAGCGTTCTCAGCATCCTAGTTTAAAGTGTATAAGTTCAAATTCAAATCCTAATTGTGACTTAGGTGGCTTCGGTTACTGGAGTGACTTGGTGATACTCTGAGAGTGGAGCGTTAGGCTGTTACGCAGACATTTATATATGATACGCCTTGGTTTAATTACCAGGGCGTATTTTATTTAAGCTCAAGATCATTTGACATGGATAAGAATCTTATGGTATAATGAGTATGCCTAAGGTTAACAAGGTAAACAATGGTAATCAAAGGTAAACAAAGATTAAGTGAGGTATTGAGAAATGGCTAAAAAGAATGAAGATGCTCAAGTATTGAAAGATGCGACTACTGAAACTGGTGCTCCTGTAACTGAATTCTTAAAAGACGAAAAAGCTGATAGCTTTGGGTCAGAATTTGGAGCTTCTCTGACTGCTGGATTAGACGGAGAATCGGGAGACGATATGGACTTCGGCTTGGAAGGCGGAGAAATGAATTTGAGCCAGATCCCTATCTTGAAATTAACTCAGGCAATGACTCCTGAAGTTCAAGACCGTGAATACAAAGATATTTACGCGGGCATGTTTATGAACGACTCTACTAAGACTCCTGTAGGTGAATCTCTGGTTGTACGTGTAATGCGCGCATGGCGCTGCAGAGCTAAATTTGCACCGAGAGGTGAGGGCAATAATAGTATTGAATGCACTTGCCCAACTTACAATAGCCCTGAAGGGGATATTGGTAGTGAACATGGTGCATGTGCTAAATGCATCTACAATAATTTCGATGCACCAGAACGTTGTCAATTACAGTATCATATGGTCGTTGCTACTGAAAATGATCCGCATGAACTTTTCCGTATCATCTTATCTAAAACCAGTTATAAAGCATCCAAGAAACTTGAAAATGGTTTAAGAGCATTAGGCAGCAGATTCCGTAATACTCCGTCTTTTGCATTTAAAGTCAAAATTTCCGTTGGTGAGGAAACTAATACCAAAATAAACAGTAAATACTATGTTTATAAAGTAGATGTTGTTCCACCAGTACCAGGTGAAGCTTTAATTCCTGATGAATTAAAAGACGAGTTTATGGAAAGCTTCAAGGAAGTTAAACGGTTGAGAGATAATTCTGTGGATTATCATAAGCGTATGCTGGCTAATAAAGCTGCGTCTGAAACCCCGGAAATTTCCAATGATAGCTTCAGTGGTATGACTACTGATGTGCTGAATTCTTTCGGGATTGAGGATGTAGATGCAGACCACGCTGATCCTAAGGGAGAAAATATTCCATTCTGATAGGCTGAGGGAGGCTTCGGCCTCCCATCTCTTATAACTTTTACTTTTTTAACCAACTAAAGGAGAATACTCATTATGAATAATGAAGAAACTCGTGATCAAATAACTGAAGAACTAATGGAATCCCATAAAAAACTTAGTGAAAGTTTTATCCGTGAAGGGGATATTATGGTTCCGGTGGAGTTAACTGCAATTCCACGAGTACAAACTCAGGAAGAATTTATTCGTGAATACATGGATACTAAAATCCTTCCTTTATTCGCTACTAAATCCGGAGCGTACAATGTAAGTGGAGATGAATTCGGTACTATCCGAAGCATTGCTGTCAAGCATTTACCCGAGATGTATGAAGATAATCAGTGGGAGGCGATGATTAAAGTTGTCGATATTCTGCTGGAAAAACATCTTTCCGCGATTGCTAAAGGACCGTCTGTATTTGAGTACGAAGAACGCCTGCGTGACCTTTTAATTTATACTTTCTTCAAATGTAGGTTTGTTACTGAAATGAACAATAGACCTATGAGTGGAGAAATCAGAACCGAAATGGAAATCTGTCATGGCTGATAAGGTACAAGAGAATAAGGACTGGGTGACTCTTCTTAACTTAGCAGGCAAAATTAAACACCCGGAACTTAGGGACTTTACTTTAGCATTTTTAGAAGATGTAGTACCTGACTACTTCGCACGTATAGCAGCCAGTGCCAGCGGTAAATATCATCCCCAGTATTCTTTGGGTTATGGTGGACTACTCCGGCATACAATAGCAGCAGCATTGTTAGCAAAGGAACTCGCGGCATTAGAATACTGGCAATTTTCTCCCGGTGAACAGGAACTTATCTTTGCAGCAACAATTCTCCATGATACCTTTAAACAAGGTAAAGAAGAAAGTGGTAAGACCGAACGGTCCCATCCTAACATTGCTGCAATAGAGATCCGTAAATTCGCTGAAAAACGTGGGGATCAGAAGTTTGGCAATCTTCTGGCAGGGCTTGTCGTTGCTCACATGGGGCAATGGGGCAACCAGAAGCCTGGTAATAAAGGACAGTTTTGTGTACACCTTGCAGACTTTATTGCAAGCAGACGGAACGTTGAAGTACACTGGGACGAGGAATTTTTGAGTTCCGTAAAATAAATATTCAAAGAGGAGAAGCGATATGGCTACAAATACCCATGTTATCTCCGGCGACTTTGACATGTTACTGGGGGAGGCTAAATACCTCCCCTGGTCTAGTTCTAGGGCCGATACAGCAAACGCGTGTTTATACAAGTTTAAGAAAGTGTATTTAGAGGGAATAAAAGAAAGCAGCCCTGCGTTAACACTGGGAGGCCTTGCCCATGAGATAATCGCAGAACTGTTAAAAGATAAAAATCCCTCAGTAAGCAAGGCAGAGTTATTTCTGGGGAATGTTTACCCGTTGTATAAAGTAGCAGACCCACAAGGAGCAGCGTTAGCAGAAGTAAAAACAATGTTTCCTTATATGGTCTCTTTTGTAGATAAGTGGTTAACATTTTGCAGTAACAGAAATATCAAGAAATTTAGAGTAGAACATCCCTATGGTTGGACGCGTGAATTAACTCGAGCAAGTTATAATCCAAGTCCAATAAGAGAAACATACTTCAGAGGCATAATAGATCTTTGGGCGTATGATCCTGTTGCAAAAGAGATATTTATTATTGACCATAAAACCAACAAATCAGCAGCATCTAAAAATAAGGTTAAGGAAAGTAAACAACTTAATCTTTATGTATCAATGATTTCCAAAATTTACAATCTGGAATGGACACGGGCGTATATTGGCTTGAATTTTCTGCGAAAAAATCGTATCGTATGGAACAGTGTAACCCCAGTTGAAACCGCGTACTTTACCCAGATATATATGAATACCCTTGCGTATCTTGAAACCCGGTTGTACGAGTGTGATAATTCTACTATATGGCCAGCAAATAAATCTTTTCAATGTAGTTGGTGCACCTTTAAAGACACTTGTAAAACCTATCTGAATGAGGTATAATTCTTATACGGATAAAATTTAGAGAACTGGAGTGTTACCGCTATGTTAGTTGAAGCTTTTGAAACAGCGTTTCCAAATCACAATTTTAATTGGCGTAACTCTGGCTCTTGTGCACAAGGCTTTTGCCCGTTCCATACTGATAAACACCAGCGGTCTCTTGGTATCTATACAGATGCCAGGGGACGCGAACGCTGGCACTGTTTTGCAGAGGGTATCGGCGGGGGCTTGATTGACCTTGTGTTACGGTCGAAGATCCCTAATACCGAGACAAGAGCAGGAGCTAATTACTGGCTAGTACAAAAAGGTTATTTACAAGAAACAGAACAGCAGGTGAAAGATAGACTGCGTAATGATGGGCTGACAAAGTTCTTAGCCTGGACCAATAGTTTGTTAGAAACATCAGATGACGCTGCTGGGCTTCGCGCTTATCTTGCAGGCAGACGAATAGATATTCGTACTATCCCTAATTCACCTATTGGATATTATCCCAAGGTCGAAGAAGTTGAAGCATGGCTCGCTGAAAATGAACTGCTCGAATTGCTGGGCGGTGAACTTATTCCTACTCACAGATGTGAGGGGATAGTTGTAGGCAGTATACTTTTTTTTTACCGAACTTCCTATGAAGAATACAGCCGCATTAAAGTCCGCAATGTGTTAAAAGAACGTGACGGTAATAAAATGACAATGTATCTGGGTAAAAAGTTACGCAGAGGCGAACGCATTGGTTACTTTAGCTGGACTAAAGAGGGCTGTTATGATAGAGATGACGCTATACTGGTAGAAGGTGAATTTGATGTCGGTGCACTGTTTAGTATGTGTGCCCGAGAGTCGGATGAAGATATCGTAGAACCTATCTACTGTTTCAGTGGCGGTACAAATTTATCCAGTGGGGTCAGTGCACTGTTAGATATGGGTAAAACTCATATTTATTTATTCCCTGATAATGATGATGTTGGTATCGATTACTCTTATACAGTGGCAGAACAGCATACCCAAACGTATGTAATAATGCCGGTAGACTATCAACAGGGTGACGATCCAGCTACGTGGGCCGCGTCTCACAATGTTACTCAATTTAATGAGGCTTATACTTCTCGTAGACCTGCGTTTGCATGGATTGGTCAAAAGCTGGCAAATATGGCTCAGGAAGCCACAATGGAAGACCAGGCTGCTATTAAGGTAAAGCTTATTGAGTATGCTAAAAAACTCCCAGCTACTGATAGAGAAATGTTCCTTAAAAATTATGGAACTGTAGCAGGTGTATCTTTTGAAGCATTGATGGAAGAAGTAGATGACCGGTCACAGATAAAATATCGTAAGGTTTTAAATCCTGCCCATTTTGGTATATTGATGAACGTTATCAATAAAAATACGTCGGAATGGGAACCAATTTCTAATGTTATTTTAGAAACTGAACGGGACCTTATCCTGGATGCAGGGGATGACAACGTAGAACGTAAAATTGTACTCCGAGTATCCATGGCTTATAAGAGTACCAAAATAGAACTTACTCCTGAAGAATATGCTGACGATAAACGTTTATATTCTGCAATTATTACTGCGCTGGGTTCCAGTGTCTGGATAAAACCCCGTACAGTATCGTATTTACGGGAGGCGTGCAATTTGTTGACACCAATAAAAGAAACAGGTGGGGAAGAGAATATCTATACCCATACTGGTTGGCGAGAAGATAAATTTTTAGCACCTAATGGATATGTAGATGCTGATGGTTTCCATCCATTAGATGATATAAAAGTGGAATTACCAGCAAACCCAGGCTACATGAAAAATTATCGTTTAGATGAACCCCCCGCAGATTTAACACTGATTAGGGATGTAATCAAGAACGATATGTTAAAAGTGTTTTCCTATGACATAACACTGCCTTATCTGGCTCATGTATTCTGGTCCCCACTTGCACACTTTATCCCGATGGCTAAACCTGTATGCCTGTGGGTCGTTGGTTTGACCGGTTCCTATAAAACATCATATACAGGGTTAATGGCAAGTTTCTTTGGTGATTTCAAAACAGGTGATTTTGAGACCTGGCGATCTACGACAAATTCCATTGAGAAGAACGGTTATTACCTTAAAGATATGTTATATGTAGTTGATGATTATAAGGGCATAGACGTAAATCCTAAAGCTCTGACAGGGTGTATCCAGAGCTATGGCGACAGGCATGGTCGTGGGCGTATGAATACTGACCTGTCTGCTCGTAAAACATGGTTTATCCGTGGCAATATGGTTTCTACCGCAGAGGATATTCCTACAGGTGAAGCGTCTGTTATCTCTCGTATTTTATTACTTAAAATACCAGGCAGAGGTAATTCTGACCATTTGACAAAAGCGCAAGCTCATGCTAAATTATTACCAGGGGTGATGGCTAAGTTCATCCAGTTCCTGTGTAATAAAAAAATACGGGAACATGATTATGAGAAACTGCTGGCCGAACGTAGAAATAAATTTAAAGCAGTACATGGCCGTGTATGCGAATCGCTGGCAGCGAATTCCATTGCCTGGGATTTGGTTGCAGAGTTCTTAGGGCTAGAAGATTTGACCGAAGACTATTATCGCGGTGTATCAAATATCTTGGCTACCATGAATTTAACTACCAAGCAGGAACAGGCAGGCTATGTATTCCAGGAAACCCTGGCAGACTTGATTGACTCTGGTAACTTCCATTTAGAGGGGTTAGGCTGTAATGGTACAGAACACCTGGAAACTTCCCAGCGGTTGGGCTGGATAAATTCTCAGCACGTTTATATCCTTGGAAGTAAGGCGCTTGCAGAGGTGAATAAATTACGGATGCAGCTTACTGGTAGCCCTATTAAATACACTGCCAATACTATTTATGAACAGTTAGTTGCTGCAGGTACGGTAATACCAGATGCAAATGGTAAACCAACCAAAGTAATTAAAGTTAATAATCGGTCCAGTGCACGTGTATTAGAATTTAGGAGAGGAGTAGTTGAAAAATTAGGCGATGAAGCATTTAACGATAACTCCAAACTTACATCAGGAGTCCTTCGGGACGCGCCGGAGTGTAACGGGCTCGAACTCCCGTAAGCCTTATGGCTGTGACCGCTGCACTTTAAAGCATGCCAATTCTCCTGATTTCACACCTGAAATAATGGAACTAAAAGGTAAACGCCGAACCTCTGATACAGAACGGATAATAATGGTTTTAGTAGGTGCTCCGGAAAGCCCGGAGTGCTTGCTAAACAGAGATGTACGGACGCTTATCACAAAATGGATGAAGAACCATATCACAGCAAATAAAGTGTATATGACTTCGGTAGTAAAATGCTGCAGAGAAGGCAATCCTACAAAAGTAATGGTAAAATGCTGTGAGGATAGGTTACGGCAAGAGCTGACTGATATTCAGCCGGATGTCATTGTTTGTCTTGGTAAAGCAGCAGCTACCCCGTTTAATATTACAGGTAAAGCTAAAGAACTGTACAACAGAGTTTTTACTATTAAACCTATCGCAATACCACGTAAAGCAGGCGAAGATCCTAATGAACCATTAAAACATACCCGTGAATCTAAACTGATTATTACTCACTCGCCTTCTGATATTGCAGATGATATCAAGGTATGGAGTTCTGTAGAATCAGCGTTTAGACAAGCAGAAAGATTCTCCAAGGATAGTGAAATAAAACTACCTGAGAATTATTATTTATGTGAATCCCCAGCAGAGTTTGAAGAATGGGCCGAAAGGCACATGACAAACCCTACTTTAAAAAAGATTATCCATGCATTCGATATCGAGACCAACGGTCGCGAACTGCATCCTAAAACTGAATTTGATGCACAGTTCCCTCCGAAATTACGTTGCCTAAGCTTCTCCTGGGCAAAGGGAATGGCACTGTGTGTACCTTTTGAGGATGATCCTGAAGGGTACTATCCTATACTTAAAAAGTTAATGGAGTCGGATATTAGCTGGTGTGGACATAACGTTGCATTTGATATTTTCTTTTTGAAGATAGTAAATGATATCCATGTAAAACGCCTTGTTGGGGATACAATGCTAATGGCTAGTATGCTTAATCCAGGAAAAGGAAAGTTCGGTTATGGTCTCAAACCCTTATCAGCAGAGTTTACCGATTTAGGTGGATACGAAACTGATATGAAAGGCACAGAGGATCAGCTTGATGATAAAGGCAGAAAGCTGAAAACCAAATGGGAAATAGCTGATATGGCTACAATTGCTCCGTATAACTGTGCGGACTCAGATGCTACCCTACAAATATTCCATATCTTCTTTAATACACTAAAAGAACGGAATATGCTTGTAGGACACTGGGTAATGACGAATGCACTGTTTCCCCTGGCAAAAATGGAACACCATGGTTTTCTGGTTAATACAGAATGGGTAGATAATGCACGTAAAAAACTGGAAGATTTAGTGGTTTTCTTCAATAAGGAACTGACCAGGCTTTGTGGAAACAGACATTTTGACTGGAATTCCCCTGTTGAACTAGCTCATGTTTTATATACGGTGCTTGGATATAAACCTCCGTCCTTAAATGCATTCCAAAAATTCAGTGCGTCTAAAGACGAAGATAATGCTGATACTGAATATCCAACAAATGATGATGCATTGTCTATCTTAAATACTGAGTTTACTCAGACAATGCGTAAATACAGAAAAACTGAAAAACTTCTGTCTACTTATTTTAATGGCTATTTAAAAAATATAGGATTGGATAAACGACTCCGAGCAGATTTTGTACTGGTAGGTACAGTAACTGGCAGGTTATCCTCGTCAGGCGATGCCAACTTGCAAAATATACCATCTGCAATGAGTAAGACAGCCCCGGGATACCAGGAACTGCATGAGTTTAAGGTGAAAAAAGCTTTTGTAGCACGCCCTGGCTGGTGTATTGTAAACGCTGACCAATCACAGCTAGAACTGCGTATTGCAGGTGCCTGCTCAGGTGAAGAACGGTTTATTAAGTCTTATAAGAATAAAATAGATATGCACAGTCGTAATGCGAATGTTTCATTTTCACTTGACATTTCAGTTAAAGTATGGGAAAATGAAGCTAAGGAACTTGGACTTGTGCCTGGATCTGAAGAATTCCAGGTCTACGTAGAACGTAAACTATGTCAGTATATCAAACATAATTTCCCTGACGAACGCCAGGCTGCTAAGAGTGTATCTTTCGGTATCCTGTACGGCATGAGTCAATGGGGGTTAGCTAAGGACCTTAATGATAAAGGTCGAGATGCTGGCAGTAGACGTATATGGACTCCTGAAGAATGTAAGGGGCTTATCTCCAGATTTAAAGAGGGCTATCCTACATTGATTGCCTGGCAAACGGATTTAATTCGGTTTGCTAGAAAACACGGGTACACATATACTTGCTTCGGTAGACGCAGGTATTTACCGGGTATTAAATCTGATAAATGGAAACTCAAAAGTGATGCGGAACGACAAGCTATAAATACCCCTGTACAATCGGCCGGATCGGATTTTATGATGGCAGGCGTTGTAAACATGGACCAGAATTTAGACCATGATAAATTTAGATTCTGTGCTACAGTACATGACTCTGTTGTGTGTGAGGTTCGAGAAGGGTACCTAGACGAGTTCGTACAGATAGCAAAGGGGTGCTTGGAAGAGCCGCGTATCAATGGGAGAGTAATCCCACTATGTGAAGTAATGCCATTTGTTGCAGAATTTGAAGCTGGTGACACCTATGGAACTCTTAACGAATACAAAATATGAAAGAAGGTAACATTAATGGTAGATACTAATATCGAAGACGCTGAAATCGTTTCCGAAACTACAAACGAAGAAACAACTGCAGCACCTGAAAAGAAAGAACCGTATACCCTGATTGTAACACTGAAATACCCTGGACGTAATTTGACTGATAATTTTATCGGAATGGAATTTGAAATGCCTGAAGATAAAGTTACACCTGAACTCTGTGAACGTATGATCCTTAACTATAAAGCAGTAACTCTTGCAGATAAACGTACTACGTTAGTCACTGCACGTTTACGTAATAACTTTATTATTACAGAAACTTCTACCTGTCTGCGTCCAGAGGACTATGACCCGGAAATGGGTACTCAAATCTGTATCCAAAAAATCAGAGATAAAATCTGGGGCTTTATGAGCTTTATGCTTGCCAGTGCAACTGTAACAAATACTAGATTGACAGAAGAATTGGTAGCATCAGGTGAATTAACGGCTGAAGACCTGCAAAAAGCTGAAGCTGAAGTACGTGCTGAATTAGCTGCAAAAGAAAACGCCGAAGAAACCCCAACATGCAATGGTGAATGTGCCAGATGTACCTGCCAACATGAAGAAGTAGTGGAAGACATTAAAGTCTCCGAACCTGAGAAACCAGAAATGGATAAGTAATTCGGTATAAGTAATATAGAGGAATAGATTGCAAAGTCTATCCTCTATATTTTTTTAGGAGGTGGTTTTTATTGAGTACTTTATTTGTAACCCAATCTGTAACCCAATTTGTAACCTATCTGTAATACTAATTTTTAAGGGGTGGAACTCAAAATGTATATTAGAGATGCAGTAAATTATCTGCAACGGAAAAACGTATTTATTGTAAGAAAATTGAAGGAATATGGTCACTCAGGAGACCAGCTACATGTAATTAATATCCATGCAACTATTTTGGTAACCATGATTTACCAAGCAAGAGAAAGTGGTATCATTTGGCAAAAGTCATTTGCTGAAATTGTCAATTTGTTAAATGCTCCGGGGAATAACAGGTATCGTAATTTCTTGAGTTATCTGATAGATTTAAAATTATTAGAAGTTATTAAATCGGGTACAGCAAATGTATACCAACCTGTAATGGGAGACAAAGAAGAATCTGAGCCATTGTATATCCATAGTGATACAGGCAGCGAAATTGATATTTCTAATTTAGGTATGATGCAATCTCCTTGTTTCCCTATTACACTAGAAAATCATGCTAATAGTGAAGCTTATCAGCGTACCTTAGATGATTGGGGCTTTACCTTAATTTCTTTTGATACAAATGATTTTATTGCAAATAAAACATTAAATATCATTAACTTCTTTGCATTGTCAAGAGATAATCATTTACTAAAGGGAACCTGGCTTGTTATTAACAAAGTACGGAAAATACCGTATGAATGGTTACGCAATTTCTGGCGGGATACAACTCCGGTTAATATTAACAACCATAAATTAAGCTATGCTACAAATAGAACTCTGCCAGATTTTAGACAACTTAGTGAAGCATTTTATGATCCGGCTACCCCTGATAGAGAACGCGGATTTGAATATGCTCAATTACTCAAAGACCTTTTTGCTAAAGAAGGAAAAGAATATGTAGATTTTCGGAAGAGATATCAACAGAATTTCATGGATGAAGATGAAACTGAAAATGTGTCAAAACTTCAACCAATTATGGTTCAGATTCCTCCTGAAGAAATGGTTACACCACCTGTGGGAACAATTCGGCTTGTCGAAACTCCAACTAAACATTTAACATTTAAAACTCCAGTATTACAAGAAGTATACGAATTACTAATTTCGGATTTAAATGAGGATTTAAAATTAAAATTAATTAAAGCTTTGGTATAACAAAAAGAGGACGTGGAAATATCCACGCCCTCACTCTTTTTATCTTTATTTTTTTACTTAACTAACTGTAGTTTTATGGTTCGTTGCACTCACTGTAGCCCCACAGCTTACCCTTGCGCCAGACCCAGCAACTTCTTTTCCACCTACAGTAGTTTTACCTGATGCAGCAGGGCTTACAATTGTTTTACCTGAATGTCCGGGTAATGGATCAGGAGATACAGAGGAGCCTACATGTGCAACAGGTATTCCGTTAACTGTAGTTCGAGAAGAGCCCGAAGTAACTGCCCCGCCATGGGAATCCGGATCCCCTATAACTAATACTGCAGCCATAGTATTTCTCCTCTCTTACGGTAATTTAACACTATCTACACTCATACAGTTGAACTCACTGGCTGTAAAAGAAATTGTAGATGCAACTAATTTTACATTACGGGCTGCGTCCACATGCAAGAAATCATTACCATTTATTTTAAGATTGATAATACCTGCACTTTGACCAATTTGTAAGTCTACTACTGATGTACCAGCACGTTCACCAACTGTTCGCCTAAACCGAATAGTTGTATTTGTATTATTAGCACCGTCAACTTCAGCTTCAACATCCATTCCCCCAGCTTTTAGCCGAAAGATACTACAAACATTTTCCCATACACAGTTTAGCAGATTCCAAACGGAAGATAATTTACCTGATGACATGATAATTTTTTTCATCATATCAGTTAATGATTCCTCTGATCCCATAGAATTAGTAGCTGAAGAATTACCAGGTAATGTAGCCTTATTAGCCATATCTGATGGACATCTATTTGCGGTTGCCCCTAGTGGACTCTTGAGGTCCGTATTAGCATCACTATTGATATTAAGCGGAGGAAACAATGAGATAATAGAAACCTCACCATTGTATTCGGTATACCAGCAAGGAGACCCTATACTTGGCGGTGTGATCGCGTAGGCTCCGTTTACAGGGTCGCAACGATTCATCGGGCATGATACGTTGGAAAGATTCCCAGACCCGTCGTAAGGGGAGATTGTGGCCGTCATAGTATTAGGATCATATCCAGTTACTACTGCCGGACGAAGATTACCATTTAAAGACCGTGCCATATACTGTTCAACTCACTTTCTAGCCTAGGATACTATAACTAAATCTTTATCTATTGTATTACCACCAACAGTAATAGTTTCTTTACCTGTTGGGGAATTTTGAGCAGCATCTTGGGTACGAGTATTCTCTGTAGTACCAGAAGACTCTACATTAGATGATATCTCACCTACACCAATACACCGTCCATATACAATATTTAAGTTATCTAATATTTGAAAATTCCCCGCACTTACACCTACATTGAAGGATGATATTGCACATCGTTCAAAGTACAAGGTACTAATTGTTTTATTTCTACTGGGATTTAAAAACATCGCCATTAAGCCAAACAGTGGTTTGTATAATGTAGATTGTGTGCTAAAATTCCAATTTGGAGAGATATGCAATCTATTGGAAAGACTTGAATAATCACCACATAATCTACTTATAGTCATTGATCCTGCAAGTGATTTTCCTGGGATTACAATAGTTTCTTCACATCTAAGTTCTTTAAATGTGGAAACATTGACTCCAGATGAAAAGCTGAATTGCTGGCATAATCCTATAGGGACTAGTTCAGCACCTATGTCTAGATTAGCATAAATGGGATCCCCTGCGAACAGCAGCATAGAATCTGCTGTCGCAAAAGAATCTGGAGTAGTTTCCATTTCTACCCATCTAAACGAACCTGTTTCAACACCATTGCTAGATACCTGGGTATGGCTTGCATTACCTGCTACACCGTCACCTGTAAGTCCCAGTACCTGCAAAATAGTATTTACTGACTGTCCAGCTTTAAATATACGATTTAAAGAACTAGGCAACTGTGGTAAATTTACAAGTCCCAAGGTACTGGAACTGATGCCGCTGCGTAACTGGTTGTAGCTTTTTTTTAATGAGCTAGCATCAGATACTACCTTTGATGCACCAGTTAAAAATGTATTAACTTGGGAAGTAAATGACATTACAGGCCTCCATACTTTTTAAATTATAAACCGATTAGAGTGTCGTCACTCAGGGTAAAAGGTCCAATGCCTTTTAACGGACGCTGACGTTCAAAGTTTAAACTCATGCTGTCAATTACCTGGAACTGACCCGCACTTAATCCATTCTGATTACCTAAGAGAACACATTGTTCCAAGAAATTAATAGATGTTACACGCTGACGGGGATCCCGTTTAATTTCAATCAATCCAAAAGGAATCTTGAATAACAGAGAATTCATGCCACCCGCAGAGATAACACGATCAACATAGTCATCCAAATCTGCATCAAAAACATCCATAGATTGAGCGTTAAGGCCCTGGATCCATTGTTTATCAGTACCAGCAATACGATCTGTGATATCCGATAAACTATCGGTAGATTTAATCCAAATAAGGGTCGGACGATATAATGCTGCTACAAGAGAGTTGCCATGTACAGCAAGACGACTGATCATACCGCTGCCCATTGCAGTACCAGATGCACCAATTTTACGACTGGAACCAACCTCACCAATAAACTGACCTGCAAGGCCTTCATTGTATGAGAACTGTTGGGCAATGCCCACCGGGTATAACGGGATGTCAGTAAAGGAATCCCCTACAGGAAGGAACGGAACAGTAGAGAGTAAAAGAGAGCTATCCGCTGTGACAAAATCGGTAGCGTCTGTATTCATCTCTACAAACTGTTTTCTATAATCGCTCCCATCTAACTGTTCAGGAGATAAAATGTTATTTGAAATTTGTGCCATTATTATTACTCCTTATTAGTACGAATCAATATGAGAGCCGAGAACGTCATCGTTTTCCCAGATAGGAACGATTTGCTCGTAAATAAAACTAAAGTTATCTACAACTAAGAAACTACCTGCCTGGTATGCCCTGGAAATACCTTGACACAAACATTGCTCAAACATGTGACAAGAGAAAGAACGACCAGCAGGGTCACCTTCAAGAACGATGATGCCCTGGGGTGTACGTAATTTATCCAAGTTCAAACCGACAGCAGCGCCCCATTCTTTTTCTGTCCAATAGTTACGGTCAATACCAAAGGTCTTACCATACTTAGACAAAATATGTATTGGACTGTTACCATGTACTAACATCTTTGAAATACTGATGTTACCACCGCCAGAAGAGCCTACCATTGCACGTTTACGTCGAGAACCAATCTCTGCTTGTAACGCACTGGGTAAACTTTCTTGATAGCCAAAACTCTGCGTAAGACCAATAGGAGTAACTTTAGTTACCTGGTCATGAAGCCAAGAGTCTGCAACACAGATAAGTGTATTATCTGGTGTAATAAAATCTGTTGCAAGGCGTAACTGTTCAACCCAATTATAATGAGGTGCACCGTCATTGCTCAGGATTTCGTTAAGGGTTTGCTCCTTAACAACGCCACCCATAGATTTCAATGGGTTAATATTATAATCCGACAAGATTTTCACCTACCTATTAGTTATTCTTCAGGTTAATCATTTTATGAAGTTTACCAAACTCAGCTTCATTAGGTTTATTATTTTTTAACATAATTTCTCTGGCTTTAGCAAGCGCAGAACTTTGGCCTTTAGTTCCCTGCATTGTAGCTGCTTCCTGTAAACTAGGAAGAGCTTTTTTTAACCCTCTGGCAGTTGTCATAGGAAGATAGGCTGCTTCTTTTTTCTTGAAGTGTTTGTACGCTAGTACCGCAGCAGGAACTGCCGTAGCGAATCCAACTGCTACATTACGTTGACGTTTAGCAGCATTAAAAGTTTTTTGTGCAGATTTCATATCTCTGGTATAAAGTACTTTATCTGTTTTATTCCTAAGAAAATGACCTTCAGCTTTAAGGTCCTCGAGTACTGATTTAGCTGCTGTATATTTTCGTGCAGCACTATTTGCAGCTAACCCACTGGACAAAAAGCCAACATAAGCGGCAGAACGTTCAGTTTCATCTAAGTCTGCAGCAGTTTTATTTCTATCATCACTGGATAACGCTTTATATCCACCATATGCTGCCATAGTACCAACGGTACCTTTACCTATATTAGAAGCAGTGTTTCTAACTGTCTTGCCGCTGATTTGATGTTTGCCTACTGTAAGACCGTGTTGACCTACATCTTTGACAGTTTGTTTAGCCATACCACCTACTGCTTTAAAAATGCGACCTACATTTCCTACAATACTGGCTTCTTTTAATTTATTTAAAGTTTCAGACACGGTAACTCCTCCTCTATTTTTACGATTCCGCCTATTTTCTACTCGAGAATAAAGATCGGCAGCTTGATTGTAAGTATCAAAAATTTCATCGCCAGGAGTATGCGGACTATTACTATCTGTAAAGTCATGTAAATGCTTGTTTGCACGCCGAAGCATACGATGATATCGGGCGGCAGTTTTTACTGCAGTTACATTTTTAACATCACTATTAACCTGGTTTTTATTTATTGTTGTAGATACCGCAGGAGTATTACTTTTAGAAGTTAACGGTTTAGGCATTTTGGGAGTTGTACTAAGAGTTGGAACTCCTTTAGGACGGGCAATGCCTGACGCTGCTCTAAATGTATCTACAGTACCAGCTAGTTTTTCATAAAACATAAGTGTACTCCTGTCTATATCACGATCCAATTAAGGATTCGAGAATTTCTAAATTAATATCAAACAACCCAAGGGGCATAATGCCCCCAGGTTGTTTAATGTATTACGTTTAAACTTGCAGATATACATCCACGCCATTGACCGGATACGGGATCTCGATCTTAATAGTCGGGATGATTTTATCTGCTTTCTTTTCGATAGAAGTCAGGGTAGCAGCAGTTAAGATAGGACCAATATACTGATAAGAAGTGCTTATCATTGTGTCACTGCAGCCATTAATAACCGTTGTACAATATTTCAAAGAAATTGTATTAACATTATATTTACCCAGAACATCTTTCAAGTTATCTTTGTAGAATTTAGACGCATAGTCAACGACGGCTACACAGCTATCTTCTGCAGTTTCTAACTGAGTAGTATCAGTGGTAGTCTGATAGAGGACATATGGTAATTCCTCAGGTTCATCCTGACAAACCCAGAATACACCATTGCCAGCCATTTCAGCTAATTGATCGTCAGTAAACATTTTATTTGCGTTAAATACACGTTTAATGCCACTGAGACCCATTGTAGAGAAACCTTGATGCGGAGGGAACCCTGCACGCATAGCACCCAAAGTTACACACAGGTAATACCCAGGCATCATTTCATCTACAGAGTTAATATTAAGCATAATGCTATCAGGCATTACATAACGTAAACGTTTATTAGAGAAAGATTCAGCTACACCTGAGATTGCATCTGCAACACCCTGAGTATCCAATACCCGAACTACTTCATAACGAACGTTAGTATTAGTAGTTACAGTTACTTTTTCTGCAGTTTCTACATAACCTTCAGAAGTTCTATTCCATTTCAGGGTAGAAAATTCAGCGACACTGTCATTAAGAACTTCCAATAATTGTAAGGAATACTGATAAACATTCTGATCACTGTAAACATCCATGAAATCAGTTACACGTGCACGGTTAGTAATAAACATTCCGTTAGCGGTATCTTTAAGATAACAATGATCGTCATCGCTGCCCTTTGCAAGTACACCGTCATTTAACTCAATCATTACTTTTGTGATAGGCATCGGCATATTTGCATACATAACACGCCATCTGCTCTTTTCCGGCTCGCTCATTGTTTTACAGTGACTAGCATAGGAACTAATTACATCTTTGTCATCCGTAAGAGGAATAATTACATACACCTTTTCTGTGGTAGACAAGATGTCCAATGCTTTTAAATATCCGTTTTTGTCGTCGGTATCAATTGGCAAGACTTTATAGGTCATATCACTTACTGCGGATGCAACAAGGCTGGCAGCTACAGACAGCGGGTTCTGTACATTGATTTTACCAAGCTGAGCTTCTGCTACAGACTGGCTGGTAATGGTCAGGAAATCATTAGCAATATCTTTACGCAGAGCACGGTAAGCAACTGCTACATCGGCAGTTACTACAACACCCGCAGTATCCAATACAGAGGTAGAGATAGATGCGCCCGTTTTAATAGTAAACTTGTCGCTTTTTGCAGTAACATATTGACTTTCAAGCATTGTATCTTCTGGAGATACACGTTTTACTACTGCAGTAATAGTTGCATCTTCTTCTGGTTCGGGCAAATTTTTCTTTAAGGTCAAAGTATTGCCGTCAGAGCTTACCTCTTGCACTACTGCACTGTAAGTCAATTCCCCGCTGGTTTCTTTGTAGGTAATATCAATATAGTCCCCGGCTTTAATTACCGATTCGGAAAATGGATTTGTAGTAGCAGTAAGAGTAGTGATCGGACCACTATTATTTACAGTTACTGCACTGTATAATGTGGATGCTGATTGCGGCCATACTTTAACATAGATATTAGATAAGTTTACAACTACAGAATCTGTATCGATTACAGACCCTAACGCTTGATTTACATATGCACTAGTATAATCTGTATCAGACAATGTATAACTGCTGCAGGCTACATTAGTCTCTACCTGATAACACGGACCAACTATACACAGCTCGAAGAATGGAGTGGTAAGTTGCGGGTTTACAGTTAACAATTCCTGATATACACGCACGCTTGGAGTACGAAAAGCCATTGAGTACACCTTCCTTATATAAAAAAATATTAAAAAGTATTTTATCTTTCTTAGGTATATTATACCTGTTTAGTGTTTGGCATTGGTTGCCCAGGTTGGTATCCTTCAATAGTATCTTCTCGTGCACGGAATCGCAATGTTACTACATTGTCATCAATACCATCTGCGTTGGGATCATCAGAGATACCACCTTTACCTCCCCAGTTACCATTTTCACCCCCGGTGTTAGTGCCACCGACCTCACCGATATTAATATCATTACCGTGCTCATCTTTATCGCCTGGTTTAGGAGGTATTCTATCTGGGTTAACAGGCTTCATTATAGTCTCAACAGACCTTAACAAAATACCTGCATCCACAGGGTTCCAGTGTCTACATAAGATAAAGGTATACGGAACAGTTACACTAGCCATATACTTACCAGACCAACCAACCTGAGTCATCTGTTGAGCTGGGGATTGCTGAGGATTACCAAGGTTCTGAAGCTGAAGAATATTACCAACATCAGATTTTAACATCGCCATAAACATTGCAACTTCAAATGCCAGTTCATCACTATCATCCTTACTAAATGAAATAACACTTATTTCAGTATAACTGTTGATAGTAAAATCCATTTTATAATCCCAGATAGCTTTTTGAGTAACCTTCTGACCTTCAATGATAGCCTGACGTTCCCTTGCAGAATATACACCACTGCCAAATCCAGATGCGTCTATTGTACATGGACCATTGCGAATTACGATATTAGGAACTGAATCCTGAACACGTGGATCTTCAGTGAAATCCGTTGCAATACTCAGTTTGGAGATCGAGTCGTCCGGATGCCATGGGTGTTCTGGGTGATTTGTGAAAAAATGCTGTAATGCAAGTAAAAAAAATGTATTTGCAATACGAGGAGTTAGCTTAGAAAAGGATTTCCCCATGACGTATATCTTCCTTCCTTGTATTAATTGGAATTCGTTGTAATAAATCAAAAAGATGAGAATCGTCATCTTGATGCTGTAATATTAATTCCTGTTTGGTTACTACTCGTTTATGTGTAGTAAGTGCAGATTGTGAAACATGCCATATATTACGTGTTGCACTATCCACAATAGCGTCACCTACATTGATCCTGGGATATCCCGCTGTCCAGCCCTGTAATTGACCTGTAATAGCTGTACCGTCAAAAGGCTGAATAACAGCTACGTTCTCAGGAGATAGAGACATATAAATACCTATTGGATTAAAATAACCCCCAATAAACCCAGTACTCAAACAGGTAGGACATGACGACCGAGTTCGTTGACCTCGAATCGAATCCCAACAGGTGGGGCATCGTTCTGAAGTTCTTTTTCTAATACACAGGTACATCAGGTTGCCTGTATGCCCTTCCTTTAATTGAATAAGATGTCGCCTAATAATTTCAGCGGCATAAAAGTTGGGCAGCTTTTCACTTGAAAATACTAGTGAGACTTTATCTACTTCTGGGAAATAAAATCTATAGTACACTACCGGCGTACGATAGAATGTTGTAATAGTATGATTGTCTGTATAGAATGGAGGATGGTTTACACTAACTCTAGTTAATTCGGTAAAACCCTCTCTAGGAGAATCAGACCATTCCAGTAATGCATACGATTCTGTAGTTGGGAAATATTCCTGAGGCAACTCGTTCCAACTGATACCCATTATACGTGGAGAAAACATATGAGCTTCTATTTTTATAGACGTATCTACACGAGTTTCTGCTGTATAAATAGTATTGTTTAAGCTCATAGTTATTCATCTCCCGTATTAAGCCACAGTGGTAAACATGGTCCATCATAGCATCCCAGCGCCATATACGTAGAAGTATAGTAGGATTGGATATCCTCTATAGAAGCTTCTGTACCGTTATACCGAGCATTTATTTTATATGTAGCTTTAATGTAAGTTGTCTGAAGACCTGCAATAGGGATATATGTATCCAAGATCGTCTGTTTATGAATAAATCCTTCCTGGCCATATAATGGTTCGCCATAAGGACCATATCCGTACGGTCTACCTGCAGGGCTGCCTTCTGGAATAGGATCTCCTGGATATTTTAAAATTGGAGGACTCGGAACATATGTAGACGGAGTTCCCTCGCGGTCAGCTCCTGGTAATGTATAGTACTCTATTGAAAAGTTTATTAACCCAGACATAGCAGATGTCTTTCGGGGTATTAAACTATGAAAAGTAATCAAAACAACTTCATCAGGAGCAATATCCCCAATTTTAGCAGAAGTTTTTGCATAGACTGCAAGTGGGGTAGATACCTTAAAGTAGTTGTTCAAGTCACTAGTTTCTCTAATAAGTGTACCCTGAGCAAGTTCATCACCAACGTTCTTTAAATAAACATCCTGATTCATTACTTCCCCAGTATCACCATTTAGGCCAGTCCGTAACCCTAAAGACATTGAGTATGAAATAGTTTCAAAAAACAATTCCTCAGTACACTCTGGATCCCAGTAGCATTTGATATTTGCACTCATTCTGCCACCTCCCGAGTATCGGTATACGGATTATAGAATACAGTATCTATATCTGGCAATGTATAATAATCAACAATAATCGTTAAACCATAATTAATATTAGACGTCCATCGAGGTACTGAAACCTTAAATGTTACTGGAATGATTTCCTGTTCCTTTAAGTCCCCCAATTTTAAACCATTAGATACTTCTTCTAAACCTTCTACACTAAATGATACATAATCTCGTATATCAGATTCCTTATAAATATAGGTGTTCAGGGATGCACGGGTACCGGTGTTCTTCAGGTATAACACCGTAGACCATTCTACGCCGGTATTCCCATTTATACCCTCAGAAGGAGCCAATCGTAGCAAATATGTACCTACAGATGCAAACGATAATTCTTTTGTACATTCTGGATCAGTAAAACATTGAATATTTGCCGTCATAGGTAACTCCTTTCTATCGCTTTGATGCTCCCTGAGTTAATATAGGTCTATCTTTTTTATTATACTCTGTTGTTTTTGATGCAATATCTGAACCTACAAAAGCAGTAGTAGCAATAGGACCTAGGGCTTTCTTTGATGCCGACATAGCTAAAGAACCAATAGATGCGCGTTTTTCAGCGTACACATTTGCTGCTACTAATTTCATAGCAACTTTCTGCATACCCGGTTCTACTGCGTCATACATTGCTAAAACAGTTGATACTCTATTATCTGCAGGCAAGCTATTGTAAAGATCATATGCTTCATGTGCTAATTTTTTAGGAACGAGATACGCCTCATTACCCATTGTTTCTGATGCAGTCTTTACAAAATCATTTAAACCTACAGAATCGAAATATGATGACGTTTTTGCCATTATATAGTCCTCTTTTTGTTTCTGTAATTTTTCATAAGATTCTTTGGAAGCTCTACGTAATCCATATCTAAATCCCTGAAGTGTTCCAATAGTACCTGTAGCAGCTAATCCGGCACGTGCTAAAGATTTAGATACAGTTGTAGGATTTTTAAAATAACGGTGCCCAATGCCTTCCAGTGCAAGAGTGCCCAACCCCGCAGCAGCACCGCTAGTAAACATAACTTTTTTGTTTTTTTCGTCTAAAGTTTGTAATGACATTTTAGCACAATGCTCCATAACAATTATTAATGTTTAACGCACGTTTAGATGATTGGACTGCTGCTTCAAAACGCTGTTGGGCTTCTTGTCTTAAAGCAATAAACTGAGGGCTTTTATAGTAAACAGTAGATTGTACACCACCATCGCTATAACTCATCTCACCCCGTAATTCTACAAGTGTGGTTAACTTTAGAGCTTCTACTACTGCGCCGTCAAGCAATAATCTCCGTTTAGGAAAATTAGCCAAAGTATATACCTGACCAACATCTGGCGGTGTTTCGTTAAAGTATGCCAGTGCCCAGTCTAAACATTTCCAAAGCATTTCGTCAGTCAGATGCTCCATGTATAATGGAATATTCTTATCTGGATAATCCATTAAGGCTAATCGAACATCCATGGGAGTAACTATTGCTTTGCGTTCTAATGTTTCACTGATCGCAAGTGTTGTACTATCAACATCTTTCTTTTTGATCTCAGTCATAATAGTTCTCCTTATTTACTAACTAAATTAACTGCTGGAAACTCAATGGGTCTAACTGGTGATATTTTATTCGCTACATTAGGTATATACTTTTTAGGTTTTATAGTATTTGCTGCTGTCATCATATCTTTTTTTACTTTAGAGACCGCTGACCCTAATGGCCAACTACGTATTACATTGGTTTGCAGTGCCATATACGAATCTCCTTAACTTATAAATAAGAAAAAGCCGCCGCCGAAAATAGCGACGGCCTTATCCGGCCTAGGAGCAAATGTTACAATAACTCCCTATGTTTTATTATTAGCGTACGCTAGCAGCGAAATGTTGCAAAGCGGACGGAACAGCACCACCTACAGCAGCACCCAGAGCAGCACCGCCTACAGCAGCTTTAGCAGCATTACCAGGAGCTAAATACTTACCTGCAGCAAGCAAACCTGCAGTAGCACCCAACGCGCCACCAATAGTGGAACCCGCGATAGGAGCATATTCAGCAGCTTCTTTTTCCAATGCTTCTAAAGTATTAAAGTACGCATCAGATTCATTCCACAGATCTTCAGCGAAAGCAATTTTTTCCATTGCATCGTTGTAAACATTCATTGCGTATTCAGCAGCAGCATAAGCTTCGTCCGGAGTAACTCCAGTCTCTTCAACAGATGCCAGCTTGTTTACATAATCCATGTCATAATCACATTCTTCAGCACTTGCTTCTTTTTTACGGTTATAGGCGTACAAAGCAGCACTTGCAGCCGCAGCAGCACCTGCGCCACCAAGAGCTTTTTTATGTTTTTTCAAAAAGTCCATAGCAGCTTGGCGACCACCTTTGCTTGCAGGAAGCATTTTGACTTCTTCAGCGGCAGTTTTAGCCTGTACACATTGAGCTTTCATTTTAGCTTTAGCAAGAGCAGCGGCATCTACAGAACTTCCATAAACCTGCATGCCCGGGGAAGCCGGATTAGCAGTTACATTGTTAGTCATACCAGGAACAGGTTCAGACCCTGCTTCAGGAACGGGTTTCTTCTCTAAAGGAATTGTCATGTCTGCCGCTTTCTTTACTAATTGACAAACATCATTTAATTCTTTATTAATCATTGTATGTTCAATCTCCTTATCATGTTCAAGATTCGGGGTAATAGCCGCTTCTTTCTTAGGTATAAAGCTGCCAACTAATCCACCAACTAACCCACCGTAAGTTGCAGATGCAAGAGCTGATACTACACGGTTGTTTTTAGGCAATCTCTTTGTAAAAAGCGGTTGCATAAGATTTGCACCTGTAAAAAGAAGCGCTCCAGCTTTAGCCCCAGTCCCTATATGGGTACTCTTGTTAGCGGGTTCTAGTAGTTGAGGTTGATGTTCCATTTATTATTCCTTAGCCGTAGTTTTAGCCTTGGTGTTTTTTTCAACTTTAGTGGAAACAGCTTTAGGTTCAACTTCTACTTCAGCCGCTTTAGCTTTAGCAGCTTTCTGCGGAGCAGGAGTTTCTACAGGTTTAGCTTCAGCAGCTTTTTCTGTACGAGGACCTGTAGAGAGGGCACCTGTATCTACACCTACAGTCTTAACGATTTTACCCGGGATATCCGTTTTAGTCTTACCATTCTCGCGTACAACCGATACAAGCTGTGCTCGTTCCAAGTTGCCAACACGAGAAATAAGATCAGGAGTATCAGGGATATAACGGTTAACTTCTTCAGGTGCCAAGTTGATAATACCATTAATACCCAACCGGCTTTTTGTTAAATTCGTTACGTACATTGTATTCCCTCACAATCGTGTTTAAATTTAGTAAAAATGCACATGGCCGCCCCTCTAAACCAGGATCATTTAAGTTAGTCCAGCCGATCTAACACCTGTGCAACATGCGTTAAAATATAAGATTAAGCAGTTAACTCGATCTTAGCAATACCGTTGTCATTGCCGATAGCAATACCAATGGTTTCCCACAGATACATGGAGAATTTATTGCCTTTGGTTTCCATGAATGCTTGAACGTCTCTCAGGATATCGAATACGCCAAGGTATTCCGGAGTGGAGAACAGATAGATATGACCAGGTTTAACCACATCCTGTTTGATAGTACGGATGAAATTATGACCCATCAGTTTAGTATAGCTGTAACCGTTGTGAATGATATCTTCCATTACAGCAGAACCAGCTGCACCCTGTTGCAATTGCAAGAGGCTCATCCAGTCAACTTCATTGATAAGAATAGTTCCAATCGGCACTTCGCGTTTAGCCAGGATTTTCAGACCTTCTGCCAAGATAGCCGGAGTGAACGGACCAGCAACTTTATACAAAGCACTGCCTTCTTTTTCAGTTTCTTTCTTGGTGATAATATTGTCTGCTGCAGTTACAAACAGACTATCCTCTACACGTTGCAGATCTTTCAGATAGTTCTCTTGAATGATTTGTTTAATAGGAACGCGATAGGTTTGAAGCTCTTCGATAACTTTGGTGAATTCCTCAGACTGAATAGTAGTATAGAATACCTGGAATTTAGAACCAGTATAATATCTCTGTTGGGTCTGTTCACGGAAAGTAACAGGATAAGCTTCAGATACTTTATCTTTGTGGATGATACGCATCGGGGAATCAGAATCAACAGCCTGATCCAGATCTGCGGAGGTAATCATCTTAGGCGGTAAAATTTTGCGGGCAAAAGAACCCTCACGGATTTTAACACGACAGAAGTCGGTTGCGATGCCTGCCATTTTTTCAAGGCCTTCATTGGTAACAACTTTTTGTACAAAAGCGGTATTGTCTAATACAGCTTGATCAGCATTTTGAACGATCATGTAAATTTACACCTTCCTTGTTATACTGTGTGTAACAATTAGTTTAAAACGAATTGCACAAGTTTCTTGGCAGCATCATATTTAACAACAAAGCCAATAACCGAAGCCGCGTCACCAGCCAGATTCAAAACACCGTCTTTGATAGTAAGCGCTTTACCCGGAGTAAAGGGCACTGCAGCAAATTTATTAGTTTCCAATACACCACTATTAGCAGTTACAACGTCTACTCTACCCAATACACGGTTATCATATGCAGTTACATTGTTTTGGTATACTGGAAAAGTAGCACCCTGGGTAGCAATATCATAGGCACCAGTCTGTTTAATCAAGGTACCATCGGTGTCGAATACTACCCAATCACCAGGCTCCAGTTGAACACCTGCTTTAAATTCATAGGATTTGATATTAGCGGTTGTATATCCGCTCAAAACGTTAAGCATTAGAAATTCTCCTCCTTAGTTTCTTATGTGTTTTTACTCGTAGAGTGCTCTATCGAATGCGTCACCAGCAATATTACTGTTAAACATTTCGCTAGAAACCTCACCCAATTCACCAGAAGAGTGACGGGCAGGGAGTTCAAGTGCGGCAGTTTTTAATGTCGCAATCTTGTGAGGATTTTCCATTAAAGATTCTGTAAATGTCTCACGTTGATCTTCTGCAAGTAACCCTCTATCAATTAGTTCATCTGCAGTTGCTGCAGCTTCTTTTTTTAAATTAACATTATATTCAAGCATACTAGCTGCTTTTGTTAATAAGGAGGCTGCATGCAGAAGTTGATCTCTTACTTCAGGATTCATTATGCGTTTGTACCTCCTTGAGATTTGTTTGAACGATTTCTCTGTAGGATCTCGTCTGCTTTTGTGAAAGCTAAGCCTGTTACCAGGGGAGCCGACACAGCTTTTACTGGAGCACTTACGCTTGCACGATCCAATTGCTGGGTAAGACCCTGACCAGATTTATTATGTAAATCATGCATTATCTTACCCTTAGAAGTCTGTTTGACCGGGATCGTACTTCCTCTTATATCTGTAAAAATTTTATATCGTAATGAGTTTTTATCAGCATTACCTCTAAGTAACGCGCCTAGACCGGTGTCTACCTGACTCATTCGATATTTTAATTTTTGCAGACCTTTCTGAGTAGCACGTGCACCAAAAGCACCTTTATCTGCTAATGCACCGATAACCCAATTATGCATTGTAAACCCAGGATCTTTCGCTGCCAATACATGATGGGGACGTGTGCGTTTTATTTCATTTACCACAAGGTTCTTTTGCGATTTTGCAAAATTAGCAAGGGTATTTAGAAATGCTGCAGATTTTTCTTTACTCATTTTAGCCTTCTAAACCCAGGCCTGCAATCACGCCGTCCATATATTCAGAGCGAGAGCTGGAAGCCGGAGCAGAAATGCTAGCAGTCTTATCCAGTAACAGAGATTCATCATTTGCACACTTCTCAAGGATTTCAGCAGTTTCACGCATTTCTTGGATCAATTGCTCATCCATTGTGCAGTTGTTAGGCATATGACGTTATCTCCTTTCTTATGTTAGCCCTGGGCTTGAATAGCAGATGCAGCTTGGCTTACGATAGAAGCGGCTTCAGCGACCTGAGCATGCAATTCCGGGTCTTCAATGTGTTCTGCAGCCTGGCGTGCAAGTTCGATGTTCTCACCTGCAGTACGCAGAGATTGAATACCAGTGTTAGCATCACCCATATCAATAGAAGCCAAAGCATCGTTAGCAGACTGTACAGCCAATACTGCATGAGATTTACCAGCTTCACGTACTTGATCAGCACCAGCGTCTACAGTGGATTGCAAGTTGGCACCACCAGTTTGCGGGGAATACTCTTCAGCGATTTTGGTAAAAGCATCAGTAACAGCAGCATCGATCAGGTCTTTCAAAGATGCTTCTTTTACTACTTCGTCCTCCGGGTTAAAACCAAGGGATTGAGCCATGCGGCTAGCGAACGTATCGAACATTTGGTTACCAGCAATATCACCAGTATAGCCAGCTACTTTCACCAAACGTTCAGCATCTTGAATGCCTTGCTCGTGAGCGGTTTTCATTAAAGCCTCATTTCCAGAGTCTACACCAGCGCGTGCGGATTTAACCAACTCATTAAGTGTTAATTTCTTAGACATACTTATGTGCACCATCCTTACAAAAATTTAACTTATCAATAATTTGAATCTTTTTCTTTAGTTCTGTAACATATTATACCTAGGATGTCTATTTCAAGAAGACGTAAATTGATTTATTATTTTTTGATCAATTGCCTGGTCTACTATGCTACTCAGGATCGAATGTCTCCTTCCACGCAATATTATACCTGGAACGGCGGCATTTGCGAAATCAGAAACCTTGTCCGAAAATTCCGCTATTTTTTCAACGTATTCTTCTGGGATATCGTAATTTATATCATCCGGCAACTCGATAGCTGCATGTTTCTTTAACGCATAGTTTATAGCTACTGGAGCTATTAGAGATAACATATCTGGATTCTCCGCCACATACCGCTCTGCAAAGTTTAGATCTTTACCATGATTGTATTGATTGCGATAGTGACCTGCAAGCAAATGTACTCCAACAAAAGGCAGTGCAATCTTACCCCCAAAGCTTTTTATAAAGCCTGCAGTTTTTACTCTGCCATTTTCTTGGCCACCTGGTTTTCTAGAATCAAGTTTCTGAGCAACAAGACCTGCGAGCAAGGCTACTAGTGCCATATTCTTAGGGTCTTTTAAAATAGTATCCAATGCCCCATGAGTTTTATATGCTGCATATAAAGCACCCAAAGTTAATCCAGTTTTAACGGGTCCCATATGTGGTTCTTTGAGCTTAGGTCTTAATTTCTGTTCCTCAACCTGTACAGGGCTCATCATAACCGGCGTTTGAGCATATGAATTTCGGTATACTGGAATAGCATCAATAGATTGATTGATCTCTGTATAAGGCGCTGGACGACGTACATGACCGAAATTCAAGTTAGGATTTAAGTCATAATATGCCATCGGTACATTCATATTTAATACCGCAGAAGTTTTTACCTTATCCATACGATGCATAACTGCTGGTAAAAACGAAGACCGATCTATTAGGAATTTCTCCAGTAAAGAACCAATCTCTTTCTGATAATGACCCTGAGAAATTTGGTTAGCAGGTCTGGCTGCCCTAACTCCTGCAAGAACATCGTTGAACTGCTCAAGCGGGATACCGTTTTGTACTATAATAATACGGGTAAATTCCCTTGGCTTCATTGGGATTGCATTTAAAAAGAAACTATGCAATATATCTTCAATAGAATGACGGCGTGCCATTCTATCTAATAATGCTGCTGGAAGATCAGGTTCTACCTTCTCTAAAGCAGGTAGAGCTTCCTCTATACCTTTCTGCAGTACACGTACAGCCTGCGCCTTGATTCGTTTCACCATTGCAAGCTTTTCCTGTTCTTCCCGATCATTTAAGGTTGCAGCTATCTTTTGCATATCATCGTTATCCGGGATAGCAAAGATTGCTTCGTCAGAAGTAGGAGCTAACGGTATCAGACTTGTTTCAAGCTCACTGCCTAAGTGCTCAAACAGTTCTGCATTTTTCTCCATGAGAGACGCTACAGAATTAACACTTGCAACTTTATTCAGTACATATGCAATTTTATCTGCCCGTCTGCGTACAATACTAATATCAAAGAACGTCGGGTTTACATTTATCATATAAGCTTGTTTACCGTCAGGGTACACTTCGCGTTTATGATATTTGATATGCTCACAATAGGGGTTCTTGGCAGTTGCTTTATTACCACAGATACTGCATACATCAAAGCGAACACGGCAATTATGTACAGCTACATTTTCTGCAACAAAGGATTCATCTTCCTCGACAGACAGATTATATACTGGCAAATTCTTGGTCTTAGTTATTTTTATCCCTACAATTTTACGGACAATTGCATTCTTGTGAATAAAAGTCTGGGCAAGAAAAGCAGATGTCCATGCGCACTTATCGTTAGCTATTTTGGTAGAATATCGATTTAATTTATGTAATCCATCGCGAGCAATTTTTGTTACATAAATTTGATGATGCTTACCCTTATAATTATAAGTGGTTGTTTTTATTCCACATAATGCTGCAAGCTGTTCAATATCATAACGCAAAGTTTTTGATATAGTGAAGCTACATAATGCCTTATGGATTTTATTCCAACTTCCATCGCCATCCATATAAGCGCCTAAAAATGCGAGTTGTAACTCTTGGGGCCAATTGAAAATTTCAGTAGATAAATGTTTGCTATGACTATATTCACCTATATAGTTATAAAATAATTCAGCTAAGTCTTTATCATATAAAGAAATACATGCTACATGTTTAGACTCTCGAATCTGATAGGTTGGTTTTTTTGTTGACATATCAGCTAAGCAGGATAAAACCTCTTGATGATACTCTACTTCTGTATCTGCAAAATTAAATTGAATTGCACGATACTTCCCTTTAGCGTTTTTTACATAAGAACCTTCTGCTAAAAAATAACCAAGTAATCTAGCTAAGCTAATATCCCTAGAACCAATTGACTTAAATTGACTATCCTGTTTATAAATAGGAGTAACAACATAATCTCCTAATTTAACTTCGCTAGCTTCAACCCACTGTTCTATATAATCATACTTTTTCTCGTTTTGTTCTGCTAAATAAACTTTATGGAGATTATCCTGTTTACGCAGAACGTGAGTATATACTTGACGGACATGTTTCCCACATACAGGACACTGCCCCTCCCCAGATTCTATAAAATCAGAATACCGACGGATAAGAATTGGGTGCTCTTTAGTAGCGGTTAAAGTCTCTGATTGCCCAGATATATTAAATGTATATACTTTATCAGTATAATAGTGAGTCATAGCTGTTACAACTTTACGAGGTCTACCCATATGTGTTCTAACACACTCACCCGGTGCAACAGTTTCAATTGGCTTCTGGCTTCCATCTGCCATGGTAATCAGTGTACCTGCAGGGAAACACCCCATCGATACTTCTAGTTGCTCACCTGCATCTTGACGACGAATAAATTCCTCGCCTTTGATTTTATCCAAAGCCAGGATCAGCTCTACCCGATGCATTTTAGGATTATACCAGGAGAACACTACGTTACCAAAGCTAGGACTGGTAGGCTTATTATCATGCTCTTTAAATACTTTCGCCTGTTCTACAAAGGTATGATGTCTGGCAATCAAATCTTTTTCAGGGAAATAATCGCCGTTAACATTGCAACCATAGTATTCGCCAGCACCCATTGCAATTACATGTAAATAAGTGAAACCCGGATTCGGCTTGAAAGACTCTAAAAAGGAGGCTATGTCTGCACCTTGGCTTTTAAGTTCGTCAAAGTTGGCCAACTTAATACGTTGTTCGCCTGTAGCTTCAAACGTACTGCCAAGTGAATATTTTTTACCTAACATAGGTCGTGCCTCCTTGATATTATTTGTTTAACAATGCTTTTGCTACAAACTCACCCATAAGTTCTCGACCTAAGAACTGAGATGCGACTTTGGTATGATTTGCTAACCCGTCCGGAACACCAAGTCCAGACTCAAAGCCTGCAAGATAAGCATCTAAATATAATTCTTCACCAGCTTTTTCAGCGGCTGTCTTTTCATAAGTGCCAGCAATCATCATGCCAAGACCCTGATATACATTAACATCTTCCATTACACTTGGCCTCCTTGCATTTTTTGCTGTTTAGCTTCTCTGGCGTATATATCTGCCATAACTTTACCGAAGCTTTTACCCGTGCTCTCAGCTACACCTTTTACAGCAGTGTTAACCAGAGAATCAGAGAATACACGTTTGGCCTGATTATTACGCAACATTGAGCCTTCAAGGTCAGTCAAGCTCGAGAAAATGCTTGCGTTCATATGACCCTGTGCATCAATCATAGTCTCCAGATAATTAGCTAAAAGCAATGGTTCGCCTGCAACAGTAGGAGACGATTTAATAACTAAGGGCATATATTTCTTCAATGTTTCATAACCATGCATCTGTAGTGACGGTGACATTGCAATTGCGTCTTTCAACGATTTATCGTATTTGGTCTGTGCAAGCAGTCCTTTAGCGGCATCGATACCTGCACCTACACCATACGCAACTGCACCGACTGCAGAGGCACCTACACCACTCCAAAATGCTTGACGTGCGGGTTCAGGAACCTTAGATAAGAAATTAAATGCTGCTGCTGTCTTTTCTGTTTCCTCATCTGCATGTGCAAACTCTACCGGAGCGGAGGCAATCTTTACAGGTTTTACATTTTTCACAGGTGCTACCCTCCCTAAAATCTTAGTATTCATACCTGGGATATTAGACTTGGGAATTGTAATTTTTGAAATCATAGTCTACTCCTGGATAATATCAAGAATCTTTTGAAATTTATTTGTTAACTGAGACTCATGTGCAAACTTGGTTTTAATAACATCCTTTGCACGTTCAAGGATTCGAGCATCTTCTACTTCGTGAGCCATTTTGATCGTAACTTCATCGTAGATATTACGAATCAGGTTTGATTCCTCTGGGTACATATTAAGCAGTTCAGCTTCGGAGCTTGCAATAGATTGAGTCCCTGCAAGCGATGCTTGTTTGATATGATCCATAAAGCCTGTGATAGCCTCAGAGAACCGCATCTCTCTATCCAGGTTTTCCCGTTCAAGTTCAGATGCAGTCTTTGTAACAGTCTCAAATGCCTGGTGCATCATACGTACATCTTTGTCAATTGCATCGTCATACGCTGTTTCAGCAGCGACTTTTAAGAACTCTTCATCCATACCAAAGATATCTTCAGCGGAAATGTTATCTACGCGACTTCTATGTTTGCGTGGTGCACTAGCTTCCTTTTGCACACTGGCTGCTTTGAATAAACTTTCATCAGCACCGCAATCATCTGCAGGCTTTGCTACTCTTGCTGTTTTTACAGAAGCAGTTTTAATACCAAGTACGACCTCAGGACTTGCTACCTCGAACTCTGTCGATTCTGGAAACACCCTAAGAAAAGCTTCAGTATTTGTGCGTTCTATTAAACGTGCTGTTTGATCTTGGTTCAGCCCTATCTCACTTGCTTTCTTTGTAACACCTTCGTTCAAGGATACCCCGTTCTCAAGATATTCTGAAACGATATCCTGTGCTGCAGCACGCAAGGAGCTATCAGTTACACTTGCCAAATCAATTCAACTCCTCTCTTTTCTATTCTAAGTCATCAATGGATCTCTGCGGAGCTTTAGAGGTTTGAAGAGCAATCGTAAGCTCTCTAATGCCACCAGTACCTTTTGCAGAACTTTTAAGCTCTCTATAAATATCCAATGTATATTTTGCCCAACCCTGTGCGATCTTGTGATCTTCGTTATCTCCAGATTTTATTTTCTCCAGGATAACCTGATACGCGTCACCAAATATTGTTTGAAGCGCGGAATCAAGTCTGATCCGGCTGGGCATATTAAATTCTTTTACACGAACATACTCAAAGCCGCGCTCAAAGATCAAACGCTTGATCCTTGCATCGTCACCCGTTGTCCCCCGTGTAATATACGCAAGCCTGTCTGCGTCACTTCTCCAGACAGAGATATCAAAGAATACCTGTGCATAAGTTTGAACGATCGACAGGTCATATTTGAGTTCCTGTGCAATGTCTTGCGGGATATCACCACACATCAACATACCTTCAATAAGCTGTCGGGCTTTTACATCACAAAATATACTTAAACATGACGCTATTTTAAACTCATTATCTTTGTAATCCTCATGAGTCAATGCTATAATAATCTCGTCAGTAAGTTCATCGTTGACAGGATAGGGGATATAAACGTCTATTTTCTCAGATAGCCCAAACGCTGGTAACGTAATCTCACTAACTGTATCAAGAGAGGCCGTCTTAGACTCTCGGATATCTGCTATAGCTTTATACATACGCCATGATGGATGCCGAATTTTACTAGATTTATACTGATCTAATATTGACATGTACGGACCTCACCTCCTTTGCGGTTAGTGTAGTCTATTTAAGCTACCTGGACACTGTTTATGCCTAACCGATCAGCTACATCTGTCATTTTATTCATTGCGACCTGTAAATCACTTTCAGATAAGTAATCAAGAGAACCTTGACGAACCAGGAACAATAACTGACCTAAATGACTGATCGCATTCAAAATACTATCACTGGCTTTCATTAAAGTTTCCTGACCAGACAAGTTGGACAATGCTAAGTTACCTGTTAAATACGCATCCATAACTTGTGGGTCATTGATTTGAATGATATTCTCTAAATCCTTAGACGATACAGGATTATTCACTGATGGGCCGGGAATAGACATTTGATCTCTCGGATCAAGAAACGGATTCGGAAGCGCCATCAGATCCTCACCATAAGTATCATCTGTACCAGACTTAGTATCTTTGGTATTTGTGGCCTTATCAGTTTTGGTATCTTTAACCTGGCTTTTATCTGGATTATCATTTCTAGCTGCAGTTTTCACATCTGTAAATACTGTAGTAAATTCGCATCGACCAGTTTCAAACGCAACTTTACAAACTTCTTTTGCATCTTCATAACTCGATGCATATTTAGTCATAAGGGCGTATGGGCAATTTACAATAGTATGAGAAGTGCCATCCACAATCAGGTCACCCATTTCATTTCTGGTAACAACACCGTTTACACCTGTAGTCATAATGCTTCGGTCGATCTCTTCCGGATACATAACTCCCAGGATATTATCAGTTACTTCATATAATTGCTCACTGTTATTCAGAGTTATACTTTTGCTGGTATGTGAAATCAGATCATAAACTGTAAGTACAATTTTATCGCCTAAAGAAAATACTTCCTGGACTTTGTAAAAACCATTAACAAATCCGCTATCATCGATACACAATGCTACCATATCAATAGCAGGATCGGAGGGTTCAGACGCCATAACTAATGCTTTCCCTGAGATAGGAACACGTACTGTAGTTTTTATCCCTGTTTGGATAGCATAACCCTCAGTTGATACAAAGAGTTCATATTTACCGCGGAACGATTCAGAAGCCAGGTCCGGCTTGTTAAACGAAGATGGGCTAGTATACGGTGGATAAAAAGTACCAGACCCATTAGTATCATATGTGGATAAGCTTCTAATAGCATTATTGTCAAATAACAAACCATGAACTGTACGGCCATCTTTAAGAATTGCAGAAGTCAAAGATATATCACTCGGAGCTATTGTAGGTGAAACATTATCTGCATCTTCAGTATCTGCGAAGGGATTACGGTCTACCACTAAATCGCTGGGAGACTTGGGGATTATGAGTGATGCTACTTTCTCCCGGCTATCGCGTACAATTGGAATACCTGCAAACAGATTGCTGCGTTCTTCGTCAGTTACATGAGCCAACTTACAGAACTCACTCACCTGAGCTGCAGTAACTTCGTCACCATTAGCATAGAAACTATCACGGTCTTTCCATACAACAGTTAATTCTGGAATCTCTGGAGCAACCGCAACTTTCTCTACTACTTCATTTGCTTTATCATAGATAGCTGTCAAGCCTTCAGGTAAATTCTCTACCATCCAATTAACTACTGACGCACTTTTGCTAATTTCTTCGAGCAATTCCTTAGTGGCTTCAACACTTGCGTACTTAGTAGCATCAACTGTTTTAAACCGTTTTACTTTGCGGGATGGACCTTCATAGTCATCTTCAGATTCTGTAGTACGCTGTGCAGGTTCACCAAGAACATTATCAGCATAGATTTTATCTAAAAACAAGGGGGACAATGGATAAAATTTAACATCGTTGGTATTGCCTTTCACTGCTACTATATCGACAGGGGCAAGTTTATTGCCCTTAACGATAATCGGTGCGGACGCAACTCCGTTGAGTAAATCTATCATACCTTCTGCATCGCCTGTGGCAGGATCAATTCTTGACCAGGTAATCGAACTAATAAAACTAGGAATATCAGGGATTTTCCTTGCTATATTCTCAAGTACCGCATTATTCCACATGGACATATCAGGAGGTAACTCATACCATAATTCAGAATTCATATTTCAACCTCCATAAGAGTACAATTTCTTTATGTAGTATATTATACCTGTTAATTAAAACCGCCAGCGCGACGAATACCTTCAATCACACCTGTTAAAAACTGCCCCGAACGATTAGCTGCTACTAGCGCAGTTGCTCCGGATTTGCTTTCAGGTGTTAATTCCCGGATATTAAGTGTTGGGTATTTATCTTCGATGCGTTTAGATAATGCCTTGTATGTAATGAAAAATCCAGGAGTACCCTTGAGGATCTGTGCGAATGCGCGAGCCTTAGACTCTACACCTGGTGCAGCTACCAATCTGCCGATGTTAGTAATCTTAGTAGGGGCACCTGCCAAGTTACTAACTATAATAGGAATTGCAGATTTGCGAATCATAAGTTCTGACGTTGAAAGTTCTGCACCCTTTTCTACCTCGTCTTTTGTCATTACTGCATGGTCTGGGACCAAATACATAGCAGCAACTGCTTCGGCCAGACTAATGCCAACAGATTTAAGAATAGGTGCAATAGTAGGCCATGCAGCTATTGCTTTTTGCATAAGTTTGTTTAACAGACCACCAGATGCTGCTTGCTCAGCCATCATTGGTGTAAACATTGTGGGATTTGCCATTGTTAATAAGCCTCCTTCCTTTAATATTTACCAGATTCACCCTTACCAAACGTAGCACCTCTTGCATACGCAGGGATCGGATGATAAGAATGAAGCGGGCTACTAGACCGTGTGGCCGCGTTTTCAATGAGTTCACCTTTAAGATATTTGAACCCAAAGTTTGCAAGCCAATCACGTTTATAGGTCGGGGACTTATTAGTGCCCTTCTGGAACGGAACATATTTAGGTGCTTTCTTACGGGGATTCTTACGAATATCTGCTACTAACTGATTATACTCGACTACATCGCCTTCAATGTAGTCATCGAAATCACCTGGATCTGTGATCTGAACATAGTTTACCAAACCACGGGCAATGACCTCAAAGTTTTTCTTTACAGAATCGATTCCTGCACGGTCATATAAGTTAGATACATTGTTGATAAATGCGGAACGACCATAGTCAATGCCTTTATAAGGTACGATCTTACCTAAATTCAAGATACCGTCAGTCAATGGGTCACCTGCTGTTATATTATCACCAAGTTTAACCTTGAGCTGACGCGTTGGAGGAATGTAATACTTCTTCCTGCCAATAAATACATTCATACCACCTGCGGCTGCGTTCTCTATCTTGGTAACTGTACCCGTCACTTCTGAAATAACTGCAGCGCCACTGAACTTAGTACTCATATTAAAGAACGACTTAACAGTATTCAAACCTACTGCATCGCCTGCCGCAGTACCCGCGGTATGCTTGGCGGATAAGCCTAACTGAGTGAATGGTTCTGAAATCGCATGAGCACTAACTACACCTACGTTCTCTCCAATATCAGGGAACTTCAGCTTCTCGTTATACCCATAGCACATTTGACAAACACCTTCACGTGCCTCACAGGTAGCCGGGCTGCGTACTGTGATTTCCTTGATACCACGTTTCTTTAACTGTTCGTAATAGTTAGCATCGATAAACTTGTTGGTCCTGGCTTCTACACGGTTAATAACGTTTACAGTATCATCTATATTCCGAGTAATACCTCTGCGAGTACCACAGTCCCTCTGGGATATTACCACGTCAAGCACGTTGCCGATCAATTCTTTCGCCAAAGCACCTGCCGGAGCTACGGATAACTTTGCACCTACTGTGCCTTTACGAGTACCATAGCTGGAAATCCAATAGTCAGAAGGACTCAGACCTTCATTGTAAGACTTGTGGATCAGTGACGGGATAAGTTTATTCTTCGGGTCTGCTACTACAGTAGGAGATGCAATGATCTGCAATATCTGACCTTTAGAACCTTTGGAACCCGTATAGGCCCATTGCTGAAACGTATTATCTTTAGCCTCATCGGTAAGCTTCTGAGTAAAAGCCTGTGCCTTTCTAAGGATCTTAGCTTTCTCTGCTTCTTCTTCCTGTGGGCTCAGTTTCTTCTTATCTACCTCAGCCAGTTCCTTATCTATCTTCTTAAAATAAGCATCGCGTTTCTTCTTCAGGTCCTTTAAGTTAAAGTCACTAGCTTTATACGATACACCCATTTTATACGCAAACAAAGCACCTAGCTCTTTTAATCCATCAGCTACATCAGTATAACGTTTAGGTTCCGAACGTCCAATCTGGCTTAACACTCTGCTCATTACCTGCTTGTTCCATACCTCGTTATACTTACGGAGCTGCATAGGTAATAAATCGTTTATCAGTACCAATCCTGCAGTAGTTTTATTGCCTTTATAGATTACCGGAGTATTAGGCTTTATAACGCTCATTCGTATATCCTGGAATACCTGATCTACATCCATTACAGATTTAAACTTGGTATCCTTAGTAAAGTCCTTGACATTATTGCTGGCAACGAATAACCCGAAAACTGATTCCTGCTGAGGCAGCATGTTTGGACCCATAGTTCTTGCGGAAAACAAGTTCTTGCTGGGCAGCATTTTCTCCAGCGCTTCTACACGTGCCTCTTCGGTAGCAGGGACATGCAGCTGCATCGTATCATACACCAGGACCCCATTACCGATAAATAGCGGGAACTTAGGTACTGTAAAGTCATAAGTGATTTCCTCTCTGGGAACCTCGATGACCTCTACAACTTCATCCCAGGCATATGGTAATCTAAGATACGGATTAGCCGGATTGCTTTTCTCTACCTCATCCTCTGGCAAAAGCTTTTCATCTTCAGGCAAAAGTCTCTTAGCATCTAATTGTATAATTATTCTAAATCCTTCTATCTTTATACATACGCCTATACGTGCAATGACCAGCTTTGCCAGTTCCAGTTCCTCTGTGTCTTTGCATGAATATACATAGGTATTCGGGTCTTCCTGGATAAACATTGCCCAAATCAACGGGACTAAATAGGAAACCGGGATCTCCATCATATAATCCTTGAATTTATCACATTTCTGTGATATGATATCTGCAGCAGCATCCTGGATAGCACTCATTTCTACCCCGGTATCTACAGAGTAATTCAATTTAGTCATAATGGGGACAAAGGCTCCCTTTGCTTTCTTAGGCTCCAAAGGACTGAAAAAGGTATCTGTGCCTACCGTGGCTAAGGAATGGTCGTCTGTAACTGTTATATGATACCCGTTTTTCGTTTCTATATAGTACATCTGACCATGCTTTGTATGGACACTGCATTCAGTGTAATCTAAAAAGATATTTGAATTTGATTCGGGGTCATAAGTAAGTACAGATCCTACCACTTCCGTCTTGTTACTTTTGGTAGTCATGTATAAGGGCCTCCTAACTTTCACGTTTTTACATTTTTATGTTTTTTGCTTTTTGCTTGATCTTTATTATACCTAAGAGCATTGCATAAAAATTCAAGAATCTGCGGTATAAGTATATTGTAGAGGAATTTAACGCATTCTTCTACCGTAAAAATCGAATCGATTTTTTACGTACACAGTTTTCAGGAGAAAGGAAGTGGATGATTATAATATCTCAACTTCCACTCAGCCAGTTTCCATTGGGCGAGACCCTGACCAGACTGACAATTAAAAATAGCAAAGGACTGGAAAAACGACTTCGGTTAGGCGCTTCCGAATACGTTGCTCAAAGCTTTGTTATTAAAATGAATCAGTTTGATCCTGGTAATACATTCGTATTACAGCCGGAAACTCCGGGGAAAATCATTTTCTCCCAATCACCTGATGGGAATATTATGTTGGACGTCTCCCGACATATAACAATCCCGTTTGTGACCTCAGAACCTACAGGTGATTATCTATATTTCTCTCGAAGAAAATACATAGGTAAAAAACGGGTTCTCGAACAAGGTTACATCCCACTATAAATAATAGAAAGAAGGAATTTATAATGAGAAACGAATTAGAACGCAGAGTTTATGTTAGCGGACACGAACATCCGTTTATTTTCCAAGCACAACGTGATGCAAATGGTAACTATGTTCCCATTTCTGACGCTGTAATTAAAGCCGCTGTAGCTGCAGTAAATCCGAATATTGATACCAATACTCAGATTGCATGGAATTTGACCCGTGATATTAATGGGGAAGAATATTACAAAGCTCAATTCCTGCCGCGTGCACAAAACAAAGGCTGCTAATACCTTGCTCTCGAGTAATACCTTGCTCTCGAGTAATACCTTGCTCTCGAGTAATATTACACTATCAATGAAAATTTTTAATCCTTTTTATTACCCTCTCTATTTGTCCTCCTCGTTTAAAGGACTATAAAAAAACTTAACATGTTAAGCGCTAAGTTTACCTCCCTCTGATTTGATTATAGGATTAAGTTCCAGTAATTGATGTCAGAGGGAGGTATCTTTTTATTACTTTTTCTTTAATTATAAAATAGGAGGTGAATATTATGAGCACAACTTCACCTGAGGAATTCCCCGTGACTGAGTTATGCAATAGTTTAACTAAGCTATCAGAGGTTTTAAATGAAGCGGAAATTCAAGATATTCTAACTAACCTGCTTGCTGATAAAGAGTTAAATGAAGTATTCGCATCGCCATTTCCAATGGATTTACTTACAAGTCTAGTTAACTCCATGCCGGAAACTAATACTAGAGCAATTACTAGTATAACCGACCAGATAAGAACAGTATTTTCTAATATTCCGGCAAGTAAAAAGAAAGGAGTAATAATAGTATGAGTAAATGTGGACATTCTGTTGCACAAATATTCGGAAACATGCTCTGGAAGAAAATACGTGAAAATAAAAGCAACATTTCACAGTCCAGTGAACTAAAAGACATATCTTTCAGGTGGAACTGTCTTACAGATCTAAAACGTTTTCTCCCGGAATATGATATTAATGAAACTACTGTGAAATTAATAATTACTAATACTGGAAATCCACAAAGCTTTAACAGACAGCTATTACCTATGCTTCTCGCTGCTATTTTCCCTACTGCAGCAGTATCAACATCTTCTGTTAAAGATGGAGATTCAATATCAGAGTTGATTATATTACGGTTGCCATCGTATGTTTATGATATCCTAAGACTTCTGTTATATATCGGATATTCTTATGGGCATAAAAATACATTATCAGCTTCCAGTGCTCTAAATGTATATAATGAACCAAACGTAAAAGAATTTAGTAAACATACACATAATGTTGTTGCACGAGTATTAAATGCAATAGCTATCTTAAATCCAGACCTCTGGAAAGAATTAAATAAGTTCTATCTCGATATCCATACTACACCATCCCTTGCACAGTTTTATGAAAAAATCTTTCTGACCGGGAATGATAACATTGCTGAATTTGAAACTATGCAGCCCAATATTTATATAAATGTGAATGGTCTTACTACTCCTGGCCCTGGGATGTATGATTTCCTGCCCATTGTTGTAAATAATTTAAATATGGTAAAAGAAATATCTGCAAAGATCCTGTCAGAACTTAAAGCCCCAGTATGGAGTGTTATTACTGCGAATGTCAAAAATGCAGAAACTATAAGGAGAGAACAATATATGCAACAATCTACTGCAACAATCGCTGCATTGGAATCTATTCTTAGATCCAGTGTCGTTGTAACCGACCAAGGAGAAGTTCTACATATCGACTGCGATAATGAACATAATAATCTCCAAATTACTTCACAGAATCCCAATGAAATACCTCGAAACACTACACGGCCAATCGTTACTAAAATGACGATATTAGATACCCGTGGAGAAAGCAAAGAAATCGTGGTTCTTAATGATGAAGTCGTCCAATCCCTGATTATGGCAATCAGAGATACAAACTTCATTAACTCGGGAATCTATCGTGTACCCAATAATACGGCTATTCCTACACCAGTAAACAATCCTGTAGATAACCCAGCAGATATGCAGCCTACTCCTGACCGGATCGTTATGGGCAATATTATAGGAACACGTAGTCAACGCGGCAACCAAACGTATATCTGGCAAGAACTGGCACCCGGAATAGCAGCGTGGGTCCCTGAAAATACCAGCCAGGAAGTTAGGGAAAATACAGATGAAGATACGATGGATATGATACCGCGTGCTAGAGTCATGGAAGACCTGATGCCTGATGACGATGACGATGATGACGATGATTATTATGAAGACGCAGATGATACCCCAGTTCCAGCTCCAGCTCCAGAAAGAGTTATGATGGAGACTGATAGTGGATACTTTACTCAAGATGCCTCGGGTAGAATGGTGTTCCATCTCCACGTCTGAAATCTAACTACTGGATAAAGGGGGAAACTTTATGGATAATGAATTTACAATCAAAATTAACGGGGCGTCGTCCGTATTGACTTATAAAGATCAACTTGGAACCAATAAAACGAAAACAGTAAAAACTGAAGAACTGTGCAGGCAACTTGGTTCATTTACACAAACTACAGATGTAATAGTTCCCCATGGCTGCAGACAAATAAAAGAAACCAAAGAATATATGGTACTGGCATTTATTAATCCAGAATTTGTTGGCGATCATCTGCTAAAATGGGGCAGCCGAGAACGTGAAGAATTTGGCGATCCTCCAGACTTTATTGAAAATATGGGCGACAGTATTAAAAAGTTTTCTGTACCCTATCCACCAAGTTGCTCTATTGTTGTGGTAGCTAAGCAGAAAGATAATCGCTTTAATTTCGTAAACCTTTACCAATATGCACTCGATTCTTATCCATTGGATATGACCAAAGTAAAGTTATATAGATGGCCATTCAGTAATATGTATGAAAATGGAAGATGCTGTATTGGTAATATTGTAAAGTCGTATACAACGATCGAAAGTCTTGCTTCTATTCCTACTACTATTTTCCATGGTGTAGGAAATACCGATCTGAGTTCAGTCCGTACAAGTAAAGTTGCGGGATATCGAAACGGGTATGAAGTAGTAAAGTCAATCGCAGGAAAAACTTCATTCCCCAAAGAAGTTTTGAATTATTATGCGGATCTTCAAGGTACCCTCAGTGCTTTAGCTAATAAAAATATCTATTAAATAATAATAACAAAGCAAATAAGGAAGTAATTGAAAGGAAGTGCCCATTATGTCTATTGTAACAAAAATCGAAACCTCTGAACTCCCTGCCGAATCTAAAGCAGGAGTTGTAACTTATGGCGGTACACGGGGGTTTTCTAGAGTAACCCCGCTTGCTCCCCCGGTTACTACCTCTGACCCCAAAACTGACGAGATTGCCAAAGCCATAGCGGAACAGGCAGTAAAAGCATTTATGCAAGCAAATGCCCAGGTTGTAGGTAGTCTGGAAGAAGCTATGGCACTGGAAAATCCTAAACCAGATGTATATTTTATGACCCGTAAAGGTCTGGCCTGCAGAAAAACCAGAGTACTTAATGGCAATACTTTTACATTCACGGATATCGTTACTGAATGTCCCTTGCTCGATACTTTAACTCCTACGGTAGGATATTCAATCAAAAATAAAATCCCTAAAGAGTTGTTGATTGAAATAATTGGCAGCTTCTATCGAATTGTTAAACGTTCAGGTGATGAAGCTGCAGCCCAGATCTATCGAAAAGATGCTACCGGAGAATACTTCATTTATTATCCGAAACAACGTATTTCCAGTGCTCACGTTGCGTATGATGCTGATGAAAACTTGCTCGAACTCAGAAAAGAAAACCATCTCATTATGGAGCTCCATTCCCATAATACCATGGCTGCATTCTGGTCCGGTACTGACGACAATAATGAAACTGAATGTGGACTTTATATGGTAATTGGTACATTCGGACAAGACAGTGCAACCTATAAATGCAGAGTAAAAGAAGATAAAACTTATATCAACTTCCCTGCATATACAGTATTTGATATGACTCCTGAAGAAGAAATCGAGATCTTCAAGAAAGAAAACTTCTCCGAGGGAAATCCTGAGATCGAAACTAAATTGACTGCCCCTGTAATTGCTCGTAGCGCAGGCTATACCTTTGGTCGTTATTCCGGGGATATCGATTATTCCGAGTATTACAGCGGAAGATATGGCGACCTGTATGGCGATTATGACTGGAGAAGAACTCGCCGGAACACCTCATCCACAGTATCTTCCCGGTCCAACACGGCGTCCTACCTGTCTTCTTTTCGCTGGGATAACTCGTATAGAGACAGCAAAACTAATAAGTATTATTCTATTGATGGTTACATGTGGTCTGCTGCTGGTAGTGGTTGGGTTAAAGATCCTCGGCCATTAGAAGAACAGATAGCTGGGTATAAAGCCTATATCTCCGAGATCTATTCTGATGAAAACTTGACCGGAAAAAAGTTTGCAGACAGAAAAAAGCTCGCCGCAAGAAAGCTTCTGGCATACATAACAGCGAGCGAGAGTGCGGAAAAGGAAGAAAAGATAGAAAGACCCGGAGAAAACATTCCAACAAGTATAGATCCCAAAGACTTTTCTAATACGGAAGAGTTTGAGACTATGCTTAAAACCCATGTGGAATCCCGTGTCTTTATCACTAATGCTATAACTAAAAATATGAATAGGCCTGAATACTACGATCTTGAAATTGACGCCAATATACAAGATATCAAAGACGTTGAGTTCTTTGCCGATAGCGCCATTATGTATGAGCTGTTCACCGATAACGAAAAGATCCGCCTCGCTCAATTCTTTGATCTCACTGTTCCCGAATTTGCAAAAGCATTCTGTGCAAACAAAGAATATACAGCAGAAGCTACCAGCGCGTTCTACTCTATTCTTTGTGTACCCAAAGAAGGCTGGCCTGCAATGATCAAATATGCAGATGAATCTATGGCATCTCTTGGTTTTACTAAGGAAACAATCAGTGAATTCTTCGAAATCCTGGATTTTGAAAATGTTGACTGGCAATATAATGCATCGGTCTCTATTGACTTAAAATAATAATATGGGAGGTATTATTTAATGTTAGACCTTACTAAACTTTTCCCGGTAGCAATACCTAAGGGGTTTTCCGAAAGCTCTCTGGAACATATACTTAACCATCCGCTTGTCCAGGCAGCTTCTACCCAAGATGTAATATCCCAAATATTTAAAAGTATGGATACTATCCATATTGTTCAAATCGGTGCAGGTGGTACCGGTGGATATGTAGCATCTAATCTTCTTCGACAATTAGGCAGTATGCACCCTCTGCTCCAAGATCGAATCTACTACTGGCTCATGGATGGTGATGAATTTGAAGCCAAAAATATGGGTCGGCAATTATGTACTGAAGATGACCTTGGAGAAAATAAAGCAGAAGTATTGATAAATAAATATGGTGAGTTCTATGGCTGTAATATGGATCATCTCTTTGCTATTCCAGAATATCTCACTGATATATCTCAGCTTATTGCTGCTAATGCTATCCCAAGGTATACCCCGGATCCTACAGCCTATACCAAGAGCGGACTATCTGATCTATGGAGCGGTACGCTATATAACTGTGAATTTACGCCATATGCAAGTAGAGAAAACGCTGATAACTGTAAAAAGATACGTGAAGCCTTGCAGCTTGAAACTGTTATCCCATGCCATTCATCCACCTATCCAACGATCATCTTTATTGATTGCGTAGATAAAAATGCTCCTAGAAAAATAATCCATGATTATATGCAGCAATATAAAACATGTAAATCCGGGTATCAAAGCAATTCGTTTTTCCGCACCAGAATGAAAAACATGCTGTACGTTGACGATGTACCATCTTCCTTTGATGACTTTATTTATGGTGAGAAGATTGCTTGTAGTCTTAATAATATCGATATGTTAAATCTACGCCGTTGTATCGGATCTAATATCTATCTTATAAGTTCTGGTAACTCTCAATATACTGGCCAGGTATATTGGGGAAGAATATCACAGTTCTTTCCGGATCAACCTGCCGCAACTTATTCCGATATCATGACTCAGGGAGATCCAAAAGACTATTCTCTGGCCAATCTCTTAACTGCTATGGCTAAATATAATGGTTCCTCAAAGAAAAATACGGGTATGAGGTCTTTGTATGAAAACAACCGGGTACTGGAAATAGCTCCTAATTTAACTGTACGTAAATGGGAATCCATCCCGGATGTAATCACTGAGAATCCTAACTATTTCAAATCACTCTTCATGTCTGTACCAACTCCGTATGAGAGGTTCCCTGAGCTCCTTGATCTCGAGGTGGACAAGGCAGAAGAAGCGATGAGCTGTGCTGAACGTGCTGCCCAGAATGTACAGAATATTACAGCGAATCAAACTGCTGCTACATTGGTGAATAACTACCTGACTTCTATTCTCAGAGGTATGCTACCAATGAAAGACACCGATAGAACAATCCTTACTACTGCAGGAATTAATTTTAATGTTAATACCAATGTATTTACATCTGAATATTTAACCTCTGATTACCTGCAATTAAAATAATCTACAGAAGATATGAGAGGTCAGCTTAGTCTGACCTCCGTATCCTTTTAAAAGAAGGTGAGTTATTAAGTGGCACCCGCAGAAACACCCGATACTTACATTTTTAAACCTCTGAACTATGCTAAGATAATAAGCTATTCTAATATACTAAATACGGATAATACACTCAATGATGAGTTGCCAATATTCCTATCTTGTAATTTTAGTAACCAATCATATATAGGGAAATTGGATCTGAGTAATCCGGTTATTGCATCTTTATGCAAGCTGCCACCACTGGGAACCAAAGAAAACACTCATGGATTTATAGAAAAAATTCTCGTTCGGCAAAAATGGGTCAGACAGGGATATGCATTTTTATTCAATGAGGAATATTTAAGACTCAGATACTCTAAGCGTAACAGTGTTTATGCCATTAATTATTATAATACACTGGCAGAAATACCGGCACTGCAAGCTGCAATTCCCTTCTTTACGTCTTCAGGATTCTTTCAGTTCAAAGGAACACCTGAACAATATATCATAAGTATGATAGTAAATTATCTTGAAGAACTACTGTTTGATCCCTATGAATGCGAATTTGGACCCTTCTGCAGTAAAGGAATAAAATCCAAAATTGAAGAATTAAGTGCTGAACAATATATATATGGCAGCTCATACGCACTTATGGGAACTATACTCAAAAATATAGGGCAATATATGAACCATACAACTCTCGCACGCTGCGTACTTGCCGGGATAACCATATTTATTAAAATCTGGGAAAAATACTTTAATCTAGAAGAGTGCATTTATGCCATGTATAATAATGTTTCCGTTGTTCCAGTATTTAATACTGGCGGAAGTAAAATCTATTCCCAGATAGGCGCAGAAACTTCTAAGCAGGAATGGGAAGTAAATTTTATATACCATGGATTGATGCGTTATGATCCCGGCCCTCACCCTAAAGCTTTCGATTATGAAGGAATATCTGAGAAAATTACACGTGAAATACATGCAATAGCTATGCTTGGATATATGACGCCATCCAAAGAATTCTTACAGGTTTTCTCCACTGGATTAACGGTACTCAGTACATACTCTTCAAGCTGGTTCTTCCTCGCATGCGTTTCCAAGCTTACTGATTTTCTTAAAGTTGATCCATGTAGGCGGATCTGCAGCCAATTCCCAGATGCCGGACCTGCCAATACAGATTTTATGCTGGATAAAATCACAGCGCAAAATACACCTGCCAATGTACCCAGCTATGTGCTTGTATTTAATGGGTGGAAACGTGTAACCAGAAGGGACGGTGAGTGACAATGCCTATATATGGAAGAATATTATATAATAAAAACTATGACCCGTATGGGTTCTGGCAGCCAAACCCTCTGTCACCTGTAAATCTGCCACCAGTCACAAGTCTGATAAGTAATAATCAAACACCTTATTCTGCACTTAAATCCAGATTTACAGATATGTACCCTATGAACGAGCAGTCACTGCCCATCCAAGTAGGTACTGTATTTCGCTGCAATCCGGATAACCTTTTGCACAGAGGATTTATACCCTGCATGATTATGCAAAAAGATGGTTTGAAACGTTTAACAATTATGCTGCAGTTAATTCTCGGTACCAGCATGAAAGCTAAACAAATAGTAAAACATATTATGTATAATTATTCGAGCTGGGGATCATTTAATTTGAAGAATCAAGTATATGATCTACATGTTCCACATGTAGGAGTAGATCCTACCCCTTATATGAGTCCCATGAATGCCATGAAATATACAAGCTCTCCCCAGTGGAGTATGTATGATGATGTTGCAAGCTCATTTGCAAACAGTAGCAGTACTGGCACTGCGCTAGTTATATCTACATCTAAATTCATGGCCGATATATCAGTGCATAATAAAATTAACAATGCTTTGACTTGTCCTCTGATTGCCGAAGATATCTTAACAAATATTGAATTTAAAGAACCTCGGGTATTCTACCGAGAAATGCTGTATGACTCCGTGTATCCACGCTTGCTATATATGCACGTTATGAAAGAAACAGGACTTCCTATTAATTATAAGAACCTGCGTCTTAAAATTATGCCTAAGGCACTCCCCAGAAGAAATATTGAAAGAACTGTATGCCGAAGTATATACCAGGGGTTCGGTATGCACAACTTTAGTAAGTGCTGGACTATGGATGAAAAATTAAGCAACACTGTAAACTCCATGAACTTGGCTATCGGGTATCACTACTATAATCTCAATGATTATCACTATAAGAAACTACTGGGTTCTAATACACCCAACTGGCTTAATCTCGCATCTTCTATTCTTGATATGTGTACGATAATTCCCACCGGAAAGGTATCCGTCGTGTTACTTGCATTACTATGTAAGACTCTGATGAACATAGCTGATAAATATGATGTCTGCGCGTTTATGGATGCTTGGGAATTTCTATGTGAAAAACATTTCAAAGAAGAAGATCAGGAAGCCATGGTTGAGACTTTGTATACCGCGCTTCAAGTATCTCGTGATACCACGTACGAAAAACATTGGCTTAAAACCTATGATACTATGAAGACAACGATACGAAGAGACGAGTTATCACGATCGGTTCTTACATGGTTGAGTACCCGTTATCTACGGTTTAACTCAATCTATAAAAGAATTTCTTCACCACAGTGGGACGATAATACACAAAGTGAAGATAAAACCTCTGACGATCTTGCTAACAAAATCATTATTAAAACCTTTATTCCCGGACTATCAGCAATGATGCCTGTTGCATACTCCATATCGTATACACGGGGCAATTCTAAGAACTTATTACATCTAGGCCCGCTTAACCATGGGAAACTACGTGAGGCAATGAGTACATTGTGTGGCAATGAAGTCAGGGGAGCTCTTAACTCCCTGTTCACGGAGTTGAATAGACAAGGCTGTTCAATAGACTTGAATAGGGTACTCGGCAATGACGCTGCACCCCCAGATGGTTGGTGTCCAGACAATCGCCATCGCTTTACGGATATCTGTACATGGCTCAGCACCTATTATATAGAGAAAAACTGGGAAAAAACAGCAAACAAAACAAGGATGGAACTGATTAGAGAATTCCGGAGCTTAAACGACCCGTATCCAAATATGGACACAAAAGAAATAAGCAATTATTAACAGTTAGAATTATATTCAAATTAAAAATATATTCTAATTGATAAAGAGAGGCTAAATACCTCTCTTTTTTAGTCATCTATTTTAGTATATTCTCATTTAGTAATAATTACCATTACTTATTTTATAAATGCCCTTTAGACCTCTATGTATATTTATGCATTAAAAATGAATATTCATACATTTAAAACAAATAAGGATTTTGACGTAAGGGTAAGCTAATGTGAAAGGAAATGATAAGAAGTAAAAAACAAATGTCCATTTTCATTTTTAGTACCTAGGTGCTAATTTTTTCAAGTCAGTCAAGTTTACACTTTTAATATCAAAATGATAAAAATTGATACTTGGTTTACACTTTTCACAAAAAGTTTACATGCTGTTCGTATATTTTGACATGTTCGCTTCATTTGTCGTACCCAGCAACCCCAGTACCAGAGCCAAGTGTAGACAAGTGTAGACACTTTTTTACCCAATTTACCGACATGTTCGTATTAATTTTTCAGACTTGTCTACACTGTCTACAAATCATCTTTTAAAAGTGTAGACACTTTTTTGCTTATAATATAATATAAATTATATGATTGTCTACATGTCTACACTTTTTTTTAAGTAGAGCTACATCACGGAAGTTTTTCTGCAGGGGGTAGTAAATGTATAGCGTATACATATACATAAAAAAATAGATATATATATAAGGGGTCTACCCTAAAAAAAGTGTAGACATGTAGACAACGGGGTAATTCGTAGCGTGGCGTCCTCAAAAAAGTGTCTACACTTTTTCAAAATTAAGTGTAGACAGGTGTAGACAACCTATTTTTATCAGCGGATTTTGTCGATGGTGTGCTACAAAAAGTGTCTACACTTGGCTTCAAGCCGCATTCTACCGTGAAATCTTTGTAAAACGCTGATGGCGCACTGGGAAAACGATGACTCTCGGTTACTAAAAATGAGAACCCACATGACATAAGGGCCCAGGGCATCATGGTGTACCAAGGTACGAGAAATCCGTATACTGAGATGTACGAAAAATGGTACAATCCAAGGGTACATGGACAAATGTCACTGACCCACACTGTAGACAAAGTGTAACCACGTGTAACCTCGAAGGAAAATTAAGGCATGAGTGTCTGGTAGCAAAACAGCGGCAGAATTAGAGGGCAAAGGGAAGCAATGTTACACTTTGTAAAACATGGAGTGTAACATAGGGTGCGAGGTGCTTTCTGGCAGTGACCAAGTACCTAGTTTTGGAAACCCATACATGCCTCTCTCGTCAACGAGGATCGTCTCTAACAGGAGAAACACATGTCACATGAAGAAGTAATCATAAGAGAATCTTTCTCTTCTTAGAGACAAAATAAAAAGATCTCAGAGGCATATTGGCTCCCTGTGCTAGGTCGCAGGGCATCACACAATAAAAAAGAGGCTCTTATCGAGCCTCTGGCGTGGTCGTTACCACTGTATCACCTCATATGCAATTCGTCCGTCAAAGCCACCTCGGGCACCAACGCCGGCCTGGTACACCCAGCGCTTGTTGCGATAATGCAGGCCGTACCCACCTTTTACCTCGCCTGCATCGTATGATATTGCACCATAGATCCCAATGCCATGCTTGGATTTGTCAAGGTGGATGCTGTAAATATTGGTGCCTGGCCGTACATTTACGTTCTCTTCTTTGATAGCCAGGTCTCCTTTGTCCTCATCTATAGCTGCTTGGATTTCTTTTTCTGTCGCTGTAGGTGGTAGATTGACAACGGGAGCCTGGTCTTTTTCTTTGATGTTTTCTATTTTTTTAGTTATCTGTGGTGCTGTTGTCTCGGCGTGAGCGACGTTTTCACTGTTCAAGATGTCTTTGACCACTGATTCGGATACTCCAGTACTGGTAGCGTCATGCACTGTAATTTTATTACTACTTAATATATAATTATAAATAGTAATAGTTATTATTAATATAACAACCAGTGCCCACAGGTATTTATTTGTTAGGAGTCTTTTTATCTTTTCGATCATTTGTACCTCCCTGACACTTGGAGTCACAGGTATGCTTAGATATTGTAGGACGTATCTCGTCATCCGTGATCTTCTCTCTCCGCACGACAGTCATTGAGATATTCAGCAGGCTCTTGATAACACCAAACTGAAATGCTTTATGCAGGTTTTGTATAGTTGCGCCTATAATAAGTGTTACAAGCACTGTCCCCAGCCATCCCAGCCATGGGTACAGGAAGTTGCTCAGCGCGCCTCCTAATAGTGAGGCAAAGATAAACGCTGCAAGGATGAGCCTCCAATGGATACGATGTGAGTCATCCTTATTTTTATGAATCAGCGAGATCCCCAAGAAACTGATGATACCTAGCAGTCCGCACAGAATACCGTCGATGCACAGTGTTATAGTCTCTTGATTTACAAATTTATCCATTAGAGCGGCTACGAACAGTGCTATCAGTTTCTGGCTCCAATTTTCCAAGTCCACCACCAATCCTTAAAGTATTAAAAAGTAAGCAGTATACACTTTTATGTATATATATGCATTAATTATGAATATCTATACATTATGTATTTATTATATGTAGTTATTCATTCTCTCTTTGCATATTTAATCAATAGTTTTGCATATTATTCCAACACCGATCATGGTCATCGCGAGCACCCCTACTCGGATAATCCCATTGGACAACACTGTGATATATTGCTCTTCGACGTTTCTCTGTATTTTGTCACTATAGGTACGCACCATTGAGAAGTTATCATTTAACCATGGCTGGTAAGTTACCAGGACTACAAGCTGGTCATTGTTATTCATAGTTCCATTTGGATAAATGTTGGAAACACCGAAGATATCTTCTCTTTCGTATATATATGCAGGAGCTATGAATATTTTTTCATTAAGGGCATTGATGTCTTTGCTAAGCTGGCTTGGACTTAGTACCTGGATATCGCTGGGATCACCATATATGTTCATTGCAAGGACATTGTTGCCGTCCCATTTAAACAATTCTTCGAGAGCAGTAGCCTGACGAAGGGCATTGTGCCTGTCAGTACTAAACAGTACGCCTTTATGACTGACAACTAATATCTGTACATCCTTGCGGTTCTGGAACCATCGATCTTCATAGGTATACGCTGTATTGGCAATGATCCTGTAAAGCTGGTTGTTGACGTTGTTAGCAGAGAAATACGTGTTCAAGTCACTTTTTAGCATCCGCATATTTCCGTTATACTGGGTCGTTATCGTTCGCACCAGGTCGTCACGGAGACTCTCTGCGTGCTGGGCAGCATTCATGTACCCTGAGTATAACAGTGCGTTAACATAGTAACTCGATGCATTCTGGACATCATTGTATGTTTCCTGGTTTTTTTGACTACATAGTTCAAGGTCTTGACGTAGGTAAAAGAGTTGGATAAGGCATAACACAGAGGTCCATAGGAACAGTTGTAATAACAGGCTATGGACTCTTTTCCTGTGCGTTTTGAGATATGCCTTAGCGTTCTTTATTTTTTCCTGTATAACCGTTAAATTAAATCTGTCACCTGCTTTCATAATATACTCATTTTTCCTCCCTTGGCTCCCCTATTAACTGATATTAGTTTCGTAGTCCCAACTTGCAATCGCTCGGATCACGGTGTTCGGCTCTTTAGTACAGATGGCTTTGACTCGCGCTGTATAACCCTCGGTTACACTTACGGTCACAGTTCTGTCACCTATAAGATTGGATGCAACAGTTTTGCCGTCTACCTGGACTTCATAGATCGTCAGTGTATCCACGGGTCGGAACTGCAGTTTGATCTTTGTAGCTTCAGCGGGTTTATTTATAACAACCTCGTTGGACACGGCTACATTGTCTAACAGTTCACAGCCAGGAGTTACCAGTTTTGACTTATCAATATCAGTATCTACAATATCGCCGCCATAGGCAATCCATATAAAACCAGTATACAAGATGTTTTCAAAGTTGCTTTCAAGTTTCATCGGCGCAGCTACCCTGCCGGATATGATCATGCCGGGTTTAACCACCAATTCTTTAACGATATACCTACCCCAGCACCAGTTATTACCACCGCTGTTACTGCCGCCATAGCTGCCTGTAGGGAGTTTCTCTGCGTCCCAGGTTTGGTCCCAGCCACCCATTGTCTGCTTGGATTGAATGGGAATAGTATCTGGGGCTTCACCGTCCTGCGGGGGGTACAGGGAGAGTGCCCTGCGTGCTATGATAGATCCAAAGTAAGTATCTTTAGCACCTTTATTATAGGGGTCTGTATCTTCTCTGTAGCTGTTATCCCAGCCGGAGCTCAGCACATAGTTTGCAGGCCCAACTGCAGCGACTCTCAGTTTATAAACATCGTCTGGCACAGTAAACGAGAACGCCAAATCATTAGTACCTACGATACTGGCAGGTGCGTAAAAAAATGACTCATTGTACTCAATGCGTTCACATTCAGCAGTGATCTCAATGTTCTCATAGACATACATTACCAGGTTATTGGAAACCTCTTTCCCATTGACTTTAACTTTTTTAACGCGGCAGCCAATGTCCGGCGTGACAGAAATTGTAATCCTGGAGCCATCCCTGATTTTATCGGTTACGCTTGTAGTAATTGTTCCCAGCGCAGGTTTAACAACTACGATGCTCCAGTATTTTTTATATTCAGGTTTAGCAGTTGGCATTTTCATGATATACATTTTCGATACATAGGTAGGCATGATATTAATACTGTAAGATCCACTGCCTGACCCTGTAGAACTAGTAGTATCGTTAATACCATAGATCCTGTTATCCCAGTCATACCCGCTGAAGGTCGCATATACAGTGGAATACTTTGTAAACCGTTGATATGGGCCTTGTTCCCATGCACAGTAGAAACAGTTTTGATATGTATGGTTATGCGGTGCCAATACTGCGTTAGCACTGACTGTCGCGTTTTCGGTGCCTCCCACAGAGTTCATAGTATACTTTGCGGACCAGTTTATCGGGATTCTGTCACGTAGATCAGGAGTATCATTGGTACCGTCACACACTGCCCATCCAGATGGTATATCAGCTTTTTCACCATACCAGATCCCAATACCATAAGTAGGGAAATCGTCAACAGATAGGATATCATCTATTTCCTGCAGCTGGGTATTATAAGAATCCAGCAGGTTTAGCAGTTTAGGTGTCATAAATCCGCTTTCAGATAAGGTAACATCGTCATGTGCTGCTCTTGTTCTACGCCCATAATGGTTATCAAGAGCAGTCAGAATAGTCTGGGTATTAAGCCGTACCTCAGATATGATATTAACAGAGATGGGCGTGGTATCCACAATTGGATCATCACTATAATCCGTTAATTTTACGTCTTGATAACTCATTGTACTTCCTCGCTTTCATAAACTTTACCAGTGTGGGTCAGTGTAATATCGCTGCTGGTTAGTGCTAAGTCCAGGTTAGCATCGACACTCTTTGCCTGAACGTATAAAGTAAACTTGTGTTCACCTTTATCTAATCGGTAGGCACCATTGAACATTTGCAGCGCATATTCCCCGCCTTCTACATAGGTGATTTCTTTTGTACTTACGGTATTCCCATCTATTTTAAGATAAACATAGATTTTCTGCACTGGATTTCTAGACCCATAGAAATTAGTCCAGAATGAAGTTTGTACAAGGATTGCAACGTCTTCACTTTCCTCAATGGTTACCGACTTGGTATCCTGGCGTGTAACTGTTTTACCTAGTTGTACATTAGCGCTAAAGGAATCAAAGGCACTCTCGATAAATGGCGGTATATATTCTGTTTTTTCAGTGGATATCTCTGGCTTCTCATATAGTGCTGCCATTAAAGCTCGCATACTTGCTACTTTAACAGTGTTTCCATCTGAGGTTTGAATTGTATAGCCTACCGTCTTATACGCGTCAGTAGAGTCTGTAGATATTTTAATCGTGGAACCATATAGAAAACTAAACTGGGTATCATAGGTCCCATTGATATACGTTTTACTGATCGAATTTTGGTTAACAGTTACGTTTACCCAGCGTTCTTCGACTACTGCTGTAACGAGGATATCTCGAGATACAACGATATAGCATGGATACTCATAGTTTTCTCCATTAACAGTAAAACTTTTTACTGAGTGTTCCGGACCAACATTAAGAGTTATGTAGATCAAAGTTCCTTCTTGCAGCATCAAGGGAGAAGTAGAAGATCCATTGATCATGATGAGACCTGATTCTGGCTGTACTATTTCGACTTTATACGTAGTAGGGTTTTCTAATAATTTCATCATAAAAGGCTTTTTGATATGAAACGGATTTGTATCAATATTCGTTGCAGAAGTATCAGTACCGGCATAGTCCATCGTGTCTTTCAGGTATGCCCAGCTATTATCCCAATCATTATCGCGGCCATCACCGACACTTTGACCATATGGCATTTTGTAGGGGTTCCAGTCATTGTAATATTCAGCGTGGAATCCATTGAAAAAGGTGTGGGTGTGTTCTGGTAAATTACTGGTTAGCGCGCCTGTGTTACCACCATAGGAATGAAGGGGATACTTTGTACCTCCATGATACCCCATTACTACGAATTTACCCCGAGTATCCGGAGTAGTGGCTTCACCGTTACACCAGTGCCAGCCCGACGGAATGTTCGATGTAAGCTCGTTCCAGATAACAATGAGTCCAGCAGGCAGACGCCGTTTCGCTTTGTCTATCAGGTCATCTATACGTTTATCTAATCCTTCAATTTCTGCAACGAGCTCGGGTGTTATAAATCCAGACTCAGTGATGTTTACAGCAGCGTGAGCGTCGTAAGATCGCAGGGATTTATGATATACCAGGTCATCATCTATTTTTTTTAGATATTCAGATATTTCAGTAGCATGTATTTCTTGAATAGGTGTCACCGCGGAATAAAGAGGGTCATCAAGCCAACGTATGATACCTGAAATAACTCTTGCCATAAGACTTTCCTCCTTAGTATCCGTGGACTACATATTCAATGATATCACCAGGTGTATAAGTACCCAAATTGATAACCATTTTTGTAGCATCGAAATTAATTAAAACAGGATCAGAACTTTCAGGATTCTGATTACGCAGAGATATGTGTACTGGATTATTATTCATAGATTGTGTATAAATAATAGTTGGCATGTTTTCAACAGATGCTTCATAAGTTCCCCAGGTTTCAAGTGTACCATCATTCTCATAGTACCAGCCAAGGTTATCCGGGTTACTCTTGGCATCAGCAACTGCCATTCCATCATCGTTGAGATTTTCCGTTGTAATATTAGCAACAGAGATTGCCTCGTTAAGCTCTGTGGTCCGTGCAATAGTTGCTATCGCTTCAGGGTGATAGGCTCGGATAGCTATGCCAACATTGGTAGAGTCAGCGAGTTCACCATTACCAGTTGTTCCGACATTGATGTTATAGGATATAATAATATCGCCACTGGAATCTGGTCCACCCGAGGTACCAGTACCCCCTGATCCATTCCAGAACCAACCAGAGGTACCAGAGGGGTATATTGCACCGGAATAGCTATAACGACCCCAGTTACCGTTATTATTTTGCATACGTCCTAAACCATGGAAATGACTTTCTGAGATTTCCTCTTCGGATAGCGAAGCTCCTGATAACTCATTACCTGCAAGGATTGCACGTAGTTTAGGCAGTCTAAATGTAGTACTATCGTCTCCTTCGCTAAAGAGGGCACAGGAACCATAAGTATTTAAAATAGATGTGTAATTGCCTTCAGAGGTTAACAGCGCGTTACTTTGTGCCCATTTGTATAATTCTTTGTAAAGTGTACGAGATACCAGAGCACCATTGAGTTCCAGTAATCCAGCAGGAATATTGGTGCTAAGTAGTAAATGTAAGGTTCCAATACCATCTGCAGCATACTGTACAATACCTTTTTTATGAAGTATTGTTTTTAAAACTCTGTATGGTGGTTGGATAGTAACATTAGTCGAACTTCCAGAAGTAGAACTGGTGGTCTCAGGGTAACACAGTGGATACCCTTTATCCCAGCTACTACCATCGTTTTCAGAGCCTAATGTCCATTTGGAGTCATAGCCAGCGTTTGAAGTTGAATTAACAGGGCTTTTAATTTCGGATTCCGTTTCTGCCCAGTAGTAGTTCTTAAAAGAGTGGTTATGCCGAGGTACGGGCAGGTTACCAATATTAACGGATTCTTTACCGGCTACTGTACCACATTCAGCATCGTTTGACGCTCCCATAACATATTTAGAACGGAAATCATCAGAGGAATTACTGCCATCACAGAGAACATAATCATCCGGGATGAGATCTTCAGATTTTCCCCAATAGATAATGCTGCTTTGTGGAAGCTTTGACTTTTCAACTTCATTTTTTAGTATATCTATTTTTGCTTGATATGAAATAAGTTTTTTATAGAGCTCTGGGCTCATAAAGCCAGGGTATGTGGTATCCCCGTCAATATGGGCATCACTGCCTCTTGATTGGATATGAGCACGCAGTTTATTTGCTACAGATTCAATGTCCTGGCGTAGTGTTACAATGGTTTCTCTGGGTACAGGTGTACCATTGATAACTGGTGCGATTTTTTCTTCAGCCATGATAAATCATACCAATCCTTTCTTAATAGTAGAGTGCATAGCCTGCACCGGAATCATCAGTAAACTGGGTAGCATCGCCCATCTCGAATTTCAGGCGGCTCCAGGTGAGACGTGTAGTTTCAAGGGTTTTAGTGACATACATGAATACACTTGCAGATACCGCGTTAGACGGGGCTACAACAGATAGCGTGTAGTATTTAGGGGTAGCAATGTGTGTCATGTTTATTTTAGAGGTCGAGATTTCAGTACCCTCCTGGGTATACCAGGTAACACCAATTCCAGCTTCACCTGCAGAGTTCTGGTCAGAGTACATCACTGCACGCATTGTGTAAACACTGCTGGCTTTAACATTCATTTGGTTCGAGATGATCTGGTAGTCATCGTTTGCATTGCCTACCCATAGAAACGCATTGCCAGCATAGGCATCATTGTGGATAACCGAAAAAAAGTTTTCAGGATAGTTGTTCCAGCCAATAAATGCTAAGCGGCCAGTGGGGTTAAGGATCAGGTTTATACCTACTTTATCTAAGGTGTCCTGGATCGAATCGCCAGCGTCAGATGCACCAAGGTCATTTGATTTTTTAAAGCTGAATGCCTTTTTAGCAAGAGAAATAATGTAGAGCTCAGTATCATTGATCCACTCGGTATCATAGCGTACTTCAGTAACAGGACCATTAAAGAAATCGGTAGCACCGAAATCAGTGCCTAAAACAAAGTCACCTTGTTTAACCAAGGAGCTATCAATTAGCAGCTCAGATTTATATATTTTGGGTCCGGCACAAACAGCAAATTCTACAATGGATTTACCTGTAGTTTCTTCTGAGGGACGAATACGTACAGCAGATAACAGGTAAGCATCTTGATAATCATCTGGAATGGTAAATTCAGGACCGTAGTCAACAGAACCATCCGCCGTATGACTAATATATAATGATAAAATTAATTTAGAGCCATCTTTTGCTCTATGTACACCACCGATTCTAATGTCAGGCATTGAGACAAAGAGCGGACCAATAGGTCCTGCATGAGTCGCTAATGTATATGGTTTAAATGTACACCAGCACATAGCAGTAATATCACCATTGTCAGGGGTAGAGATATTGTTATACCTTACAGTACATTGCTGACGTTGTACAGCGGTGTATGGCGACAAGATACCACCAGTCTGTACCATTACGTTTTTAAGCGTAAAGGATGCACGGCTGTCAGAGTTTTTAAACTTAATACGGATGTGGATCTGGAATTTCGTTGCACCCTGTGGAATATCAATGTTTTCCAGACCTACGACACCGTTATATTCGCCGCGGATAAGGGATACATCCTGGGTTTTGACAACGGCGTCGCTGTCATTGAGCATATCAAAAGTATAAATAAGCTCAGTACCTGTGGACATCATATTATAGGTGGTAATAAATGTAAAACCACCTGAGATTTTATTTAGTGATTCAGCGCCAGCATCCGTAATTGGAATAATAGCCGTAGAAAGTACTACATTACCAGGTATGATATCATCCGCTTTGTTTAGATTGGATACCTGGGTATAATCGTCAGATGTGGAGATAATAGATACGCCAGTGCCTTCAGGGATCGTAATAGACCAGCCGGTTTGTGTTTTCATAGACGAGTCGGTACTGCCATAGCTCATCATATTTGTTACAGCACGTTGGGGCCATGCAGCACCGATAAACGTGTTATCCGGGAGGAACACATCTTCAGGCCGTGTAGTTAAAATTGGTGCTACAGCGTTGATAACATCGATACCTTTGCCTTCACAGTGTGATAGGAATTTTGTATTATTTGTTGTAAAGAGAGAGCTTGAACGAGCAAGGTAAGTCAGTGCAGACTCAAGGGCAGCATCTGCATTTATAGAAGATATAAGTGTACGGTTAAAGTTATCCGTCGTCGCGCCTTCACCAGCGATGACTTTAGTTGCATCATAGTCAACCTCAGATATTACCTGGGGGCTTTTTTTAAAATCCTCGAAAGCCATTTATTTTCCTCCTATTATAGGGAATTTTCTCTACTACATATTATACCGAAATTAGGCATAAAGAAAACCCCCAGAACAAAAGTCCTAGGGGTTTCCAAGCCTTGAAAATTACTTAGAGGGGTTCTCAGTATTTTCAGGCGGTGATAGGGGAGCTTTGCGTTTCCGCGTTACTCGCTTTGTGAGACTCACTGAAGTATCTGCGGCCATTGGGACTGACCGTGTGGTGGCTATGTCAGTAGCGGAAGGAGCCGGAACCGCTATTGATAAGCTAGCAGGAGTTACTTCATTTTCAGGAGTTTCTGTTTTTGTCAAAGTTTCCACCTTAGTGGGTACTGGGTCAACTGGCAGAGGGGGTAGTTTTAGTACCGATTGCAGCGAGAATTTCCTGAGTAGACAGGCGACCTTTGAGGTCAGAGATCTCGTTACCTTGTTTAGTGATAATACGAGCTTGTTCACGCAATTCCAATTGACAGAATCTGTCGTTCAGGAGCTGAGTTTGAGCATCGATCTTAGCACTGAGAATGTTGGTTTGGCTCTGCAATTGACCAGACAAAGCATTGGTTTGGTTGATGATTTGCAGTTGGTTTTCGTAATTTGACGTGGTGATCGCATTACGAACATCGCAGCAACAGGACTGCATCTGAGCCATAATGCTTGCGTTGCCGGATTGAATAGCGTTGACAACTTGCTGAGAAGTCATACCAACTTCACCAGCTACTTTGTCAATACCACCTTTGATGCTGCAGAGAGCATCATTAATGCGGTTGGAGTCACAGTTCAAAGCGATAGACATTTTGTCGATTGCTTCTTTGTTGCCATTGATAGCTTGAAGCATCAATTGGTCTGTTACCCCAGCAGCGTGGGCCTTAGCAATAGCTGTTTCTACAGCACCAGTAATAGCGGCATCGTTAACAACTGCACCAGCGCCACGGCCTAAGCCGCCAAGTCCACCAGCACCGAAGCCACCGAAGCCGAACAGAATCAACAGGAATATCCACAGCATACCGCCGTTTGCACCCCATCCATCACTGTTACGGTCACCTTTTACAGCATTCTGTAGAAAGTTAGCTAAATCTAAAGAGTTACCATCGGGCATAATAAAAATCCCCTCCTTACATATAGTCTTAGTTTAGGTTTCCCTAACCTGTAATAACTATAACATAAAGAGGGGATTAAAGTTCGCCAGGTATTATTCAATAACTTATCATTAAGTCATCAATAATCATCAAGGCTATTTTGCCGGATGGCGGAGTGCAGCCATAGCTTTGTTAGCATATTTAGCTATCCTTTTCAGGATTGCTTTCTTACGTCTATCAAAGGTAGACACTGACATGCCCAGTTCTTCTGCGATATATTCACGAGTGTACCGTTCTGTATAGTGTCTGTATTTAAGATCCAAGATTCTTAATTCAGGTGCATCTAATCCGATGAAGTCGCATAGATATCTTCGTATTCCGGCTTTGGAAGTTCACGAAGCATCATCTCCACCGCCTTCAGGTCTTGCTTAGTCAGTCCCATAGCCATTACTCTCCTTTAGCTTCGTCTTTTTCTTCTTCTTTTTCAAAAGCATCACGCAGGGGCACATATAAAGCTTTGTGCATGCAGTGTACTTTATGAGCAACCCTTTCCAGGTCAGCTTCTACTTTACAGAGTCTTTCCGCGAGTTCACCGTCTTCTTCACTGGAAGTGCCAGAATGTTCTCGTGTACTTACGGCTTCTGTAACTACTCGTTCATGTTCGTCCATATCAATGAAACAATATTCATTACCCTTGATAAACAAGTGCAATTTATTAGTTTCTGTACAGTAGTAACCTTGCGGAGTAGCAAAGCTGGAAGTTTTGGCAGATGCAGGCACCTGCTCATCTTTGGCGATAGTAAAAATAGTAAGGGCTTGAGGGCCAGTAAGCATTAATTTCATAATTCTAGTTCATCTCCTATAAATTAGTGGAGAATCACTAAGAACTAAAGAGTTTCTTAATTTACACGGGAAAATCTATGAAAGCAGGATGTTGCCCGGCTGGGCTAAAGTGTTTGTCTGTCCTTATTCTTCCTATAAATTTCCTTTAGTATCTTAAGATTCCCAAAATTAGATTTTTATTCTACGGAAGCTAAGCTCCGGAATAACAAGTTTAGCATGACGGATTACTCCTTCAGGCAACTGGTTATAAGGTAATTCCATAATAATCTGATAAACACCGGTAGTATCAGTTGGTTCCTGTACTGTTACAAAGCTTGGCGTAACTGCGCTTTTAAAATCTGGTAGCAACGGTGTAGCCGAGGGATCATTGAACTGAGTATAGCCGACAACGGTTTTCCCTTCAATGTCCAGATCTTCAATACCAATGTCCTTTAGATTTAGTTTGATAGTTACAGAAGTCTCAGTACCATTAACGTTTTGCAGTTCGATATCTTTGACCTGCATTGTAAATCTATTTGCATCATAGGAATAACTGATTAGCGGATCTGCATGTACTATTGTAGGGGCAGGTAACGCAGTGTTATCACATGTTACAGTTACAGAATATGTAACAGCAATGTTATCCGAGTAAACTACATTGTCTTTTTTTATGCTATCTACTTCTGCAATGAGATTCTTCGCCAGTCTTTGATAGTTTAGGTAGACATCATAGTCTTTCATCTTAGGCCATTTGATTGGTTTGACCCCCGCATCATAGACCTTGTAGGTCATAGCCTCAGTAGTAACTACCTGGTATTCACCAGTAAGCTTAATGCCTGTAAGAGTAATATTAAGGGTACCTGGACGTAATACTTCAGCAGGGATAGTTACCAGGCTATCCAGTTTTAATACTGGCACTGTACGACTCGTATTGCTTTCCTGATGGGTAAAGATAGCAGAGATCTCACTGTTGAGCCAGTATTCGTCAAGGGTTTTTATACGGATGTACATGGATTGGATCTGGTATGCTACAAAATGTGTAAACCCAGTAGGTACAAGCACATTCCGTTGTACTACAAATTCAGCTACACGTTCAGCATCGATAACTACATTAGTATTATCGATTTTTTCCTGCTGTTCTTCCGCATATGCTTTTTCTTCTCGTTTTCTTTGCCATTCAATGGCGCTATCTTCTATTGCTCCAGTATCTGGAGTTTCCCATTGTGGCATATATATCCTAGGGTCAAGGAAAACCTCGACTCCCTGGACACAAGCACATTCATTGTCATACATTGTCATACAGTGTTACCTCGTTTATAGATTAGGGACGTCGGGCTTTTTGCGCTAAAGTTTCCAGAAGCGCATCTCCTGCAGTCTTTACTTCTGCCAGATTATCTGTAGTTTCTTTGTCACCTTCACGTGCTGCACCTTTTTCCTCAGGGTCAAGGATATTCAGCAAAGCTTGGAGTTCATGGACATGTACTTTTTCTTCATGAGCAATATCTCTCAGTACTTTCTGGGCACGGGGATCTACTGCAGCATCCGCATGGGCTTCATATAAGAAAATTGCTTCCTGTTCGCTGGCAATATCAAGCCGGATTGCTCGGATAAGCTCGTCAGGAGACATTTGTTTGTTAACATTTCCCTGAAAGGGATTAGCAAAATTAGGCATTTTATTTTTCTCCGATCTCTAAAGGTTTAAATGGGTTAATAGATATAGCGAGCATAGCACGCTGATCAACAGGTTTAGTACATGACTTCAGTTTCCAGCCAATATACAGCCTGAATCTGAACCACTTACAGTACTTTTTACAGTAAAATAAGCTCCACGTAGCACAGGTAAGCAAATATATTCTGCGTTTAAATTTAGATTTAATGCTTTCCGGGTAGATTACACTGAACCACTGCTCATTATTTAGCTCCTTGATATCAGTGTAGACAGTGTTATCTTTGCCATTAAATGTGCGTCCGTTTATTTCATAGCTAAAACCATAATTGGAGTTGCGGTAAAGCCAGCATACTCTGCAAAAATAACGTTGGATACGTTCTTTCGTTGTAAAAATGGGGTCAACTATCTCAACATATCCAGGAATTATGTGATCCGGATTACTTTTATCTTCATAATGATAGATGTAGTGTTTGTTAAAGTCATATTGAAATATTTTGGGTACACAGTCTTCATAAATCATCCAGGAAACATCCAGACAATTATCGTATGTTTGCCAGAACCGTAAGCATTTAGGTAAATTTCCGTATTCATCAGCAAATAATATAATAATTGGATTTGTAAGATAGGTTATGACCATTGCACATAATTCAAAGATTGCTTGTACTATCCAAATAATCATGCTTCACCCTGTTTCTTATCTTTATTTTCAGTTTCAGCAGGTTTGCTGGCATTGTTCACTCTGTCAATAATGGTGGACATAGCTTTGTCTACTACATTATTCAGAGGTTTACCCGGACCTCCAGGGGTAGTATTGTAAATACTGTTAGTAATCTTATTACCTGTGATCCAGATCATGCAGGTAACAAAAAGATAAATAATAGTAGAGGAGAATTCTCCATAGTGGCTCCAGGTTTCCTTTAAATACAGTAAATACAGCGTTACTCCAACAAAAGCAGTGATATCAATGCCAATAATCCCTACAGGCACTACACGATTGATTGAATAAACACCGGCTTCCTTAAGCGTTTCTAATAGATTATCTATGATTTTCTTAAAAATAAAAATCCCCTCCTCATTACCCTCTGGTATATATTATACCTAGTAAATTAAGAAGGGGATTCTAAGTTATAAATCGTTTTCACTGATTCCGTAGGTATTAATAGTTGGACTCCAGAATAAAGTAAAGCCATAGTCACGGTCTTTATACCCATCGACCCAAATCGTAAAGGTATATGTTTTACCAGGTGTTACACCCATAGTTTTATGACTATTGTAATATATCCATGATTTATTAGAACTTGCATTACGGATACCGCATCCTCTGCCTACCTTAACCAAACCAATGGATAATCTAATACGTTCATCAGATCCATAATTCCACGTAAAACCACATACGATACGCGTAATATGGGGTGGTATAGTTAAGGTCTCTGTCCAAGTACTGCCCCAAGTTCTTTTCCAAGTAACACTACCTGTTGCAATGCTTGGCTCGTATATTGGAGTTATAATAGTATCCCCAGTTAGTGTAATGTTACATGGGTTACCCGTTACGTTAGTTGTTGACAAAATGATCACCTCTATCGCGAGTATCGCATAAGTTGGTCAAGGCTAGCTCCCAGTAAAGCTTCCGTCGAAGGTTCAGGATGTTCCCAGGAGTCTGGGACTTCTGGGGGATCAGGGATATCCTGGAAATCCCGAATATCTCGTAAATAATTTGGCTGTGAGAAGGTATACCTCGGAATTTCTATTTCTTCAGCTATATCACGTAAATCTATAGATTCTCCTTGTGTAAAAAATACACTTTCAGACGGGTGTGAATTATTCTCATATCCTATATCTATTTTTATTGAGTCCGGCATAGGGAGTGTTATAGTTGCCTGATATGAATATTCACTAAGTTTTTCCACTCTACACCCAGGCACATTGGCAAATAATATATCGGAAATAGGAATCACCTGGCCTTTTGGACTTATAACCGATGAACTATCTAGGTCAGCAGTTGTTGGATTGGGACTAAGGTTAAGTTCCTTACTAACTTCATAATAAAAATGTTTCCCAGGGCAAGAACGATATAAATACTCAGAGAATTTATCTTCTAAGTTGATAGTTGAAAGACAATTACTTACTATTTTTGGCGAAATTAGGTCTCCGATTATTCTGTACAGATGTTTGTTTATTTTTTGGATCAATTCCATGAAATATAATTTTTTATTACTATCTAGGTACAAATTATATCTACGATTTAATTTATTCATATAAGCTAGTACTATAGTGTTTATAAGAGATTTCGCTGTTGTAAGCTGATGATCTGCATATGTAAGTGCTAATAAAGGTAAATCCTTACGCGGCTTTATTTTGCAGTTTTCAAAAGCAAACTCTTTAGTATGCACATTTACATTACTAAGGTACAAAGTTTCTCCTAATCGTTCTGGAGTATCACAGCTTTTTCCTTCAATTATTATCTTTGATAATATATCAGTTTTTAACCGCATAACAGTTAATGGCTTTTTTAAAACTTTATATTCGGAGTTCCATCCATCTTCCAACAGGTCACTGTTTACAGAGGTATATCCAGGTATAATTGTGTAGCGATTTGTGGGAATAGGAGAGTTTATCCACTTATATTTCCAAGTATTACTGTTTACTTTAATCACATATATTTCACGGTATAGCTTTGTTACAACAAGGGTCATACCATTCAGTTCAGTACTTTTAAGCTTTGTCGTAATTGGATGCAACTCACCACTTCTATCTCGGTACATAAACATATCATTAGGTATATCTCCTTCGATACTAGTTTTAATATGTGAAGCGTTAAGCTGCATTGCTATTTCGTAGGTATGATCTGGTACAAACATATAGTTACAAGATATATAATTGGTAGATTCCCCTGTCGCAAATGTATAAATTTTGCCTGTGGATTTTACTCTAGTATTTGTAGAGGTATCCAGTACACAAACATTATTTTTAAGGAACCCTTTCGCTATCTTTAAGATATCTGAGTTACCTGCAAGTATCGCATGGCACACATTGAACATATTAGCCACCGGTACTTTAATGGGTAACGAGATAAGTTTTTGGTTACTGACCGGTTTCAAATTATTCAAGTAGTTGACTTGTTTACTCGCTAGTGTAGATGTATTGCATAGTCTGCATAAGTCAGGCAATACCGACTGAGCTACGCGGTCTGGCATAGTATCGTAGGGCGGCTTTAGTATACCTGGTTCTAAATTAATACTAAAGACAACTTCTGCGAACTCCTGTTTTTCAAAGCATATCAATACTTCTTCAATATCAGCAGGTATTTTAAAAATAGTAGCTTTTCTAGCGATGTCATTCGCTGTCAGTACATCTTTACTATCATATAATATTCTAGTGCATATAACATCAGTGTCAGGCAGAAGCTGCAGTCCAGGCTTCCAGGATACACGCGCAGTAGAGTTAGCAGGTACAGTTGTATTACCAAAGTTTACTTTACCTGGACCGATAACAGTTATCTCAATGTTTTTCATAGTCATTCATATGGCCTCCTTTTATTTCTCAGTTATCTCAATTATATCATATTTTGCTGAAAAATCAAGGTTTATAAGAGAAATCCAGATTATAACACCAGTAGGAACAAGAAACCTAACGATGGTATAATCCGGATAGATAAAAGGGGCAAAAGAAACAAATCTATTTAGAGGTTGGAGATACGCTACATTGATACTATACCATACTTTTATTAAATTGTCAATACTTATTTAAAGATTAATTTACTACCTGTTATTTAATGTTATTAATAGTATTATTAAGACCATTATTCGTAGTCGTTATATTATAGTTAGAATCTATAGATTTAATATTTATAATAGAATTATTTGTATTTACTATTAATCGTTGGTCTTTTACTAGGTCGGTATACTGCAAATTATATATTGCATTCCCTCCTCATCAGCAAACGTCTGTTCATATATATTTTTCCTCCTGGTATTTATTTTCATAATTATATTATACTTGGAAAAGTAAAAAAAAAGAGAGGCAATTAGCCTCCCATAAAATATTAGTATACTGTTATTTTATAACTATTTCTAGAGAAATAGTTTTTCCTATATTATTCATTAATAAGTTTATTAAGTCACCAGCATAAACTGTTGCATAGGAGTAGGATCCCTCAGAGTAATAACTTAAAGATGTTTCGGGAAAAAGAACTGCATTACTTGTAGTATCATAAATTATTATTTTATGACCACTATAATCCCCTATAATGCTAACATTAGCATAGGTATAGGGATCGCCGCCATCGCCCAGTTCATAGGAAACGTCTGCTACTAGAAGAGTTCTAAAAGTTAATCCTGTTGTATTATTTGTAATACTTCCTCCCATTCCATAACTAGTATGATAGCCATATAGACTAATATATTCTAGATCAGAACCCAACTCATTGATCATATAATATTCACCTATTTTTAAGTTTAGGGTTCTAGAAGTGACTTCCAACGTAGTAGAAATAGTACAATTTTCTGTTATCGCGAGAGATATTGGGTTCGTAGTCATACTATTATATAGCAGGTTTGAATTTAATAGTTATTATTTGCTGTTATAGCAAATTGACCTCCCGCACTTAACGCCGCGGGCATATTGCTATCATTGGTACTACTTCCATACGTATAACGGTATAGTGTTGATCCCGATTGTACCTACACCGCTGTATGGACTTGTGGCATATCCCTTAGTGACACCCAACGTTCCTGATGGAAGAATATGAGTATAAGATACTGCTATAGTAGCGCCTATTGATATATCATCTGTAACTATTAAACTCATAAGATTATCTATCAAAAACCATTCCAGAGGATGTTACAGTTAATGCATGCAACTGTAACTTTGGAAGATGGCTGACAGACAATTTTTTATCTGCCAAACCTCCTTCCAAGATATTTTGATATGGACTTTTGTCCTGCAGGGGGGGG